>Ga0136643_10013482_pt1 | contig 12234 bp, 6 predicted proteins | sample TergutLab28metaG_FD_96883 | JGI IMG/M metagenome (GOLD analysis project Ga0136643, IMG submission 96883) | Labiotermes labralis P1 segment gut microbial communities from Petit-Saut dam, French Guiana - Lab288 P1 (version 3) (version 3) | ecosystem: Host-associated > Arthropoda: Insects >...
ATCTTATATAGGACCTCCCTCCTAACTGAATCATAAGCTTTCTTGAAGTCTATAAAGAGCTGATGAACTTCTTCATTGTATTCCCATTTTTTCTGACGTATTTGGCGAATGCAGAATATGTGATCAATAGTTGACCTGTTGCGTCGAAAGCCACATTGATGATCCCCGATAATTCACAGGCGGGATTATATTATATTGTATTATATTATATTGTATCATATCATATATCATATCGTAACGTATCATATCGTATCATATCATATTATATTAAAGTGGGCTGGGATAACGTAGTCGGTATAGCGACTCGCTAGGGCAGGACGGTCCGGGGTCCAATCCCGGTGGGGGCGAGATTTTCCACAATCGTCCAGATGGGTCCTGGGGCCCACCCAGCCTCCTATACAATGGATACCGGGTCTTTCCAGGGGGTAAAGCGGCCGGGGCGTGGCGTTGACCACCCATGCCCATCTAGCGCCGAGGCTAAAGAAAGAGCAGATCTATACATCTACTCACCTTCTGGGCCTTTGTGGCCTGTTCTAGGGTGAACTTTACTTTTACTTTACTTTATATTATATTATTGCTGTTCGTGACCTATTTTACTACCGTTTATTTTAAAGAAGGGGGCCAAAAGCCGGTAAGTTTTCTGGGAGGGTTTCGATGCTGGTAGAAATTCTCACTAAAATCAGAGAAATGCCTTCTGGGAATCAGCTCTGCCAATAAATCCTACTCCTACCTCCACAAGACGGTCCCTGGACAATTCTGTTAATAACAGCAGCAAACGGGAGAGGGTTAAAGGCGAGTTTCAGGCGCTTTAAAATGGAAACACTGGACTCGGGGAGAAACCCCTGACAGAAAACCCTAGGTCCTCCACAGTTTCGGCGGTTGAGCGTTAGGCAAGAGACCTAATCTCGTAAAAAACAAGAAGTGCTATGAACTGTATAGCAGTGAAGCCGGGAAGATTTTGGAGACAAGCAAAGCAAACGCCAAAGGAAATGAGACAGGAATTAGCCAAAGGACGGCCAAAGAATAGATGGGAGAAGAAGTAATAAATGAATTAAAGAAGTTAAAACAGAGAAACTTGAGCCAACACGTCAAAGATAGAAACGCCTGAAATGATCTGGTGCAGAAGACCAAAACACATGTAGGGTTGTAGTTTCAGAAAAGGAAAAGATATTTTAAAGACTATTTGGTGTCAGGTCCCTGAAGATGGCAAGATATTAGCGCCGAAACATGTAGCACGTATGTAAAAGATTGAACGCATAAATAAGAGAATAATGCATTTTTTGCTGTTATATTAGTTCTTTAATTCATCGTGGTGCATTGAATAAACACTGTAAAATTTCGACTTTAAATTCGTGGAGGGGTTACAATCCGTTGGTACGGCGCGTAGGTAAAGGTGCGAGATTCGAGACTCTGAAAGCAAGTTTGCTGAAGAGTCAAGTTCTCAGCGATGCGACGTCGTGTCGATTGGTAAATGACGGTAAATATTCACATTCTTGATTTTAAGCTTTCGCCGTGTTCTATATGTAATGTGTTTTCTTTTGGGTAATTCCCCGGCGTCACAATGCTAATAGCCGACGTTTCGGAACACACAGGTGCACCTTCCCGCCCCCATCCGGTCACTCGCCTTCCATTGGCTCCTCCACTGGCCTGCCAGAACCCTGCCAGGTATAAATACACCACACATCCCATACCCTGTCATACTTCATCCACCTGCCTATGAAGATGGAACTGATAGTGTTCCGAAACGTCAGCTATTAGAACTCAGACGCCGGGTAATTACCCAAAAGAAAACACATTAAATATTCACATGTCTGCACAGAGTAACACCCCAGAAGACTTGAATCTCAAAAGGCAAAGTTGTCCTTTTCACGCTATGAAAACATATGGGGGAGTGGAGGTATAGCTCCACTTATTATTAACCTCGGCATTAGATGGACGTGAATGGTCAGTTTCAGACTCCCGACCGCATTACCTCCAGGGAAAATCTTTCGGTACACATTAACAGAGGTGACTGCGGTCTGCGACAGACACCACACCAAACCCACACGAAATGCATTATTGTGCAAACCATCTATGAAATTTTTGGGCCTTACCACTTAGCCGATCTAGATGCAGATGGGAAGCTAATATTAAAATGTGTCATATAGGAAGAGGTACGAAGGTTTGAGAATTGGGTGGACCAAGGCAAAGATGGGGAGGGAAGGAGGAGGCGGTGTGAACCGAATTCGTCTGACCCGGGGCAGAAATGAGTAGCGGACTGTTGTGAATACGGTAATGAACCCTTGGATCCCCAACAGAAAGGAATTCCATGAAGAAAACCCACTAGCATCTCAAGACAAACGTAAAAGCAATTCACCAAGTGTTATAACACTGACTGACATATTTTAAGAACACAGTAAATTGGTTTAGAGACGAAAGAAAAAAAGACAGGAAGAAATTAAATAATTAATTAATGACTGACACGCCCTTCTGAGGAGGGGGTGGCAGTATTGTCCAGTAAAGAAGAACACATGCCACAAAGACTGCTTGAAGCAATTAACTCCAATTTAGGGTGTCATAATGTCACTGTGCTAGGGTTTCCATCACAAAGAAGACATTTTTCATCGCTGGTGCTGAAGCTTTGATGTCTACAACAGTTTCACAGCAATGCGGGATTCGTCTCTCGTCTCTGCTTAGTATCATATCGCCTCATTATGAATGAGATGGAAAAAAAACCCGTGTTACACAGATGAACGTCAGAGTCTCGTGGTTAGCAATATTGATTCGTATTTAGGAGGACTCAGGTTGAAATCTCGGCCTGAAACAGGCTATCCTGATTGAGGCTTTTCGGGGAGGTTCATGCGCGTTAGTGGAAAAAATGTGAAAAGCGACTGTTAGCCTTGTCATGCTCTGTGTACTGTATCTGCGTCTGTCCGCCCGGCAGCGTGGAACAATTCGGCATCCATAGGGAGGACTTTCGTGAAATTTCGCATTGGGAATTTAAAAAAAAACTTGTCCGCCAAAATTAAGTTCAGTTGAAACCAAAAAAAAAAAAAAGCATGGGCACTTTACAGGCATACCTACATACGTCAATGTTAAGGTAAAGGTAAAGCAGTCCCATTACAGGCTTGGACAGGCCCACAGGGTTCCAGGAAGTTAAGGTTCCCAGATTTCGTGACAACGGCACAGGACGGTGGTAGGTTGTCAGCCTTACGCATCCCCAGGAAATACTCCTGGTACTCATTTCTCTTAGAGGCTGAGTCGACCCCAGGGCCATAGTACGATCGGAAGGATTTTATGTCAATGATAAATCCACTGACACCAGCTGAGATCGAACCAGCGACCTTCCGATTTGTAGCACAGCAACTTAACCACTGTGCTAACGCGACGTCAATGTTACTGGGCTTTATAATAGAGTGTTTTCTGTGAGGTGTGATCTGACGCCTAAGAAACATCTGACAAGGTAAAAGCAGCAACAGAGACAGTGTTTTGTGTGAGGTGCGAGATCAGGCCGACAAAAACAACACTCTATAAACACAAGCAATGAGCATGATCGACTCCGAAGCTGTTGAGCAGAGCAGACCGCTGGTACAATGCGGAGACCTACAGGAACAGCAACACAGCGGACGATCCTTATGCACAGCGTACATTTCCTGACTGTTCTCCATTTACTTCAGGCAAACGTCCAGGTAGCACCTTAAGGCACAGCAGGATCCAGTCCTCTGTAGCCTCTCATTTCCTCCTTCACACTGCATCCTACCAATAGGCCCTGCGCAACCTGACCTTGACCCCCCCACCTCCGGAGTTAAATAACCTATGTCACATTCCGACCGCTTTAACTCCAGGGAAAGAGCTCCGATGTCTATTGAATATAAAACAGGCCCGATCTGACGTGATACAGAAAAGAAAATTCCGCCGTGAGAATGGTACATTTTGATGGAATGCAAATTATGGTCGTCTGGGTCACTACAGTGTGCAGGTCCGTGGGTGGTAAACACTGTCTGTGAGAGACTTAATAAAAAAACAACAACAACAACAATAATTCTGTACCGACGTTTCAGGACAACCTATCGGTCGCATTTTCAAGGGTCAACTAGTCCTAGAAGAACCCCCGGTACTTCTTGGACTACAGGACCCTTATGGATGGGACCGATAGGTTGTCCCAAAACGTCGGTACAGGATTACCAATCTACGCTGCGTAAGGCTCCAGAAGAACCCAGATCTCGTTTGCACCTCTGCGGAAGCCTGGAACCACACATCAGCAACACATGTTTGATATCCTCTTCACCTAAAGACAATGGGCACCTTTGTTTGCCCATTGTCTGTCTACAGCCACTCACTTTCAACACTCATAACCAGCACAAATTCCCTCCCACACGATCTATACTCCAACTACAATTCACGTTTCAATTCAGCAACAACAAACTCCTACGGTCTTGATGTGTCCACATTCAGGGTTGAAACTAACCAAGCTTCGGAGGAAGATGGTGCCACCGTCTTCATTGTTTGACGTCACGAACACGCTGCTTTCATGTCAGAGTAGAACTACCTGCCAGACTATAAGCCGCCGTAAGCCAGAACACCATAATTTAATTTTCAAGGCCACGAAGCCCTCATATCTCACTTTAACGGCAAGTTACGCTTAACTCACCAGCTGCGGTGATCATCAGCAGTCAAGTCAGGATGCCGACGAGAGGCAGGGACACGCGCCGCCCTCTGCAGCCAGATGTTCGCTGTCAACTGGGAACTACAGCCCTGTGCTGTGGCCAGTGTCCGACTCTCAAGATCGGGGAAACCCTACAGACGTCCTAGCACGTACCCCACTACTTGCTGACCCCAGCTTGCATCACCTGCAGATTCTCCGCAAACACGAGAAAGAATTTACTGTATCGCCTAGACGTCACAGGCACTGTCATACCTGTATTTGGAACTTAGTTAATTGGCGTTTATAACGACGCGGTAGTGCAATTAGCATTTACGTGCATATTCTGGAGTTCGTGGGCTCGAATCAGTTATTCAGACCATAAGGTTCGTCATCCCCGTCGTGTTTATAATAAACTATAATGGAGAAAATTTACTCTCTAACACAGACAGTAAATTTACTCCATTATAGTTATTCAGACAACTGTCTCAGTTTCCCTCGGTCTCTCCTGGAAAATGGAAGCAGTATCAAGGGACCACGATGATATCTAACTATATACCTTTAAAATATCTTCCATCAAACATCTTACCACTGAATGCTATGACATAACCTAAGGATTCTTCTTTTATTATCCAACAAATTGTGCATTTGGTTAACCTTTTGGTGCCGGAATTATTTTTTTAATTTTAGCACACCCTGCATATAAAATGTGAATAATACAGAAACCAAATACGTTAGAATTATGAAACAAACTGTATTTTGAAGAGAAAAAAAACGGAGAATACATACCATGTTTAAAATATTCGTTACCTATATTTGTTGAATAAATATATAAAATGCAACTTTGGAGGTTAGCGGTGCGGTACGTCAACTATACTTGACGTTAGGCGTCTAAAGGTTAATAAAAGAAGAATCTATATAAAAAAGCACCGTACACACGATCTCACGATATCCTCAGGAATTCAAAGGCGCAGCTAAAATAAAAGCGAATGTAACGAAAGTACAATCCAGGACATAAATCCATACGGCATGCAGAAAAGAAATCATAGCGGAAACGTAAACAGAAGAACGAGGGAAAGTCAGATATCAGTAATATAACAAAGCGAAGTTACTGGCTAGAAACTAAAGAAAAGCGTCAGAGAACTAAATATTGACAATGTTGAACAGCAACGTGTAACAACAGTCTGGGTGGAAAAGTGTCAGTCCTTGTAACCAGCTACGGTGCCTTAACCTGCCTGAACATTCCGTAATATTAATGTCCACAAAGCACACACAGCCGCACTTCCCGTATCAGCGCTCTCTGTAACCACCTGCACAGATCAGAGCCTACTTGAAAACCTGCAAGTTATTTGACATGTAAAGGAATTCTGAATCAGCCAGTTCATTACCGTGATCACAAGGGCTTGTTGCTGGAGTCTGTCTTGACATAGATTTATTCAATACACTCCCAGTCCCTTCTAATATCCATCTCAATATTATCCTCTAATATACATAGATGTGCCGTTCCCAGTGGCCGCGCGGTCTAAGGTGTGCGTCTGCGGCCGCTTACTTCCTGGGATTGCGGGTTCGAATCCCGCAGGGGGTATGGATGTCTGTCTGTTGTGATTGTTGTGTGTTGTTAAGTATAGGTCTGTGCGACGAGTTGATCATTCGTCCAGAGGAGTCCTACTGTGTGTGTGGTGTGTCTGAGTATGGTCGAGGAACCTCACAGAGGAGGCCTAGTCCAACTAGGCCTGTCGAGCCACGGGGGCTGGACGGGGGTATATGTACATATACGTGTATGTATGTATTCATAGCAGTCTCTTCCTATAAGCTTTTCCGACTAAACATTTGTCTTCAAGTGAAATTAAACACATCTAAACTCTTCACAGGCGACCGCAGACAACAACGTCGGTACGCCAGTTTAACGTCGTAAGTGACGAAGGTGAAACCAAACCCGCTTGAACTTTCGAAGCAGCTCTCGGATGGTTGAGACAGGTCAGGCGAGTTTCTGAACGAAACCGCGCATCTATGGGGATTCCTCCAAGTGAGGAGCGGGTCCGGACACACCTGCTGCCTAGGCAACCCAGAAGTATAAACAGGTTCATATGCACCTTCATGTCACGGCGAACAAAAATACCAATAGTACACATTAGGTGATTTCCTTGTTGTCATGACTTGATGCTTTCCTAAGGTGCAAGATAAGGTGTGGCCTCCAAACGTATCTTGCGTGTTTTGTGGAAATTCGTCATTCCCATATCAAGGGCCAAGTGGTCGGACACCCTTACCATTCAAGATGGCCCGATAGGCTGTCCCGAAACGTCGGTAACCAACAGTCAACCTACGACGCGTAACACCCCAGAAGAACGAAGGTCTCATATTCTGTCTGCTCGTGAAAGCGAGCTGCAAAGTCTTCCGTGCTATTTGCGAAAAGACTGCTTGGAACTGTTCGTCTGCCAGTCAACAAGACGTCAGGATTTTCCTGTTACGCTCCTTCAATTAGCTAACCGACGTGATTTTGCGTTAATTCCACCGGACGCCGCCTCGAGAAGTCGTATCACTCCGGTTCGTCGATGATGAATCCCCGGATTTAGTTCTCGGTTGCAAAATGTAACGGTCCTGACTAAGAATGTTTGGTGGTTTTCCTAAGCCCAGTCAGGTAGATGCCAGGTGAGAAAAGCAATATCAAAGTAGCTCATGAACACTGACTGCCACACCCTTTCCAATACAGTATTCATTAATCACCGCACAAATGAAAGCCATATTTTCTGAACAACGGATGGTGTCGTTGACACAATGTAAAAGAGTAAAAGTAGCCTTGTCTTCGCACAGGCCAAGAAGGCATGCAGTGGAAGCAGAGGTATTCCTCCACTCATTAACCACTGCACTAGATGTGGTGAGTGGCAAACTTCACGTCCCGGCCGCTTTAATCCTGACAAAGAACCCAGAGCCAGGCTGGACGGTTTTAGAGAACAGAAAACACCTTGCCCCTACCAAGATTCGAACACCGGACGTTCCAGTCCGCAGCTAGTTTCTACACCAACTATGCTGTCCCGGCTGTCCCTAACGGAATACAAAGGAAGTCACAGCTCTGAAAGCAGTATACCTCTACCACACGAGAGACTGAAACACGGAACGCATCACAGCCTTGACAGGATTCGAAGCCATGACTTCATACTTTTTAACCGTCCTTATAAATTACACGGTCAAAATAATGGATAGAGAAGTTAGTATAACGACAAACTTCAGAGTACTCCGTGACCACACGACATTCTTCATGTGGTTTATCTCCTGCGCCATCTGCATGTTTCCTTTTATGGGCACGCGATACATGAGTGCGCACAGGACATTACAAAGATCCAGGTTAATAAGTCAGCGCACTTACTATCTTACATTATGCCCGCAGGTGTACGCTTGGCACAACGCTGTCCTAAATGGCGTCACGTTATGATGTCCGTAAATGCAGGTTCGGGACTGATTAACATAATGATTTCCGACGGGAAAACCGGCTTCGTTTGTGTCGACCCCTCTGTAAGCTGTGGGCATGCTTCCTCTCCCTGTTCTTACAAATTGTTCTTCTTCGGTCCGTCTGTACGGCAAAACCGCGTCGAAATATCCTTTAATCACACTGAGTCCACCCGGAGATGTTTCCATTAGGGCCAACGGCCTCGAATACACTTGCAGTGGTGTGCATGTAGAACGCACGTAACAGATAACAAATACATACACACAATTTTGGTAAGGAAACCCAAGGCAAAATACGACAGTGTAATCTCATACTGCTGCATCGTCACTGTGTGCCTAGTACAGATTATAACTGAGAAAATAACACAGGATACATAATAAAATAAAGTTGAGATAAACCAATTTATTCTATGCTTCTACATGTTTCGGCCCTGCTGGGTCATCTTCAAGGGAAAACAACTGTCGCTATTGGAAATTACTAACTTTATAGGAGAGTTCCCTAGGTCAGCTGACTTGCTATACAGTGGTTTTTTTCAAATTATCTGAAAGTCCATGTACTCTGTGGGGAGTATTCCTGAATCATTACTACACGTATTAACAGCAATACGTAAACACTATCTGTCTATCTGTCTCTCTGTCTATCTATCTATCTGTCTGTCTGTCTCTCTGTCTATCTATCTATCTATCTCTCTATTTATCTATCTATCTGTCTGTCTATCTATCTATCTGTCTATCCGTCTATCTATCTATCTATCTATCTTTCTATCTGTCTGTCTATCTATCTATCTATGTAAAGGCATGCCACTATGTTCAGATATTGTACGCTCTTTATCACATTTTTACCTTCTCACGTACAGAAAGCGCTCCAATCGTTAAATAAGTAAATATTCAAATTTCGACCGAAATTAATACTTCCAAATTAGGTCTACGAATTGCTGTTGTACTTGTCATTTTCTGTATCTGAAGTGGCTGTATATGCCCCACACCATTTCCGGTATGAGGCGTCTTCACGGCACGCTGTCCGTTCGTCTGATCCGGACAGCAACCAGACACGCAACACCACACAGAGTCAGTGGGTTTGAAAAAAAGCATTTGTACAAACAGGCGACGCAATCCACAAACAGTTTATAAAAATCGTGTCCTCCATTCACGGATTGGACTGTCAGGCACATAGTGTTTTTGACCACAGCGACTCTAGGATCGCAGGTTCGAAACAAGCGATGTCAGTTCTGCTTCCAAAGACGTTATGCCAAATGTCTACAGTTTTTCAGTGTTCAGATTCTTCTAAGCAGATGACGAAAACAAAGAATGAGACACATGAAGTAGGATGTGCATGGCGAAGAGTGGAAAGGAAGATAACCGGGAGGCGGTTGAAAAGAATTAGCAGGAGCTGAAGGACGTGCAGAATTGAAAGAAGATTCGTGATGGAAATTTGGGTGGTGGAGTAAGAAGTGGGGGGAACATGAGTGTATGGGAAAATGAAAGAGTTGCATTAAGGAAAATTACGAGAATGAAGGAGGAGACGGAAACAGCAGTAGAAGCCAGATGATGAAGTGGCAGGAGCAGAAAACTTGAGAAGCTCTTCCCCTCCTTCTTTCTGTTTTCACCAAGGCCGCGAAGGTATCTTGTCTGGTAATCAGATGTGGGACTTTTTGCCCACTGCATGAGGGGGCAGACCTCCCGATGCTGGTTGCGTCACGGCCAGGGAGTGGTCACCTGGTTGACGCACCGTACAACACGGAAGTCGTCAGAATGTTCAAGGTCGGCTAGGATCTTCACAGGAGAAAGCAAAGGCTCCTGTGGACAGCCCAAAGACCACAAGCACAGCTGTTCTACTGGCGCATCAGTTTAGGACGTCGTGCAATATTTTGAAGACCCACCACATTACGCTCTTGTGTCGTTTGCACCTATCAATGTGCGCGTCAGGCTGTGCCTGCCTGAAAGATTACCTGTTCAACGCATTTCTATGAAATTTGATATTTGTCTTATAAATTAGTTTTTGGCCGGTATCATGATAATAACACAGTACATTATTATAGTACTGCATTATCCAGTAAACGTTTCCTTGTTTCTAAGACAGCAATTTGCAACGCGTCAGCCTCGTTTCAGGTGTATCAACATAACAAATGTCATACAACTGTCTACATTGGTTTATTATTTGCAAGAACCATATCAAAAATTGTGGGCCGGGTAGCTCGTCGGTATAGCGACTGACTACGGGCTGGACGATCCAGGACAGAATCCCGGTGGGGACGAGATTTTCCACCCGTCCAGACTGGCCCTGGAATCCACCCAGCCTCCTGTACAATGGGTACCGAGTCTTTCCCGGGGGTAAAGTGCGGCCGGGGCGTGCTGCTAACCACTCACCCCCTTCTAGGGCCGCGGTAATGGAAGAGTAGAGCTATACCTCTACCCACCCTCTGGGCCACACCGGGCCTGTAACGGGATCACTTTACCCTTTATTATATCAAAAACTATTATTTCACAACCGCCATGGTGTTTTGTATATTATGCAAAAATAACCCAAATAAATTTAGACATTTTTCTCAGTTCTATCACATTTCATCTCAGGAGCCCACACTAAGAGTGGCAAGTGTCACTTCCACCTCATAAGTTCGTGTGTCCGCCATATTGATAGTATCGATGAAAGGTCATTATAGGTTATGAGGTTGGGGCGGACGCTAATATCAGAACATCCAAACCAGTGTTCACACAAATCGGTCTACCAGTTCAAAATTTGAGAGAGGAAATGAACACATGGGCAGAATGATAATATAACCCCAGTTTTTGCTAAGGAAAGAAAGTAAGTTAAATTTGCAGTACCACAGTTTACTGCAACTGTCATAATCGAGGAACTGCTGTCTGGTTGAATGTCGCGCAATTGAAGGTTGCTGGTGGCAGGGACAAACACAGTCATTCTTATTTACCGTTTGCTACGCGTGGGAGATTCCGAACAAAGAAGAGGAAAATTAACTTTATCTCACTATCTGCAAACAACTGGTTTGTGCCATAACAAACGGCGTTCTGCCAGTCACGGCCCTTATGCGTTTCTCTCTCGTCACGAAACTGCACAGAAATTTTGTACAGTAAAACTTGATTTGTTTAGTGCGTTATTTTGATCATCAGTTGATACAGAATACAGTCTAATACAAATATTTTGTTACAAAACGATAAATTGTGTTTTTACATAAGCGATACATGTATCGACCCAATACGCTCATTCTCAGGCTTATAAAAATGGGTAAAGAAGGCTAGATGTGTACAGTTAGAGTTGTCATTCCAGGGCCTGAGATATCGCCCTTAATGTCACACTGCAATACGATTGATTGCACTGAATATTTGGCTTATTGTAGCTTAAACATTTATAGTTGTGTTAAAGAGCCCCCACAGACTGTAACATTGCACAATGTTACTGACTGTCTAGCGGTGACATTGCACAAGTTACCGCTAGACAGTCGGTAAAACTGCACAATGTTACCGCTAGACAGTCAGTAATATTGCACAATGTTACCGCTAGAGAGTCAGTAACATCGCACAATGTCACCGCTAGACAGTCGGTAAAACTGTACAGTGTTACCGCTAGACAGTCAGTAATATTGCACAATGTTACCGCTAGATAGTCAGTAACATTGCACAATGTTACCGCTAGAGAGTCAGTAACATCGCACAATGTCACCGCTAGACAGTCGGTAAAACTGTACAGTGTTACCGCTAGACAGTCAGTAATATTGCACAATGTTACCGCTAAACAGTCAGTAACATTGCACAATGTTACCGCTAGATAGTCAGTAACATTGCACAATGTTACCGCTAGATAGTCAGTAACATTGCACAATGTTACCGCTAGACAGTCAGTAACATTGCACAAGTTACTGCTAGACAGTCGGTAAAACTGTACAATGTTACCGCTAGACAGTCAGTAATATTGCACAATGTTACCGCTAGACAGTCAGTAACATTGCACAATGTCACCGCTAGACAGTCAGTAACATTGCACAATGTTACCGCTAGACAGTCAGTAACATTAGACAATGTTACCGCTAGACAGTCAGTAATATTGCACAATGTTACCGCTACACAGTCAGTAACATTGCACAAGGTTACCTCTAGACAGTCAGTAACATTAGACAATGTTACCGCTAGACAGTCAGTAATATTGCACAATGTTA
>Ga0136643_10013483_pt1 | contig 12234 bp, 7 predicted proteins | sample TergutLab28metaG_FD_96883 | JGI IMG/M metagenome (GOLD analysis project Ga0136643, IMG submission 96883) | Labiotermes labralis P1 segment gut microbial communities from Petit-Saut dam, French Guiana - Lab288 P1 (version 3) (version 3) | ecosystem: Host-associated > Arthropoda: Insects >...
CCCCGGGGGAGGGGAAACAAAAAGTTTTAAGGAAACCCAGTTTTTCCCCCCCCCCCCAAAAAAAAAAAAATCCAATGTCTGATTGGTTTGTTTTTGGAATGATTAAATCAAATCAAATAAAATCGTTGATTCGTCTTGTGGCGCTGATCATTATTCATATAATCAACAAATTCCTTGCTGTAGGCTTTCATAGCAGGTACTGCTCATATCAAATTCTTCTAGGATTTTAGATCCTGCTGAAGTTTAGGCTGATTCCGACGTTTCGGAGTGAAAAACTGTCTGCATTCACATTGACTAGATATTACAGTTTATTCCCGCCACCCCTTCCATGATTTTGATTGGCCACGATCCTTTCAAACTTACCTAATAAATCAACCAATGTCCTCATTCCAGCCACTTTCATTCACTCACAATTAATTCAACCACCATGAAGAAGGAGTTAGCACCCCCCTCCGAAACTTCGAAATCAGTCTATAAATCTACGTATTGTAAATACTCAGAAGTATATAATTTAGTTTGAAATTCCTTGTTATTTTGGAAAAAGAACATCACTAGCATTACAAAAGATTTTATATCCTTTCCCAAATTAGCTGGACCCAGTTCACATCTTAAAATCCAGAAAGACGGCTAAGAGGGTCTGTGTTTAGGAGGCATCCGTTTCGAATTTGTAACAATTTACCTACCAACAAAGGTTTCTAGTTGTTTTTTCAGTTTAGCCAGAATAAACTAAGGCCACGAGTCCCACCAAAATAATTTTAAAAATATCCTTTTTAATTACCTTCTCTGATACGCATTTTAATATTATTCTCCAGTGTGCCCCCCCCCTCCCCCCGCAGTCTGCCATATCAACATAGCAAGCGTCTTAATACAGAACATTTATTTTATTCTCTCACATTTAAACTTGTCCTTGAGCCGCCCGCTTTGCTAGTATTTAAATGCTAAAGTGTCTTGAACCCACCAGGCTGAGGGTAGACAGCAGATGGTGTTATAAAACACAGCCATGATGTGTGGTGACAGGTGCTGTTTCACTTCCTCAACCCACAGCTGTACCTTCCAGTCGCCTACTGCCGTCGTTCCGATCGGCTAAGTTTCATATTGTAACAATAGTACAGGACAGGCGAGAAACTGAAGCCTGGATTTTGCTAACACCTTCTACATTGAACGTCTTCATTTTACACTCTCGTTTCAAGGGCGTCTCCGGGTTGTCCTGTCACCCACTTGTATACGTATTCACTGAGACACACAACCTTATTTTTGTCCACCTCTCTCTCCTGTCCTCCCCCAACACAATTTCCACAAGACAGTTGAAATCCACTATGATAAAGACGTTACTTCGCTTGGACTGGAAGATGCGATTTTTGACATTGGTTCCTTTATAGTACCAACATTATTTGTTGGACATTTTTTTATTGTCTGAAGCTTATTATATATATATATATATATATATATATATATATATATATACAGTTTCTTAAGTTGGCAGTACTCCCGTCTTCTTGTGATTAGTTGCTTTCATATTGGTAAATTTTTATTGTTTTAGCCTAGCATACCATAAAGCAAATGTCAACGCAGCATAAAGAAATAACTGCCGTTTGTGTGGGCCGCGCAAAACACGTAAATACAGAGTGACCAGAATGGATAATTTTTTTTAATATTAAACCAGGCGGTACATATAGTAAGCACTGGGCTTTAGATTAATAATAATAATAATAATAATAATATCTCGTGGCAGTTTCCATTTACCTTAAAGTAAAACCTAGCTACTCTTTGTTTCATGAAGAAGTAGGCTGTCAATAATACTTTAACTAATCGACAGATTAATATACTAATCATAACTAATTCTACAACCCAATTACAATATGAATGTTATCCTTTAAAGCAAAGTGAACGTTTTTGTTCCTTGCATGAGTCTCTGACCACGGAATTTCAACACATGGATATAACCTTAAACCTTAGCGACTTTTTTGAAAAAATGGTACGCAGGCTGATCGAGAAATGCCTCCCAAATATGTAAAAAGAAAGTGCATTAGCATAGCGTAATACTGAACACTGGTCCTTCAATTCTCACCAGAGGTTTCGTCTTTTAGAGCCATCCAACCAACACATTGTCATGAACATTCGTTGCTTTTTTCGGGTTCCTCCTATCCCCTTTATTTCTTGGCTTATTCGCCTTGATAATTAAGCGAAAATTACAAACTGTGAAACTCCTTATTACATAATTTCCCACATTCCTCCTTATTTAGATCCTAATTCTCCTCACCAATTTGCTCTCCAGACAAAAAACTCTTCTCTGTGCTGATGATTCTGAAAGACTGTATTTGTAACAGCCAACATTGTAAGGTACCCTATTTGCTCCTTCATTTTCAGGGTAGCTGCGGTGGCGGGTTCAATTTTAATTTTGGTTTGGAACATAAAACTAGGGTTGTAAGACCACCCCTCCAAATAATATTTATAAACTAAGCAGGTGTATAATAAAGTCGAACGTGCTGTGTGTGTAATAAGCAGTTATTTTTGATTCCCTTATTTGATATTCAGGCTAAAGAGCACTTTCTTGTCACTTATGGGACAAGAAAGTGTTGATAGTGTTCCCTTAATAGGAATTATAACTGTCCGAAGGACGCGGGAAAACTTTATGGAAAAGATCTGAGAACTATAGGTGTTATCTGACGTCACTTAGGTTGAGATGTGTAAGGGGTTGAAATGATTTAATGAAAATCGGATAATGTAGTTACCACATAGCTACGTACACGAAATCACATTTAATATTAAAGTGAAGCTGATGAATAAAAACCAACTAGATGCCACTTATTATTTTATTGTACTTCTTATAGGCTCAACATGTTTCGAGCACTACTATGCCCATCATCAGGCGTTCGCGACTATAATGTTGATTACCACATTGGTCGTTTCGTTCTTGGTTAGCTGTAGGTTGGAGGTTAGGTGCGGTTAGGCTGGAGTAGTGTCCGGGCTGCAGGCTGAAGCCCGGACACTACTCCCAGAAGGCTTTGCTCTTCAGCAACACCGTTGTCAGAACTTAAAACTTCTCAATAATTGAGATATTTGACACGAAAGCTTGGACGGAAATAGGCCCGTCTAAGTGTCCGTGCCCACACATCACAACAATACATGGAACATGGATGTTAGGTGAGGTCTTAATTTCAGTGTTCTAGCAGCCTGTCCGTACACTTTAGAACAAAACGGGCACATCAGGAACAAGACAGACAATGTACGTGTGACGTAACACTGAGTCGCGTTCATGCAACCACAGTTGCAGTGGAAAAAAAAACCATTACATATTCTGAGTGTGTATCTGTATCCCTAAGTATCCAGCATGCGCCATGTGGTCATCTGTGGCCTGCACGGCTCTAAAATGCTTTTCAATATTATATCATAAACAGAAAGATTAAAAAAATATATTGAACGTAAAATGTTCCGATTTCTTCTACAAGGTTTGTTTGAAATTTTTCTAATTCTAAACAGAAATGAGCGAGGTATGATCAAAAACGTATATTGGTCTTCGTGTAAATTAACCGTTATTTTTGCAAGATATTAATGAAAGTTGAATTTTCTCGACATATTTTCAAAAAAAAAACACTGAAATATCATGGAAATCCGTCAGGTGGGAGTCTAGTTGTTCCACATGGACCAAGAGACGAAGCTAATAGTCGCTTTTCGCAATTTTTCGAACACTCATACAATAAGGGTGACGTAAACTGAAAGTAGCTTATGTCGCTCCAATTAACTCCCGCTTTCTCATTTGAGCAAGCGTGTTACTTAGTGAGAGACACAGGGTTACACAACGACATTTCACCTTAAGCCGTGTTCCAAGCCTCATGTCCTATACACATACATAAGCACACCTACATCATAAATACCTTACAACAAAGGATAACTCATAATTCGCTCTAGTGGGAAGTGAAATGATAAATGATTTGGAAAAAGGAAATCATAATTTGAATAAAATTAGAGTGAAGTAAGGGAGGATCGGACTGGTAGAGCGCAATGCGTTGGGATTCGTGACAGATACGTCATTGACATAAAGGCGTCTCCACCACCCAAAAGGCCAAGCGAAGGGCGAGGCAACCAAACATGCAAATTGTAATTACAAGTAATTTAAATTTCTCCGGGTCGTTTAGAGTGCCGGATCTCAAAATAAATTGTGGACACGCTGAAAGGTTGGCGAATGGGATTTCGCTTCCTGGCAAGGTCAGATAATTTTTTCTTCTCTGTAGCGTCCATACATGCTCTGGGGCCCAGCCGGGAGGAACCGTTTTTGTTGTAGGGAAAAAGCGGCCAGGATGTGAAGATGACCGCACCCCTTCAACCTGTGCCGAGGTTGTAAATGCTTGGAGGTGTTCCTCTACTCCCTAGGTTATCTTCATAGAATGTTGGTTAAACACAGGAACATTCTTCATGGTGACAAAATTTCGGGAGCCGGGTGGGGGGGGGGACTTGTACAGACCAAATCATTTCCAAACCAAAGGAAATAACCCGCTAAATATTGTACGAACTGACCTAAAGTGCACGGTACTGTACAATGTACACGACGCTGCTCATTTTAATTAGTAGGGCTGTAAAGGTAAACGGAAAAGTGATCCCGTTACAGGCCCGGTGTGGCCCAGAGGGTGGGTAGAGGTATAGCTCTACTCTTCCATGACCACGGCACTAGAAGGGGGTGAGTGGTCAGCAGCACGCCCCAGCCGCACTTTACCCTCGGGAAAGAACTGGTACCCATTTTACAGGAGGCTGGGTGGGCCCCAGGGCCAGTCTGGACGGGCGGAAAAACTCGTCCCCACCGGGATTCGATCCCGGACCGTCCAGCCCGGTAGCTCAGTCGCTATACCGACTGAGCTATCCGGCCCACATTAGTAGGGCTGTACGAAAATTAATCCGCAGCATTGGTGCTAATTCTGGTGGAAGTTTATGATTCTTATTAAAATGTAACCTGTTTTCTTTTGGAGAAATAATGCCATGTCGCTTAAAGCAGGCTCAACGGAATGCCATCGATTATCTTGTAATATCTTCAAATCCATCACGACCCCTGCCGTTCACATCCCTCCTCATTCTACCTCCATACAACTATATTTCACCAGCACTTAGCCGGCAGAAATCATCCGTCTATTAATAAATCGGACACTTCTGTCCACATTTTACAAGATCAATCTAAGCCGATATATTTATATAGAATTTCTTTCAGACAATTTTATTTTTACCCAAGGGGCGCTCCTTCAAACGGTTTCTTCCCTGTAGATATTCCGACCAAAATTTTGTAATCCTTTTTCAAAACCCTATGCGTACTACATGTCCCACCCATCTCGATGTGGGTGTGATTACTTAATATTTTGGGAACAGAAAACATTATCTTCATGCCTCTGCATCTTTCCCTCAACACTTCGCCCTTTGGACCACATGTCATACTCGGCACTGGTACTTGTGAATAAAGGAAAATACTAACCCTTACGTTGGGGACTACGGTAGCACAATGGTTAAGGTGCTGTGCTACAGATCGGAAGGTCGCTGGTTCGATCCCAGCTGACATAAAATCCTTCCGATCGCAGTATGTCCCTGGGGTCGACTCAGCCTCTAACAGAAATGAGTACCAGGAGCATTTCCTGTGGGTGAAAGCGGCCGGTGCGTAAGGCTGACAACCTTACCACCATCCTGTGCCGTTGTCATGAAATCTGGGAACCTTAACTTCCTGGAACCCTGTGGGCCACTCCAGGCCTGTAACGGGAATGCTTTACCTTTTTTAATAGCCCTTACTTTGTTCAAAAACTGTAAAATATTAACCAGTAAGTTGCTGTGTTTAATTAAGCACAGCCATAAATATATACGGGGGAAATGGAGGTATACTTCCATGCATTATGAACTTCAGCACTAGGCTAGTGATAAGCGTCACGCTCCGGAAGCTGTATCTGCGATAACCAATAAACAGGAGTTTGGGTGGACCACACAGGCAGACTATATGCTGTAAAGAATAGGTGGAGCTCTTGAATCAGTAAAAAAGTACGAATTGAAACCGTCTCCCATCGCACAAAATTCGAGACAGGTCAGTCAGCCCTCTAAAATAAGGGCTGTATGGAGCTACATATCCATTCCCTCATTCTTCTTCACTGTGAGGCACCGTAAGTACCATATCAATGTTACCTTCTCTTCCATCGCATTCATGTAACTTCCAGGTCGCACTTTCCTACGTTTGGATGTCTTAAAATTCTTTCGCGAAGAAGGAATTTTCTCAATCTTCCTTACATCTTGTTTAATAATATCTTCTGTTCGTGTTAACGTGTAGTAGCAACTTCCTTCCGTGTAACTAACTTACATCTACTCTTTATAACCTCGTGACAAGGGAACTATCGATACAGCTAAGAAAAGTCTCGGTGCAGCGTAGCGAATCTCCAGCAAGATCATAGAGTGCAGTGGTGAATGAAGCAGATCACAGAATCTCGAATACCCACTGTCAGTTCTCACCGGACAAGATCATAATGTTTAAGTAATAAATCTCAACACTTTTGTAATTACAGTAAGAACCCAAATAAAAGGGTTAATTCCTTAGGAAGATAACCGTGTTAAGTTGAATAACATTAATGTCCGATAATGCTTAAACGTGATACATTTTTGACTCACACGTTCGTTACGGTGGGTGCTTAAAGCTAAAAAAGTAGTGCGAAATTATGAAAATTATATGGAAAGAAGTTTCAATGTAAATGAAAAGCATCACATAAATGTAAAACAATAAAATGCAACATAACCTGCTATAAGGTATTATAATTAGTGTACGCACATATCCGCTTACGTACGGACCAGCGTAACTCGAAATCGTGTAAGTAGAAGACTTTCTCTAGTAAAATTAAGCTATTAAACAGAGCACGTAGTTCTTACCTTTACGTTACAGTACACTCGACGCAGTTCGCCCACAGTTGACTGTCAGGGGTTTCAAAATATACCTCAATATCATGTTTGAAGCCTTTGATAATGAACTGTATATTCAAGGCGTGTCGGGAGTAATTTAATACAAACTGAAGCACACACTGCTGTGTGACAGACACTACACTTTGAGGACTTCGATAACAACACAGAGGTACGATCCTGAATACTACTAAATGCTTTCCTAATTACCAGTCCGTCTTCCGCGTTCATACAGTGAACATAAATATACTTATTTGTGTTTGCTCTATCCTTTTACCTCATTTAATCGGGCATATTCTATTACCAGTTCAGTAAAATATAAAGTGGATTGCAGAAGTGGTGGCTTTTAATTATCAGTGACTTTCCTTCTCCCGAATCCAGTTTTTATTCTTTCAAATCCCTATAAAATAAAACGTATTCATAAATAAAACCTACACAAGACATAAAATACCTTGATGCCAGTGACCACGTGTTTTCAAGAATGGTGGTCCCCAAATTATTGCAACACCGCAAATTCGTAATCTCTATCAACATATCTCTGTTTGTTTTTGTAATATGAAATTCAAATCCAGTGTCTTATTCAGGAGATGAACAACATGACAAAGAGACGCTGACGAATGATAAACGGACATTTATACACAAATAACAGACTTGTTACAGATGGGAAGACATTTCACGCTAAATGTATACAGTAACGAAGAATGTTGGCATACAGCTGATATTAAGTCGTGTTATTCTCTACCACTAATTTAACATTTAATTTCGAAATAACAGTGCTTACAGCAGCATTTAGCACTACTACTTTGGGAAGCACGCACTTAAATACCTGAAAGGAAAATAATAATGGGAAAACCTAGGCATGGATGGAAGACGATTATCATAAAAATCTTAAGCAAATCAAACACCTGGCTCAGAATAAGCACAACTGACGGCATTATAAAACACATTAATGCACATTCAGTTTTATAATATTCGGCGAGATAATAAGCTGGGTGACCACAAGATTATTAAGAACGACTCTGCTCTACAAAGTTAGTTAATAACACTTCATAAGCTTAATTTAATACGTGCAGAAATGTGTAACTAAATTATGCGCGATCAGAAACTCAGTAGTTGTACTGGTTAGTGATTACTGCTGTACGGTACTTAATGACATACTAAGGTATACATCATATAAGCACTGACCTCTGAGGAGCAACTGCGCTCGTCCATCATGCACGCTGTACGTTCTTTCATTGTTGGTCTACGTTCTCCGCTGTTGAAACTTCAGCTATTTCTAACAATCGTGTCTTACGTCTGCAGGTATTTAAGTATCCATAACTTGTCGTTTCCGAAAGAATGATATCAGTTTTGTTATCTTAGGTGTTCTTCTGGCAAACGCAATATGTTCAGCTCACTTGCACAATAACACCACTATATAAAATATTAAAAATGATATTACGCATTCACTATTAAATTATAGTCGTTTACAAGACAGTATGCGTTAGTTTATTAATAACAAAACTGGAAGAACGTATAAGTATATAGCATATATTTTCAAAATAATTTACTATTCAGTACTCAAATGTGTGCGTGAATCAGTATCAAGACACTCGAGTCCATGTACAATTCCATACACACAAACACACACATTAATGTCACTGTTCTTTTTTAATGTATGGTGGTGGTTGTACGACTTTCACAGCTGTTGGCTCTCAGTACAGTATCGTAGAAGGCAATGCTCGCTAACACACGGAACAACACAACACCACGCACGCTAGTTTAAATTGTCAATACGAGCAACTGTGTACATCTCACCGCCTCGCTTCGTGTGCGCAGACGGAATGGTTGTGGAGTGTATGTCTGCTCCTAACCTTGTTACCTCGGCAGCTACGCGCCCACCTTAGTTCAACCAATCAGAAAACGTCTTGTGTGTGACGACACAATCGTGGCGCACCTGCGCACATGTGCTGTTTATAAGAAAGAGAATAATATAATTCTTCCATATTTCTCTCTCCCCTCTAACCATTATATTGTGTAGCATTTCCTGCCTTCTTAAGATCCTACCTTCTCTTTTCCTTCAACATCTCTTACATTTCTAAACAGATACAAAGAAGACCTGTTCGCCTTTAGGTATTAAATATTTTGCATGTAATTATAATTAAAATTATTGTTCTGCACGCATTATATTTTCAAAAATAGGGAAGGGTCGCAATCCTCCCACCCAATCAATAACTTCCTAATGTTAATAAAAGCACCTATAGTGCATTTTTATATTCTATTCGACTTTATTGCCGGTCCCAGCGGCTGCGCGGTCTACGGCCGCTCGCCTGCTGAGATTGTGGGTTCGAATCCCGCCGGGGGCATGGATGTCTGTCTATTGTGAGTGTTGTGTTGTCAGGTAGAGGTCTCTGCGACGGGCTGATCACTTCGTCCAGAGGAGTCCTACCGACTGTGGTGCGTCGTTGTGTGTAACCTAAAAACCTCATGAATGAGGAGGCCCTGGCTCACTGTGGGATTGTTGCGCCAAAAAAAATAGACTTTATTAAAACAAGTCATATGAATATCCGAAAATTTGCATTAGTATTAATTATTCTGTCTAGAAACACTGCTGTCCTCTCATTCTTTATGAATTCCCAGAACACGAGATTTTTTCCACATCGCCGCTGTCTGCAAGCCGTGAGAATCAGTCAGCTTGCATGAATAATAATTTTGTAGCTGGGTATAATTTAGCATGCTTGACATGTTACGTCTAGTACCGTATATCAAGGAAATCTGTGAATTAGAACACTTCCTACAATGCGTACGCTTGTGTGTGTGTGTGTGTGTGTGTGTGAAATATGAAAAAAGTGCCTGTATACGAAAAGAAGAGAACAGAAAAGCCACGAAGGCACACATAGGCGAACAGTTTTAGCTCCACTCATTCTTAACCACGTCACTGGATGGAAAGAGGCTAAATTCATGCCCCGTTCTCTTTACCCCCGAGAAAGAACCCGGTACATATTGCTTAGGAGGAAGGGTAGGGCCCAGAGGTTGTTTGTACGTTTTAGAGGAGAGAAAAATATCTCGTCCGTGTCGGGATTCAAACCCCGAACATTCCAGCCCGTACTTTATGTCCATGTGTTGCATAAATAGATCCATAATCTAAAATATAACACCATTATGTTCAGACGTGACGAAAAATACTATTCCGGAATATGATGCCATGTCGTCTGTTGAAACCTATCGACGTTTCGAAGCAACGTGTTACCTCATGTTAAATGCTGAGGTTAGAGAAAGAACTTTTCTCCAAATCGCCTATACATTCTATTAGAATAAATGGCTGCATATAGCAGAATATTGTTTTCTTCAGAGTCACTGCTTGTGAAACTCAAAGCTCTTACATGCATTACATTCGTAATATAGACATGAATGATAGGCCATATAGCTGGACTGGTTTTGACATGGGTATGGGAATTGGAACAAGCTGTCTCTTGAGAAATGCAAACATTTTGGTCTGGAGGGTAGAGTTTACGTGTGAAACGTAGTCTTAGACAAATGGTTCTAACAATGAGTTCTGGAGCACGTTAAGAATTGTAAAAATAGTGAAACAATTCTGTTTAATTTTCTTTAAGGCCGTGAAAGTTAAGAGGAAAAAATTGTTTTCAATATGAAATATGTGTTTCTGTTTTACGTCTTTTCTAAAAACATTTTCCTCTCTGGTTTTGACGCGATTCATTATATTATATATGCCATTAGAAGTATTAGTTTTATAGTTATTTTTCGCCTTGGTAAATACGTAGCTAGTTACGTGCTAGTTAAGTACAGGTTACCTGCGAATTACGTGCGAGTTAAGTACGGGTTACTTGCGAGTTAAGTACGGGTTACTTGCGAGTTACTTGCGAGTTAAGTACGGGTTACTTGCGAGTTACGTGCGATTTAAGTACGGGTTACTTGCGAGTTATGTGGGAGTTAAGTAGGAGTTACTTGCGAGTTGCATGCGGGTTACAGTACAGACGGAAGCAGAGAAGCATTTAATGCTTACCATACAACGTCAGTATGTGTCTGCAATAGTGAACGAAATCTGTGTTGGTCCTTACCGTTTAGTGAAACTCTCCGACTTCAGACTTCATAAATCTCCGTTTTGCAGTTCTCCGTGATCATAACCCATCCGCAGTGTAAGAAAGGCCGCTCTAATCTTTCTGAAATGATGTAGTGAAATTATTTGCATACGGTAAGTGAAAGAAGGGAATTTACAAGTTAAAAATATGTATCTGTAGCACCAACACACATCGAAACGCTTTACTCTTTAGTGACAAAAATTATGCACAAAAAGTAAAGATAAAAGCAGGCTAAGATAAATAATTCTGCATCAAAATGAAAATTCCTTTGAGTTAGTAAAATTTTGATGTATGGATATAAAAGTGAAACAGAGTGGGTTAGAATATTTTATATGGAATTAATTTAAAGCTTCTTTCTGCGTAAAGTTATTCTAATTTTTTTTAATGGGCTTTCATAACTGAATATTGTAGTGAATAGCAAAATAGCTGCGTTTCAAAAGAAATAATTTGCATGCTTTTATATAAATCACAACTTCCGAATTCTTTTTGAAATTTTCTGTCTGCGCAACTTCCGTTATGTAGAGCAAACAAGAATCCTGGTTACTAATTAGGGTGTTTCCTTTTCCCTCACGTACTTAATTATGTATGGTGAGACTAACAAAAATTATAAAGTAAAAATTATACAATTTAGCATTCTATTTGTGTGCACACTTACAGTGCCAGTGCTAGTTTTAGTGCTAGTGCTAGTGCAGATAACGAAACCAGTTACTTTGTCCGATGGATTCTAAAAGTTCCTAGTACCACAATATTTATGGTTGTGAATATGTATGAAAATATTTTATACAGATATTTTATTTGTTCATTATCTATCCCTGGATAAATTTTCACTTGTTACATTTTATCTTTAGGCTTAATACAAGGTCTATCTCCTTTTCCCACTCTGCAGATCTGATCAAGCACAATCTTTACATTCTTCGTACACAAGTGACAGAGTTCATCTTGTGTGTAACTTCAGTAGCAACCTGAAGCAAGTTAAGACACCGTCAGAGAGATGAAGCACGTTTTTATGAAACGTCAGAGCCAAATTACTAACCTATATAGTTTATAGTATATATCTACTATACATTATATACACCACATATACACCATGTTGATGTTATATATATGGTGTATATAATATGCACATAATATAATTTATATTATATTATATTATATTATATTATATTATATTATATTATATTATATTATATTATATTATATTATATTATATTATATTATATTATATTATATTATATTATATTATATTATA
>Ga0136643_10013484_pt1 | contig 12234 bp, 7 predicted proteins | sample TergutLab28metaG_FD_96883 | JGI IMG/M metagenome (GOLD analysis project Ga0136643, IMG submission 96883) | Labiotermes labralis P1 segment gut microbial communities from Petit-Saut dam, French Guiana - Lab288 P1 (version 3) (version 3) | ecosystem: Host-associated > Arthropoda: Insects >...
AGAAGACATAGTCAACTACATAATGATTTAAAACGGATGGGCAAAATCTGGGTTTTCAGATTTAATTGATAAAGAATGAAAACACAATATTTAATATTTCAGGTCCCCGTTAATTCTACTTAATTACACTCGATTATCGCTTTCCTTACTCTCTTTTTAAATGTGTTTTGTTTACAGGGGAGATTTCCTAACACTACTGCCGGTAATTGATTCCAGAGTTGGATGGTCCTATTTGCAAAAGAAAATTTCCCTATATCTAAGCGCCAACGCTGTAATAAAATGATAAACAAGACAATGTAGGTATAACGTAAGATTGAGGCGAGCTCGGGGAACAAATGTTGCCGTAAAAAGCAATAATTATTAGCTAAGTATCGTGAGTGTCTTATGTTCTTGTTTTAGTTACCCGGCATGCAAATCACGCATTTTCCTCGCAGTTTTTGTATTTTGATCTGTGGCCTGTGTGGCTCTACCATATTTTTCACGTTAGTTCGTAAAGACACGATTTCAGAGAAAAAAAAATGAACGTGACAGGTGTTTTGATTTTTTCTAAGACTTTTATCTGAAACATTTCTCGTTCTAAGAAGAATTCAGCCATCATAAACGTATACCTTCATGCAAAGAATCTGCTATTCTTGTCAGACTTTAATAAAGCTTGAATTTTCTAAACGGATTTTCAAAAAATCCTCAAATATAAAATTTCATGAAAATCAGTCCAGTGAGAGCCGACCTGTTCCATGCGGACAGACGGATGGACAGACTTACAGAAATGCTGAAGCTATAGTTGCTCTTCGCAATTTTGCGAAGACGCGTAAATATCAGCGGACGTGATAATTCGTTCAGCACTAGATAACCTATGCAGTTAAAAAGGAATCATACAGTGACTCAAGATACATTCATACAGGCTTGTCTCTATACTGTCTTATAATGCTTAGAACTTCGCAAAAGGAGAACTTAGAACTTAATGGTGATACGACTACAACAGGTTCATCACTAAAAGTAATCGCACATGAAAAACAGTATTAATTCACATTCAATTAAAAATTTTCTTCTGGTATAAACAACACACAGACCCACTTCCTATTTAGATTCCCTCGTCTAGTTCAACGAATATGAAATGTCAAATGCAATAAGTAAGGCATTCTGATGGACCGATATCCTGTCCACTAAATTTAAAATTTAGCTCTACCCATACTCGAGCCCAGCGCTTGACTAATTTTCTACCTGCCACTTAACCCCGTGACGGGCTCGGTACCAACTGTCCTGTACAGGAAGGTGGGTGGGCCTGGATAATCTCGACACTGAGGATCACACCTTCGGCCCTGTCAGCCCGTAGCCTCACTATACCGACTACGCTATCCAGGCAGACATTAACTTGGAGCTGTTTTCTCGTCACAACACACGGCAGTGGCGACGTCTTTAAATAATTCAGAGATCTTGAACAAACCATAAACCAACATTTATGTAACTATACAAATGATATCTGGATACTTTAATCTCATTAACCTGTCAAGTCATACAAGAAAACTGTAGACGTGGGTTCGGACTCGACTGTACCTGCATATAGGAAGCAGAGAATTGCGATAGTGAAACTACAATAACATAACGCAATCTAACGTACAATGAAACCTCTTACACGTGTGAACCCACATATCCAGTTCGGACGCCAAAAACTGCACAATACGATCTTCAACTGATAGCGTTCAATAACATTAATTTAAAATTAACTGGCATGATAATTAATACTCGTGATTGGTACCTTAAAATAATGTTGTAACCAGCTGTGTGCGTCGTTCAATGTTGACAGTGACGAATGACCATTTCTGCAACTTCAAACACGGCAACACATTACCGTTTTCAACACTTTTGACTGTGGTCTTGAATTAGTATATCTTTTGCCACTTCGCAGGTCACCAAATTTACATACGTTCTCAAACATGACAGAACTGACATATAACCACAAAACACTCTCCAGTCTAATGACACTACAATACGGCTGACTACTGCAAAGTAATCTACCAGCACGCACTAATCGAAGTAATGATACTTTCACGTTTTATCCTGTCAAATGATATCCTCTAATAACCAAACTTGAAAATAAAAACAATGGCGCGGTCCCACTACTTCTCGACCTCTTCAGCATTGCCACGCACCAAAATTCGCTTCATACTGCAAAATTTCCCTTCGCAGCCACACACAATTCTGAACGCGGTACGGATTGCGCCTCGGCAATAGTGGATACGTGCAACGTAGAGGAAGGCGGTGATCAATCTTCGATATTTGACATCGTGCAGAACGATAGGTATTTACCGGCTTGGTCAATTCTGCCCCCATCTTCAGCATACTAAATTCCACAGTACACATACGCCATAAATAACTTTCTCTTACCGTATTTTGTTACATATAATGAAATAAAAATTATGTAAATAAAGTTATAGATCTAACGTTGCGTACTAATAGTTTGTGTGACGAATTTCAATGATAAAAATTTTACGTTCAACGTGAGGTAGTCTGTAAAGTATTTTTAAAAAATATAAAAAAATTAAATTTGCTTGTTAGCCCTTATTCCTTTCATAACCACGTAAGTCATGTTTAAGCGCGTTCGCAGTTTCAAAAAGCGACTTTTTGTTTCTTCGTGAAATTGTGCACTGCGAGGTTATATGTCGTTGAAATATGTTTGGTTAAAATCGGAGGAAAATAACTACTTCGTATGAAGGCCAAAGTAATGTCATAATAAAATCTCCCCGAATTCTTCCTCAAATGAGAAAAGTTTTAAACTCAGTATGTACAGAAAATCAAAAGACACGTTTAATGTGAAACGCATTTTCAGAAATAATTTACGAGATAATTACAAAATATACAAGATCAGACAGGCCATGGGTGATCCAATATGAGGCACAAAAACTTGTGGCTTACATATTGGTAATTAGGGCAAAAAATACAAACAGCCACAGTGCTAAGTGCTTCTTGGTTTATTTAACATTGCACCAATTTGTTGTGGTTTAACATAATTGTAATTGTAAATTTCATGTTGTTACATCATATTCTTATTCACCAATGTTTTGTCCTCTTGTCATTGATGTGATGCACAATTAATGAAAATAAAGCCTGCAATAATAATAATACTTAATACTTTCAGATTAAATTTAGAAATACAAAATATCATATGGTGATAGATTATGAATATACATATTAGCTGTATAAGAACTGTATGTCATAAATTACGAAATATTTCAGGGGGCTGTTATTTTCAGGTTATGTATTGCCAATAAATTTAACAAAGACAAAATCAACTTAGACATATAACTAAAAAGTTTGTAAAAGAAATATAACAAGAACCTTTAATAACAGTACTAGCATTGTGTAATATGTGCACAGTCATCAACTGAATCAGAAAGTATGACCCCAGCAGACTACATGGTATGGTTTCCAGAGTCCAGAAGGTACACATCTAAATGCACATCACTTACATGTTTCCTATCTTGTTAAATATTTTAAATTGATTCTCTGGACCTGGGAACAGTTCATAGGATGAATATCTTGGAGGTCACTTCAGGGCTTCACAGAAGAGCACATACTTTATAACAGAGGGACCAAAAATTCCCAAATAAAACAAACATAGGAAACACAAACCCTAACACCAAATTCCACTGAAATGAGTTGAATTCTGAAACTGAAACATACAGATAAATGGACAGAATGTGCGACGTATTAAACTATATGCATTCTGCTCAACAACTCCAAAATGAAAAAGCCAGTTTACCATAAAAATCCAGTTCATGGCAGTAATCATAGCATTCAGAGAATTTGTAATACACAATAACCCCACACATTACTCAATGTTTTCTCTATATTGTGTATCATGCAAAGAGACATAATTTATCTTTCTATCAGAAGCTGTAACTTTCATTCACTGCTCTGCAGCTTTTTCCCGAGATCTACAGGACTTCATGGGCAACAGCTTGGAAAACAACAACTTAGGTAACAGTGTCACACCCAAGCTACAGTACATGGTGTAAAACACAAAGCAGGACATATACAAACACAGATGAGGTCATATACTCACAGTTTCTTACAACAGCCCACATTATAAAGTGCCAAACACAGCCCTGGTATCAAGTGACTATGAGCAATGATCTGTATGGTCCATGAAGAGGTTGTATTCCATTTCAGCTTACTTACTTTAGGTGGAATGAAGAATGGATTTCAGCTGGCATAACTGGTATCCTTAACAGAATTCCATTTTTAAACTATAAAGGGTAAGTGTTTACGGTTTGAATAGTCATCTTAAAATTACCATACAACATTTTATTCAATGGAGAGTAGATTATAATAAATATAACAGGATACAAAAATATAACTTAATTTAAAGGTACAAAAGAGAATGCAATGCACATAAATAACAGCATATTTTAAAACATTTGTCCCCTTCCATTAAAAGATTATCCACTATAACATCAGCAACCCTTTCCTTGCTGGCTCGTTAGTGTCTTCCCACAGCCCTTGCACTGACTTACATTGCCAGTTTTCCTTACACATGGACATCCAGAGAAGTCAAGAAGAAACTAATTAATATGTACTAGCTCTTCCCTTGTATTATTAAAATGGTTTGAGGGCCACATTTACTATCCCAGAGATATACAGATCATCGCAGATGGTACGTACAGTGTTGTATGATTCTTATATAGATGTCATACAAAGGCAGTAAAGATGTATGACTTGAAGTTCATTAACTTCCACAAGAAACATACGTAGACACCCCACAACTGTGAACCCATTCAGGAAGTTACTGTGACAAATCTTTATGAAGTTGCACCCATCTTGTTGAATACTCAGCAACATATCCATAAAATTATGGTCTTGGCAATGTACAAGTGAACTAATACAAGGGTATTAACACTACATAATCAGATACATCATTATGAGCAGATGCAGATGAGTATACATTCCTCCTCTACAACATTCTAACATACAGCATCATATCTTGGAATGCATATGTGATGTACACAGATGCTATTTCATACACAAGAACCATACCCTCTCAAACACTGTGATGTCACATCCTACAGACCAGATCACATCAGATTAGACAAGGCCTTGGAAGACACATTACATTTTGCGAGTAATGAAACTGTTTTCTGTTTTCAGTCTTTTAATTATACACACAGATGCATGATAAAGCAAAACATTGGTTCTGTATTAGAGAGTTCCAGTGTTGAATACAACCTGCTGTTCATCATCCTTGAGTATAAAAATATAATTCAGAATGTGCTTTTCCAAGTGCATGTTGATTAAAAACATATCTAAAATGACTATTATGAAGAATACACATGCCACACACAGACCAATACCATTAGCCAGTACTGCTGCAAAAACAATGGAAATAACCGTGAACATTTGTTTCATGTGGTACCTAGGAACTCATATGATATACCCAGTTTAGTTACACTCAACACAGCACTGCTGTACACACAGTATCTCTCACTGTGAAGCACCGTTTTTTGACTGATATACAGTTGGAGACTAAGTTCTGAGGAGAATATTTCCCCTATATACAGAGCTTCATAATTTATACTCTTCACCACATATTATTATAGTGACCAAGTTGTGCATAATGAGGTGCATAGAACATGTAAGGAACATGAAGTTGTTCCTACTCACTCCATGAAGACATACAGAGGGAATGGACGTAAATCTTCACTCATAAACTTCAACACTACATTTGGGTGATTTGTCAGCCTCATGCCCTGACCCTTTCCCCTGGGATAATACCCTCTGTACCCACTGAATAGGAGGCTGGTTGGACACTGGAGCCAATCCGAAGTTTTCAGAAGAGTAAATCCCTTATCCATGCTGGGATTCAAACCACTGATTACAGAACGTGTAGGGGAGATAAAAAAAATATATAGAAATATGATTGTGAGACCTGAACTTACAAAATCTGTCTGTGGACTGAGGGATAATATTGGAATGTCTTAGAGAAGTACGGTATGAGGTCGTGTATTGCATTCAACCAGCTTGATGGAGTTAATTACAGTGAAACCTGCAGCTGCAATATTAACGTGGTGTTCCACTTCTGATACTCTGGCATGGGAATCTGAACATCAGACACTCTTCATGAGCTGCAAGGGTGTGCATAAGCTTAACCCTTCTGTGCAGACTTCACATCTACTTGCTAGAAATGTGTCTAATGCGTTAAGCCACTAGTATATTGTACACTCTTCCTTCAGACATTCACACTTCATATGAATCACCCAGCAACCTACTCTCCCCAACTGTGTCTCTGTTGTCCCAGTACTACTACTAATCAGGTTAGTTCCATGTTTTTCTCTCATCCTGTGTGCCACACTGAGATTTCCATCTTGACCAAAATGTGCCTTGGGAAACTATTTTACAGAATCTTTATTAGACTTTGTTGTTGATAGTTAAATTCATAACCTCACCCTTTATCTTCTCCTTGGTGTGGAGGTTTGTTCACATAACTTTGAGAAAAAAAATTAGATTCCACCATAAAGTAGAGGCTCTAACAGGTGTGTGGAACATGTCCATCTGACTTAGAGGCAGAGTGGATGCATCCTTGTGGGCTTGACCATATGCTTCAACTACACAGCAAAATCCTTGTCAAATATGTCTGAATACAGCACAGAAATCCCTGAGTGATTTTTAAATCTAATGGAGCTTTAAACCAGAGTCTAAATGCCTACTCAGATTAGTACATATTATATATAACGGTTCTGTCAATGAGCAAAAATTCTTTAAACCAAGTGACATGTGAAAATTATAACTAAAGAGTAAATTCTGTTCATCCTACCCCAGACAGCCTAAATCATCCATCTGCAAAATCACTAGCATATCTTTTATAACTCCTGTTAAATTCTTTATCTTGTATTTGATGTCAAATTTGTATCACAGGTATCACTCATATGTGTTCATGGTGTGCACGAAGACAACTTTAATTCTATTAAACCTGGACAGGAGAGCATAAATTCATTTGGTGGCTGAAAACACTCTTCTCTCATAAAATATAATTCAAAATACCATTTTCATAAAACAGCAACAGTTACCTTCTTGAAAAGTTTAACTGCCACTTCTAAAGCAGAAGCTCAAAACAGATTCAGCCTGGTAAAATCTGCAACTTGGCAGTAAGTCAGCAATGACATGCAAAAATGTGTCCCAATTGTATGTGAATAAACTTGTGTTTTCAGTAAGTCAGGGTCTTTTTTACAGCATCAAAACACCGCCATTTGTCTGGAAGGTAGAATGGCTCATAAACATGTGGAAAAGGTGTATCAAACCCAGTGACTCGCTGTACAGGCGCTTCCAAATGCAAAAAGCATTCCTCCTAAAACCAAAAGAGAAGTTAAAGATATTCATATGCACATATATTGTTAGCATGCAGTTACTTTTATTCAATGCTGTAATGTACTGAAAAATTTTCTGTCAAGTTACCCACAAAACTGATTACTCACTCTACTCCAGGTTTTGTTGCATCTTTAAAACATTCTGTGTGCTTTTAGAGGAAGTTCCATAAAAACAACCCAAACCTGTGAATCAGTAGCTACAGATTCTGTTGAATAAAAGTTATGAACACAGACTGCTTATTTACATAATTCACACACCAACAAATGCACTACTTACTAAGTTGGTTAAAAGTTTTAAATTTACATTAAAATACACAATAATATCACTCCTACATGTTTCAGTCTTTAATGACCATCATCAGGGAGCTTTATCTGTTCCTAACTAAAGTTATATTTATGTTAAAACACTCGGTAAAATTACATCATTATATATATATATTAGGTGATGTAGCAGCATGTCGTAGAGCGGCATGTGTGTTGTGTGCAGTGCAGAATGAGACTGCTCTGCACACAACACATATGCCGCTCTACGACATGCTGCCACATCACCTAATATGTATGACACAATTTTACCGAGTGTTTTAACATAAATATAACTAGGTACAGATAATGCTCCCTGATGATGGTCATTAAACACCGAAACATGTAGGAGCGATATTATTGTATATTTTAATGTAAATTTAAAACTATTAACCAAGTTAATTAATAGTGCATTTGTTGGTGTGTGAACTACGTAGATTTCAAAATGCACGGTTCAACAGGGGGAAAAAAAAAGACTGCTTCTTCAGCTTGAGTAACTATTTTACAGCCATGTCAACAGCTGCACCCCCTATTGACCACCAGAGTAATGCCACTTCTCCCACATGATACAGAACAGCACTGGGAGTTCTTCCAATAGTGTTAAGTTTCACTCCTGTATTACATTAATTCCTTTTAAATAAACCTCTGAAACCATGCAGATCATTTATGTTCACCCCTTATTACACAGAAACATAACAGTAGGCTTAGAAGGCTGGAAATATGACAGGAAATGAAGACAAAGCACAACTGAACAATTTTCTCAGCCTCAGGCCTGCAACTCACCTGAATTACAGCTGCTATTTCTGCTGCAAAACCGCCTGTAAGTGGTGCTTCATGGGCCACAATAACACGACCAGTTTTCTTCACTGACTATAAATATGGAAATAAATTAAAATGCCTTTAACCTAAAATTAAGCATGTCTTCTGCTGAACTATTCTATACCACAGAAATGGTCTGTAACAGATTTGCATACTGAACCACACACAAAAAGCTCTTTATGCTATTCTATAGACCACCACATGGGGAAGTGGTGTTACTCCTACTTACTAATTTGTACCTCACATGTTATTACTAACTGTAGAAAATGAAAGGTACATTATTGGTGTGGCTTCTAATGGCATTATGTTCAATCAACTGGATGCAGCTTCCAATGGGTCACTTATTATTCTTTACTAACAGTAAAAGCCTGTGTACATTAAGCACATATAATAATCTGCATGCATGGTTCAGACCATCTCTGTATCCCAAGAGTTAAATCAGGCCCAATCAACCTGTAGCCTGAGGGCAACAAGTTGCATGCAACAATACTTGCAATGAAAAAATATCTTTAAACCTCTCCCTGGCAAAGCCACGGAAAATGCCAAAGCAATCCAGAAAAATTATGAGCTGTTTATGTTGGGAAATATACATTATGGTACTAAATAATTTTACAAAAATGTTCTAAAAATAATAACACACTAGCCTAGGTTGTGAATTGAATTTTGTATACTTTTCTCTACTCGTATCAGAATTTTAAATTTTTTTTTGCACATGATGAACAGTAAAATATACAGGTAAAATTACACATATACATTGTCCCTCAGTCATCTGGACTATACGGGAGAATGGGCAGTCCTGATTACTTGGAAATCCAGTCCACTAAGGGGAAACTCCGTGACATAAATAACATACAAAAAATCATCACTCAGTGCTAAAAGCATAACTCATTAAAGCTTAAATAATGCACACATTAAAATAATAATACTTCTGCCACTATCAATTCACTGTAATGGCAATATAAGAAAGGCAACTACGACACTCAAGAGGTCCTGTCCTTACTGCTGAGGAGTTAAAGACTAGCAGGCTCTTCCCACATCACACACCACCATTCTCAGAGTACAGATTGTCTTGAGTTTCCTCGCCAGTGATCCAGACAATGACCAGATCACAAGGAAAAAGAGGGCTAGAGATGGCCCAAAACTGTCTGAATTATCTGGGAAACCGGATTACTGAGGGGCCACTGTAATTATATGTATATGTACTCATTCTTCATTTTGTGTATCAAATTTTATGTTGCTGAATGCAGAACAAATTTTGTCAAAGTTGCCCACACCGTATACAGGGTTGAGTGGGCCTGGGTTCTATGTTACTAGAGCAATAATTCCGACTCACATTACAGACTGTCTCCATATCCCATGGGCTAATTGTTACCAGATCAATAACTTCACACTGCACCTTCAACTGATCCTTAACCATATCTGCTACTTCCTTCAGGACATGTACCTGGGTTCCCCAACCAATGAGAGTCACAGCATCACCTGTAGAATCAAAAACACTTCAGCCCGAAGGAAGTGCAAGAAATTATTCAGAAAACCTGTGTTTCCTAGCTAGTAAAGGTAAAGCAATCCCATTACAGGCCTGGACAGGCCCTGAGTGTTCCAGGAGTTTGAGGCTCCCAGATTTCAAGACAATCGGCACATGAAGGTGGTAAGGTTGTCAGTCCTATGCACCAGCCGCCTTTACCCCCCAGGAAATATTCCTGGTACTCATTTCTGTTAGGGGCTGAGTCAACCCCAGGGCCATAGTGTGGCCTGAAGGATTATGTCAAGGAAAAATTCCAATGACATCAGAAATCGAAGCCGTGACTGTCTGGCTTGTAGTGCAGTGCCTCAACCAACTGCGCCACCACATACCCCTTCATAGCTAATTGTTTAATGAATTATGAATATCTGGTATAAATGCCAGTCCACAAATTCTAGTTAGCATTATATTACCTAGAGTTTTAAAGTGGCAGGAAAAAGGATGATTTCATTAGTTATGTGCAGCGAAGTCCCACTTAAGATGCTCAAGGTTCAAAAGCTAAAAAAGAAATCGCCCATATTGTATGCATCCGTAAAGTGAGAGATGAACAACAGAACAGTCTACTTTGCTCTGTCTAACTATGTCGAAACACCAGCTCCCACCAATTTGACTGTATTTTAACCTGAACTTTAATTCATGACAGAAGCAACATGCAGGAAAATATGAAACATAATTATAAAATACTGACATCTCATTTTAGCAAAGGCATATATATATATATATATATATATATATATATTTTTTAAGTGTTTTTTCAAGTATTAGCCTGATGATGGCCCTGTAGGGTCACTACATGTTGCTATAAAAGTTACCAAAAATAAAGCTGTGTTAATGATTTTTACCTATTAACAATTCAGATGAGAACACAACAGGATGTCTCACTTTAAAACTGCAACATGAACATTCATTACTGTATGTGATGACGCCCTGCCACTTGCCCCTATTTTGAGCCAGATGAATCTAGTCCATCTCCACACATCCTATAATTTTAAGGTCCATTTTAATACTATAATCCACTCTACATACGGGTCTTCCAAGCACTTTCTTTCATCAAGACTTTCCCAATCAAAACCTATATGCCCTTCTCTTCTTCCCCCTTGCATGCTGCATGACCCACCTATCCAATTTAAGCTTTGTGGACTGATGTTATAAGAACACATATGCATGAAATAAGAAGAAAAGGTGTGTTATTTCTATGCAAAGTAATCTCTCTAGGCTACAACATACTTTTTATACCTTTCTAAAAGATGCCCTCAACATCCCCATATCTTCCTCCTTTGAGGGACATTCTTCATTTTTGGGAGTAAAAAAGAGTTAGCTCATGCAAAATCAGACAAATATGGTGGGTGGCTGATCAGAACCATGCTGCCATGAAGTATTCACAGTCCTTTACCCTGTGCTCCTTTTGCTGAACTGTGAGGGTGCAGGGAACAAACTTTGCACAGATCTTCCTCTTACCCTGATAAACAATTTCAAGAATTTTGTTGTTTCTGATGTTTGTTTTCTGAGTTTGAAACAAACCTTGCCAGCTGCTCCACAACACCAAAGAACAACACAACTTACACATGGGGCTGCAATGCATGAACCAACTCAGCTACAAAGTCTTCATGCTACAAGTGGTTTATGTGTCAAGCCAAAACTGGGCAAAGCACAAATCCCAGAACTTTGCTGTTTGACCACACATAAGGTGATACTCTCTACAATCTTGAATTTTTAAGAAAATATATACTCCACCATATCAATAAGTTTGCGCATGATTATAAGGTGAACCCTATTTCTCAGATGATGATGATGATCATCATCATCAAACTGGCAGTGGTGGTAACAGTGCTTTTTTTCTTCTTTTGCCATAACAACAACAACAACAATAATAATAATAGTTAAAACCTTCAGTGATGATATCCATATGGAATTTGGACTTGAAAAATGTGCCAAGATTGTGTTGAAACAAGGCAAGCTAGTTCACTAGCAAAATTTAGTGATCGACATCAACAGAGAAATACAAGAGCTAGAACAAGGAAACACGTACAGCTACCTTGGGATTGAGGAAAGTGAAGGCATACAACATCAATAAATGAAAGAAAGATTGAAGCAGGAATATAGCAGGAGATTAAGAATGGTACTGAAATCTGAACTGAACATCAGAAATAAAATTACAGCAATTGGAGCACTAGCTGTCCGTGTTGAGATACAGTTTTGGTATAATTAACTGGAGAACTAAAGAAATAAAAAAGA
>Ga0136643_10013487_pt1 | contig 12233 bp, 9 predicted proteins | sample TergutLab28metaG_FD_96883 | JGI IMG/M metagenome (GOLD analysis project Ga0136643, IMG submission 96883) | Labiotermes labralis P1 segment gut microbial communities from Petit-Saut dam, French Guiana - Lab288 P1 (version 3) (version 3) | ecosystem: Host-associated > Arthropoda: Insects >...
CCTTTTAATAATTTTTTAAATTATGTAAGTTTTTAACCAGTTTTTTTTTTTAAAGTGCCCAAAATTAATTCTCCTAAAATTAAAAAATTACAACATTCCAAAACTTGGCGTACCCCCCCCCCCCCCCTCCGCCACAAAAAATGATACTGCTGCCACTTCTGGAGTCAGATATCTTACACATTTCGCTCATTTCAAAAATAAATATTCAGATACACACAATTCTTCAAATAAATGCTCTTATCTAATACTCATCCGTAATTCTCAGTAGGAGCCAGGATAGCCATGGCGGTTGAAGTGACTAGGCTATTCTTTCGAGATTTGTGTTAATTTCTTGGTTGGTGTAATAAATTTTCCTCTTCTCCAAAACGTCCGTATATGCTCTTGTACCACCCTCCCTCCTCCAGCTCCCGATGCAATGAGTAGTGGAAGCTTTCTCCCCAGGGGTAATGTGGCAGAAGCAACAAACTTGTTACTTGCCTACACCTCAAGCCAAGGTTGATGAGTGGAGCTGTACCACTGCTCCTCTCTGCCTTCATGGAGTGCACAAGCAACTTTACACACTCTACATATACCTCTTTGAGTTATTGTCAATTAGCCTACATATATATGCATATTACATCATAATTTTCATGGTATTTCCAGTTTTTCAACAATTTCTTTCTATACCACATCCTTCACAAACTCATTTAACACAGTGGTACAAAATCATTTGAGCATGACAGCCAAATCAAGAGAAAAAATGTTTCCTGGTCACATTATACATAATGCCTACTTCTTCAGTGAAATGTTCTCAGGCAGACAGCTGCATCAAGATGTGAAGAATTTCCAACATTTCAGGGACTGACTCTGTCCCCACCTTCTGGGGCTTTTGCTGGCGGCTTGGTAGAATAAACTGACAACTATGTGTCCTATCCTGTATCAAGAAAAGGTGGGGTTTAATTCTTGAAGTTACATACATTGTAAAGGAAAACTGACATCCTTAAGCTTGATCATTCAGATATAGAGAATCCCACGTTACTGTTCAGGTGATGATCAGACTGTAATCTTTGGTAAATGATATTCCTTTACAATGATGGTTACACCAAGTTCCTTGGTCCTGCAGACAATCGTACAAGACCCTGATAATAGGTGCAGATGGGGCAAGCACTTGCATAATAATAAGTGGTAGGGAGAAACTAAAATGCTCATTGAAAACCAACCCCAGTGTCACTTTGTACACCACAATTCCCACCAGGTCTCCATGGTCAGAAGCCAGTCATTAACCATCCAAGCTTCGGTACAGCCTCTAATTTATAGTACTTAACAGTTAAAATCTTCTAAAAAAACAACAGATATTCTTTCACTGTTTTTGTGCCTCCTATACCTGAACATAACGCTCTTTCTTTCTTTCTTTCTTTATCTTGCCCTTACACCAGGTCCAGAGGACAAAATATAGTGATATAGCTCTTAAGTTCTAAACATTTGACAAGAAATGTCTTTTGTAATATTGTTACGAGCAAACAAAGTCGCAAGTTTTATCATGCTTTATATGAAAAAACAAATCAGGAGGGATGTAGAGGGCAGTGGTCATGGTCTATTTATCTATTAGTATCCAAGAATGGGTGACTAACCCACTGTGTCTACAAGCCAGCAGTCTGAATATAATTCAGGGCTGACAGCAACAGCCAGTTCAATTTTTCACAAGTATCATTTCAAATACTGCGATGCATGGCCCTATTCCAGAATTTACTTTGAAGGACTAAGGATTTCAGTCAGGCCAGATAATTTCCAAATGCATGCATTTGGTACTTCATTTACTGAATTTGTCATGAGGATGATGAGGTACAAATACACACTGTAATATGTAGCTGTCAATTTGGCACAACTGGTACAACATATCAGTGCCTTTAAAAACAACCACACATCACAGCTTCACAAAAAGAAACATTATAGCACTTCTTGTTGCACATGTTCAGATTTTCACCAACAATTCTGTGGACTTTTTTTTTTCATTTTTTTAGGAAAATACATTTAGACAGCAGTTGTGATTAGGCAACTCACACAGTGTAGACCCACAAGGTAGGGAGCAGAAGAATCTCCACAGCTTCCAGCTCAACAACAAGGGAAGGACGTGGAATGTTATGATACAAAAGTGTGCAAAGAATTCTTGAAGACCCTCTGTCACTCAATGTCTCTACTCCATAATAAAATCGACCAAAAGCAGGGACAGAGACTCTCCAGTCTAATGGACCCAACATGGTACATTTCATATGAATATTTTTAATTGTCTTCCTAATGATAGAGGTGAAAACAGCTTCCAAAACACTGTGTTTTAACAAAAAATGAGACAATTAAAGAAGTCCAAAGTATATGTCATTGTAATTTGAATACTCACTTCCCTCATAACCTCCAGTCTCTCACACTGACTGCATGCAATTACAAATTTTGATCAGCTCAAATGTGCAGGTCAGCTGGAAGCTGCAGGACACATATTTCTATTGGACACTGAAATGTGTATATAGCCTGTCCAGCAGAGCACCAGAACATCGTTATGAGAAAGGAATCAGCGATTAGGAAAAGTTTTGTCACAGACTGTGGCAAATGTTCAACCCTTCTCATCCATTTCACATAATACATTGTTAACAGCACATTCCTAATATTCAGGAAGACCATTTTCTGAAAGACATTTCGAGGAAAAAGTTACAATAATTGACCACAAGCTTGCGTATGTGCTCACACACATGCACGCAAGCATGCACGCATGCACACACGCACACACACACACACACACACACACACACACACAAAACTACTTCACCATTTAATTTCTGTCATATAGTCAATGTAAAAGTCATGCTGGATAAGAAGTATGTAATCAGCAATCAGTCCCAGTGCTCTTGGTCAGGCAACCATTAATGGGCAATATGTTGTATTTTCTGAGACAAGTGAGAACACTGAACAGAAACAATTGACAGGAACCCCAAACTACCCAAGAGACACTGAAAACAGCGCCACTAAATATCTCTACTTTGACAACAAAAAATAGATTCACCTACATTTTTAATATCTCTCATTTACCATCTCCACTCCAATTTTTTAAAATACATATTGTCAAAATGTTTCTCTCTTATAAATCCTGATGTCTGTGAATACTATGCAATCCAAATCACACAGTGACTACAACTAAAACAATGAGGCTGTAATAAAAAGGACTAGCATCAATTTAAAAATCATAATGATACATAATATATTAACTTAAATACTTAATGATTAATACCAGACTCAAAACAATGAATAGACGGTACAGTAGACAGTCAGATTTGTTCCTTCAATTATTCCAGAACACTTCCCCTTGGAATGGTCTTGCTTGCAGAGCAACATGCGGTCTGTAACTACTGCTTTGGACTAGGCTGCGTAGATGTGCCACTCAATACTGATACAACGTGCATCAAGTCCATTAGCTGGCAGTCTTGGTCTTTGTGTGGCCTGCTATGATTGTCAGTTGAATAAAATTAATATGTCAATAAACCTTGCTAATTTATACATGTAACACTTGTTTGAATGAAGTAACACATCTAGGGTAGAGGGGGAATGTTTGTTCATCAGTTGCTCTGTCTGATGTAGTCAGATGAGAAGGCTGTTGTTGGACAACAAGTGCAGAGGACAGTCAGGGTCAGCAATTGGGGTTGTCATTCCTGACCCTGTGGTTTTTGGAGACTTTGGTGGTGATCATGATGGTGGTTTTTCTTAGCACGCAAGTTGGCTGCCAAGGCAGCAATCCAATTTTGCTGCTGCACTTTGCTGGTACCACACTCAATGCCATGTGGCCTGGTGCCCTCTGTGTGAGTGTTGCTCCGGCCCAGACGCGAGAAGAAGTGCTGTTTTGAATGTGTAGTGTTGCACATGTGACTCTTCTTGTGGTTGTTGTTGTTGCCAGAGGATTTGTCCTGCTCCTGAAAGATGCTGTCCAGGCTGCCACAAAGAACTGCTGAATCACTTTTTTCACCAGTGGGTGATGAGTCTTCAATATGACAGGAATCATTGCAATCCTCCAAGACATCACAAATGGCTTCTGACACATTACTGTTATGAGCTTCTCGACCTGATAATTCCAAAGTTCTTGATGGGGTTTCAGATAAATGTATCAATGTATCTTTTTTGTTATGCTGCCGCTGTACAACTGGTGAGGAGCTCTCTGAGGGAGACAGGAGTTCTAAGGAGGATGACGGTGAGAGGCCTTTCATTCTTCCACTAATAAGAGCTCTCCGCCCTGTTTTGCCAGCACTATCATCTCTTCGATGAGATTTCCTTGTCTTTGGTAATGGTAACGTCATGGCTCTTTTCACAACCTCTCCTGCAGACCTCATGTCTGCAGAGCTGACTGATGTAGATGATGCACCATCCAGTTTCTTCAGTGGTGAAGACTTGTTGCAGTGGCTGGGAGTTGTGTCAGGGCTGTGCTTCTCACTTGTGAATGACAGTCTGTCAGCCAGGTTCAGAATTTTCTTCAGTATATTTGTCTTTTTGGCACTGTTTTCTTTGTTCCTTGTTCTACTAGTCTCTTTGTCTTCTGGAGGTGAATCATGTTCCTTGCTGCTCAACATGTCACAGTGTGTTCCAGAATTATTATCACTATCCTGCACTTCAAGCTGTTTACCTGACTGTCCCACAGTATTCTCAAAGCACTTTGTTTCACCATTACAAAGCTGCCTACCCTTTTTGCCAGGAGTCTGTTCCAAACTGCTCAACAGCACCACACCCTCTGCATTGCTGTGCCTATGATGCTTTTCAGAAGATGGAAATATGAATGGACGGTCTTTGGGTAGTGTTGGTGGGGATGTGGGAGTTACAGCAGGTGTATGAGTCAAGTCCCCAAAAGCCCCATTCTTGTCCTGGTCGTGGATTGCTCTGACAAGGTCATGCACATTGTGATGGCAATCTTGGAGCTGTGTCTTTTCACGACTCCCTTTCCGGCCGCCAGGAGTTGTGACACTCCCTTCTGTTGAGATCTTGAACTTGAGGGTCTTCTCACTCACCTCCACTTCTGTTACTGTTTCTTCTTCATCTTCTTCTTCTTCTTGTTCTTCTTCTTCCAATTCAGCTTCCCCTTCCCCTTTTCCATGCTCCTCCTGCATTTGCTCCATATCCTCCGTCACTGTCTCCTCCTCCAGTGTTTCGGATGGCTCCCAGGTAATTCCATCTGGTGTCATCTGCAACAAACACACAAGTGCCTCTGAAGTTCCTTCATTATTGCAGAATAATTTGTTTTTAATTACTAATCAGTGTTTTTTATGTTAGTCTCTCATCTGTACAAAATATGTAAACAGAAGAAAGATGCAGGAACCATACTCTGAAGTCAGACTTTGGTGTACGTTATGAAAAGTGTTAGAGAACAAAACTCTTCAATCATGAGGGAGTAACAGAGGATGATTCAGCTGATGCGGCCAGAAATTGATTAGGTGAAGTGAAGTTGAAACCATCTGCACCAAACAAAAGAGAAAACAAGTCTAACACAAAACCTGTCTGACATTAGGTCAGTGTGGAACTAAACAAACAAAAAACATGGCATATTTTCATGTCTCCTCTCCCAAACTACAAAACCATAAAATGAACACAGCTAATAAATCTTCAGAAAATGTGTCCAAATTTAAATACGTCATAATGACATCCACCTGCCGAAACTACATGTCATAATCCAGAAAACCATAATATATTTGGAATTTTATGGTAGATATGACCCTGTAAAACTGTTCCACAAAATATCATAATCGAGACATGATTGAATTTAACCCTGTGAAGGCTGTACCTCACCTAGGTAACACCGAAAAATTCCATTGTTACCATGCATTAAGAATTCTATGCTGCTGCTGTTACAAAGGCTAATCAGTTAATGATGTTCATGAAAATATGTAATTGCTGTTTATCATGCAACTCATATGAAACAGGTAAATGCAGAGTGCATGCATGTGTGTGAGGAGGGGGGGGGTGGAAAATGCAGAGTTATTTTATGTCCAAAACGTAATGGCTAAAATAAGAGTAGACAATAGACAATGAAGGGGTATGTGAAATTCAAATTTTGGTATCACAGCTCAATCATGCCAATCTTGGCCAAAATCTTCATTTGGTAACTGAGATTTCTCACAGTAACTGATAATTTCAGGCAGATGTAGACAGCCAGATTCATTCAATAACCTAGGAACCATATATTCATTCTTACTCCTGGTGCAGCTATATCCTCATCTTCCTCTGCAGAGCGAGATTGTGAGCTTGCCCCCAGGCTACGCCGTGACTTTACACTGTATGCACTGCCTGACTTGACAACAAGTGGGGCACTAGTCCCATCTCCCACGCTGTCTCCTACCTCCACCACACTCTTCCGATGAAGGCGTTCATCTTTGGCTGCCTCATTTAGCCGTCGATAGTAATCAAGTGCATCCCGAACTGGCTGTACTATCAGATCCTGCAACACAATGTCTCATGAAGCATATCTAACATGCTGACTTTCCTTCTGCATCCACACCCGGTCATATACTGACCTGAAGTTCAGTAAACAGCTCTCCCAATGCCTCAAACAGAGGCAGAAGCACAAATCCAATAAAGCTACATTGTGATGATGGCTTGGTAATCTTCTCACGATCCATGAAAGGGGTAACTGGCAGTCCTTCCAACTTTTCTGCATCACTCTGCTTGAAGAATTCCTGCAAAACAATACACAGCTTAAATAACAACAAAAGTAATATTTCTAGGGGACCAGGCAGAGCTTAAGAGTTTGGGACCTCTTAAAAACCCTTACACACTGTCACTTCATCCACTGTCAACTCTAAACATGTAAAAAAACGCACTGCTCTGTTGCTAACGATGGTGACAAAATTAATAACACATACTGTTAAATTTTTGAGACACAACAGCTACATATCAGTCCATAAATTGTTGTCGTCCCATTCCCTAAAGAAAAGTCTAAAGAAAAAACTATAATTTTACCTATCGTTTTGAATGGATGCAAAACTTGGTATCTCATCCTATGAGAAAGTGCTCAGAACATGCTCATGAAAATACTGGGACCAACATTTAACATGGAAACGTTGCATAATATTTTAGTTGGTTAAGAATAAGAATCCACGGGGACAGCCTAAATGAAGATGGGAGGATGGGAAGATTACTTAAACTGAAGCTTAAAAAAGTAAAATCTTGGAGTGTGCAATGGATTTATCTAGCTCACAACGGAATCCAGTTGAGTGACCTTGTGAATACAATAATAAATCACTGGGTTCCATAAAAGAAGGGAGTTTTGCGACTAGCTAAGAAACTCCAAGCGTCTAAATGACACTGCTGTATGTAGTTAGTTACGTAAGATACAGGGTGTAAAGAAAGCAGAAACTACCCTGAAGATGGACACAGCAGATTACCTCAAAGCATTGGTACCTCTGTACCAGACTACATTAGTGTCACACATCCAAAAGTTGTAATTTTAAGAGGAATTTTTCAAAGTGATAGAACTTGCCTAATATTTTGGGTAGTTAAATCACAGATGCTGGCATGGTAAAGTCATAATTTTTGTGCTGATACCTCTTGAAAAGTGACAAGCAGCAGGAAGGTAGGAGGACAATAAATAAGAAAGTCTGAGGAAAGTGGACATAAACATGTACAGCAGACAGATGTGGTTCATGATAGGACATCAGTAGTGATGAAATTGAGTTCTGTCCTATTTACATGTATGTAGTGACCCAACAAATGCACACTGGTAAAATATGCTTTACTTACTTACTCCATGGTGCAGAGTCCTCCTTGAGAAGCTAACTGGTTTGCAGCTAGTCAAGAAATTCCCCGCATTTCACGGAACCCGATGGTTCATTACTGCACTCACAAGCGTCCTCCACCTGTCTCTATCCTGGGCCAGCCCAATCCAGTCCACATACCCACATCCCACCTCCCGGAGATCCATCCTAATATTATCCACCCATCTACGCCTAGGTCTACCCAGTGGTCTCTTTCCCTCCGGTTTCCCCACCAAGACCCTATACACCCCCCTCTCCTCACCCATACACGCCACATGCCCAGCCCATCTCATTCTTCTTGATTTTATCACCCGCACAATATTGGGTGAGGAGTACAAAGGTAAAATATGCTTTAACATATATTATCATCACCCACATGGTTGCGACCATCATCAGGGTGCTATTATAAGTAGACTGATAAAATAGAAACTAACTCTCAAATTGCATAAATAAATTTGTTCATATTTTATTGGTGTTCTGTAATACCACCCTGATGTTGGTCACAAAATCAACCGAAACATGTAGGTGATAGTAATATATGTTAAAGCATATTTTACCTGTGTGCATTTGTTGGTTCATTAAATAAGTACAAATATCCCTTTAATGCATATGGAACATACTGAGTTCTGCCAGTTACAGTTAGGGTTAATTATGTTAGTAATGATGGATCATGAAAGCCAAAATATTTCATTTGAGTGCAGGACTGCAGCAAATTGAGGTTGCTGCATTTTCTTGTTTGATGGCAGAGCTATATTCAATAAAAGAGCTAGATGTATGTTAGGAGACAGATGATGTGGAAAAGATAATCATGTGACAATTGTGAAGTAAAGAAAGAGAAAGCAGACAGCTCTAAGTACTTGGGAAATAACACAGTGACAAAGAAATAGTGAAAGAAGAAATGACTGAATCAAATATACAAGAAAGTAATCTTGATATTGGAAAAGTCAAACACACATACACAAAATAAAATGCTGGCCTACATGTATTCTGAAGCCATCACTGTCCAGATTAGTACTATGACAGCACAAACATGGAAATACATGAATACATACTCCAGTAGGCTAACAGAAGCTGAGATAAAATGGAAGTACTGAAGAGAGAAAGAGTACAAAAATTAGAGAAGTAAAAAAATTGAAGGTACATAGCTACATGAATAGATAGACAAATATATAAATAAATAAACAGCATAACATGCCACAGACAAGCATTAGGAATGAACAAAGCATGTTTTGAACATTAACTAAAAGGAAAATACCCAAGAGAAAGATTAAGATCAAGATGGGAAAAAATGTCAGGAAAGATGCCACAAACAGGGTAAAGCATGAGAAGACAACCACAAAAAGGTAGCATGGGAAAACACAGATAGAATAAAAGACTTGGTTGCCAGATGATATATGCAAGGTGCACATTATCTCATAAAAATGGAGAAGACAAGGACTAGAAAAATGTGAAATAGTAGATATTTCTTGATGTATATCTTTGGGATAATACATTCAGATTCTGATATCTTAGCACTTCCCTGCACATTACCTCCTTTGTTTCATACAAACAGCATCATGCCAGTAGTGTGCCCTTCTCGCAGGACCACAGGGACTGACATATCAAGTGTCTGGTTGCTGGGGACAACTACCCTGTCCCTTTCTCTCAGCAAACTTCAGAGCAGTTACTGATAGTTCACTGCCTCCATTGGCTGTTTGTTAGGCACAGATGTACATGGCTAAGTGATAATGTGGAAACACATAAACGGCACTTAAACCAAGGCATAAGCAAATCAGTTATGGTTCATGTCAATACCGGTCTTTTATAAGGTGAATTTAAATTTCATTCCTGTAACTGTATGAACTAGAGGTGGGTAAAGTGACTTTACCTGAAGAAGTCGGTCCAACCAGGGTTCTGCCACGTCCATGGGTCGTGCCTCATTTGATATGTCTGCCACCTTGATCAGCACCATAGACAACTGCAACAAAAAGTACAATATGCCAGCTGCTCCCCAATAAGTGACCATTCAGAAAGATAAGTAAATCAATTCTAACTCACAAGGTTTGTGTGGGCCTTGTTGCTAAAGTCAAACTCTGGTGTTATCTCCTTGAATTGTGCAAGGATCTCATTGTGTCTGGCCATGTCCGTGGCCAGGATGCAACGGATCACACCCTCTCGCACCTGACGGAACATTTCTGGTGATAGGGTACGAAATATGTTACAATCATTCTCTTCCAGTACCCGGAATGCCACAGAGCAGTGATGGTTCTCCAGAGGTGAGATGTCATTATAGCGTAGGGCCAATTCCGTCCTTGCATTTATCTGCCAACAGATATGCCAAGTTGAACCAAGATAACAGAATCAAGAGTACCAGCACACTCAAGAGCCAGGATGTACCTGATATATGTTGTTGTAGCCAGGATGGTCCAAGTCATGGCAAATGCAAGAAGTCAGTAAGATTAGTGTTTCCAGATCCCCAATCTTACTGGGAAGCCCCACACACCACACCATGGAATACATCTGGAACAAACAAAAGATATGACAATGCAGAACCAGAGATATGTGTTTGGTGGTTTGAATTATACAAGTCAGGTAATGTGTTAACATACACTGGTTGCTGTTTGGTGCTGCAATTGGCACAATTTTTATGTAGGCCAACACTACATATTTTGTAATTATATATGAGGACAATCACAGTTAGCAGCAAATACAAATAGAATCACAATATGGCAGTAACAAAGACCAATCAAAGATACACCTGAGACAGTATTTAGTGTCCACCTTGACCTAAAATGTTCAAAGCATATGTCTAGATATCAGTATGGCATAATACATTGTTCTTATTCTATCAAAATCAGTTATCATTGTATTAGCATAGTTATGTTCATAGAATTTTCCCAATTATTTGTTTTGGTGCTTTTGACGATATAATTTTTCTGACCCAAGGGTATTTTATGTGACCAGAGATTGCTCTGTATTCAGTGATGCTGATAAGAAGAGTAACAAGATAAATGCTAGGGTTATAACAATTCTGATAATCCTGGCTGAGGTAAGCTGGTCACGTAACAGGAAACAGTAAAATGCATCGATACTGAGAGAGATGAAGAGGAAGATTAAATACTGTTATCACATGGAAACAGGTGTTGTACAGTGTTCTAAGTTAACTGTGCGATGTACAATTTTACATTCTGAAAGCTTAAATTTATTACTGACAGTGGCCTCACACCACAATTCGTGTGTGTTTGCTTCAATGTGGAACGGCATATCAGACCACTCCCTGCATTCTTATTTTTAGAACTAAACCTCAGGTGCTACTGTACCTGCAAGAGGCCATCTGATACATATCATTCAATCACACATAACACACTCACCATCTGTGCTACACAGAAGGAGTGCCTGAAGTTATGGAAAGGCACCTCATTGTAATTCTTGTAGACCTCATAAAGAAAGTTTCGTAGTGTGGGCAGCTCAATACCAAACTTAGTGACGAGGTCCAGGTCCAGGTACATCTGCTGGAGCAGCAAGAGGATCTCCTCATCTTCCCATTGGTGGCAGTCAAATGTCGGCTGGCGAAGATATTGCCGCACCTCATTTGACACAGCCACATCACTGTGAGGACAGCACTAACCACTGTTACACATATGACAGAGATGGAATACCAATCTACCTGAAACTTCAGTAAATTTAAAAACAGCTGCTTTCTTACTGCATATATTCCTGGTATGAAAGATATATTATTATTATTATTATTGCTGTTACTGTATTTCTGAGCCAATACGACATGAAGAGGTAAAAAAAATTGAATTTTCACACGCTTCAAGCTAAACACATATTTTTCAAACAGACAACACTCAAATTTGAAAGATCTATAATATTTAACTAAGAAAATGTTCCCATTTACTGAATATAGGAAAACCACTTGCAAGACCTAGATGTAAATGGGAGAATAATACTAAAATTCTTCTTAACAAGCTGGAAAAATGTGGCTTGGAATCATGCATTTCAGTGTGGGGTCCCATGCTGGGCATTCATGAAAAGAGTAATTTTTGGATTCCATAAAACATGGGTAATTTCTTGACTAGCTGAGAAACTGTAAATTATTCAAGGACTTTGCTGCATGGAGGTAGCCAAAATGTTAAATGGAAATACACAGTAACAGTACAACATACCGTAGGGGTGTGGAGGGATCCACTAAAAATTCGATGGGACATGTGACATATGAGGTCCTCAGATGATTAACACCCTATAGTGTCACAAACTACATCCTCTGTGAGTAAATTAAGGACATATAAGACCTGCAGTTTTTAGGGCTGGTATTTATGTGAACTACTGCCTCCTCACTGACCGCCTCTGTGGTCTAGTGGTCAGAGTTTCTGCCTACAGATACAGAGGTCCCGGGTTCGATCCCCGGCGCTAACAGATTTTCTGAGTAGTAGTGGGTCTGGAACGGGGTCCACTCAGCCTCGTGAGGTCAATTGAGGAGCTACTTGAATGAAAAAA
>Ga0136643_10013489_pt1 | contig 12232 bp, 6 predicted proteins | sample TergutLab28metaG_FD_96883 | JGI IMG/M metagenome (GOLD analysis project Ga0136643, IMG submission 96883) | Labiotermes labralis P1 segment gut microbial communities from Petit-Saut dam, French Guiana - Lab288 P1 (version 3) (version 3) | ecosystem: Host-associated > Arthropoda: Insects >...
ACCAGGATCGTCGTCGTACCATACACGATCTCTGTGCAGAGGTTGGAATTGGTTATGGATCTTGTCAGCGAATTCTCACAGAACAGCTGAACATGCATCGGATTGCAGCGAAGTTTGTGCCGACAGTCGAGTAGCGATCTGTCAGGAACTGAAGGAAACTGTGAGAAACGATCCCACACTCCTCTTGAACGTCATCACAGGAGATGAAAGCATCGTTTATGCTTACGACCCAGAGACAAAACTGCAGTCTTCGCAATGGAAGAGTCCTGTGTCTCCAAGACCCAAAAAAGCAAGTATGCAAAAAAGCAAATTGAAGACGATGCTCATTTGTTTCTTTGACCAAGAGGGGATCTTACACCGGAATTTGTCCCACCTGGAATGACGGTCAATGCAGACTTCTACTGTGATGTTCTAAGAAGGTTACGTGAAAATGTGCGGTGCAAGCGGCCACAGAAATGGTGAAACCAAAAATCATTATCCACCACGAAAATGCCCCAGCTCACAGGTCCTTTAAAATTTCGCAGTTTTTGGCCAAGAACAACATGACAGTGATCCTCCATCCCCCATACTCACCCGATCTGGCTCCCTGTGACTCTTACCTCTTCCCCAAGCTGAAGCTTTGGATGAAGGGTCGAACATTCGACACCATTGAAGAGATTCAAGAGGAATCACAGTGGGTACTTGACACAATTCCAAAAAGGGATTTCCAGGGATGCTTCCAGGCATGGCAGAAATGCTGGGACCGCTGTATTCGTGCAAAAGGTGAGTACTTTGAAGGTGATGGAGGAATTTAACATCCAAGGTAAGCAAACTTCTTTTTACAAGTCCTGTCATGGAAATTTTGGATACACCCTTGTATTTTTCAAATATGGTTGTTTGTTTTTCTACTGTAAAAATTGTAATTGCAATTTTCAACACTACATTAAATAGCAAAGGATCAATTGCATCTCCTTGTCTCGGTACTTTGTTAACTTTAAATTCACAGGATAAATGTTTACCAATTTTAACTTTAGCATATATTTCACTATTTGAAATTCTGCCCAATCTAACTATTTTTTGGGGGGGGAAACCTAGTTTATGCATTTCACTCCATATTTCCTTTTTCCTTGCAATGTCATATGGTGCTTGAAAATCAATCAGTAGATGATGTACTTCTATATTTTGCTTGTCTTTCTTACTTAGTGTACCAATATCACATTTCTTTTTTTCACTTTTCCTAGTCTTCCACAACTGTTAATTTTCAATCTAATTTTGGCCGTCACTAAAAATGGTCTGATTTTATTTCAGCATCTCTCATGCTTTTCACATCACAAACATTCATGCATTGTCTCCTATCAACCAATATGTGATCTCCCTGGTTAAATATTTTGTTGTCAGTTGATCTCCAGGTGACCTGGTGAATGCTCTAATGTTGATAGCATGTTGCCACCACAGCTAAATCTCTTGCCAGTGCAAAATTTACCTTTCGTTTTTTCCATGATCATTTGTATCATTGTGAAGGCTGGATATAAATAGGACTTTTTTCCAACTTTAGTGTTGAAGTCTGCCAGTATTGTTTTTCTGTTGTAATTGGGAACTGCATCACATACCTTTTCCAAAAAGCATAAATTTCTTTTTTGGCTGCTTCATCTTTTTCTTAAGTTGGGGCGTGTGTTGATATCAGTGCCAAGTTGTAATGTTTAATTTTAAACCTACCTTTACACATCCTTTAATTAATAGGTTCAGAATATAATAAATTATTCATAATATGTCTACTAATACAAACTCCTGTTCCAGATTTTTGTTTGTCATGTTTATGTCCACAATATAAAATCATGTAATTCTTGTTATCACATTTACTTTCTCTGGCCATCTTGTTTCTTGCAGACCACATGTCTGTTTTATATTTATCCATTTCTTTCACCAATTAATTCATTGCTCCTGCTTCATACGATATATTGAATATAAATTGAAAGATGAAGTACTAGATCGCACTCTGGAGAACTCACTTTGGAAGAGGCTATGGGCCTGTCATGAGACAAACTACAAAATGAATGAATGAATGTAAAGAGTTTAGCTTTCTTAGAAGTAGTGGTGGTGGTAATGAAGAGAACAATTAAGAAATAACAGTTTGAGAACTGATGGAGAACATTTTGCAAAGCAGCATAACAGGAACTGAAGGAGGTTTGCAAGAACCTGAAAATAATGACTGTAATACGTGGCAGAGTGTACAGTGTCAAGGAGGGTTAAATAAAATTTGGCTTGCTATTGTTAACTGTTGAAAGAGAAATCTAAAACTGTTAAGTAACTAAAGACAGTTTTTTCCGTAACTTTAAGCAAGTACAGTCACTAATGAGCTATTGATATTTTACTGTCAAATTTACAACCATATATGCACAATGCAATATAGCTAATTTTTGTGACAAAGTACAAAATAAATCCCCCCTTCCTTCCACCCCCTTCTACAACATCTTCAACATCTTATAATGATCCTGCAATGGTTTGGTCTCCTCAACTATATTCCCTACAGTTCAATGACCAATTTATCAATGCAGTGCTATTTTTACTATCCACCAGACACAACTATACAGACTAATTTATCCTATAACTAACCCATCCATTCAACAAACTATGCACCATGCATTTGGCGAGTGTTAATTTTTGTTATGTGTGTGTTGTTAACATAAGTGTGCAAAATGGAGAGGATATTAATTCTTAATATTTGAGAATAAGGAAATTGTAGTTGTTGATTATAAGCATATTTGTTTTGATTTATGTGATTTGACTGTATGCCAGATGCAAGATTGCATAAATTGGAAGTACCATTGTCAGATCTTAGAGAATTGTGTTTCCTACAACCTAATTATAAAAATTAAATTGTATTTAATTACAGGAGACATTAAGCAAGAGAGAAAGTTCAAAGCCATCAAGTTTAAGTGTAAGAAAAGATGAATTCTTTAAGGAAATGGAAAAAGCGAACTTTGACAAGGTAAAAATCAAATTTATGTACAAGTATTTTAGGATTACAACTCAGTGTAGCATTTCTTATGTCAAAATGTGCTAACCAGCAATGCAGTTTTGTGGTAAAGTAGGATAACTAAAAATCTTGATTTCTGTGTACTATATATAATTTGGACCAAAATGTGTTCTGGTATCATTACCCATTTTAGCTGAGTGTAGAAGAAGGTTCAGAGTCAAACCGTGAAGCAAGTAGTAGCAAACGTTCAAAAAATAACAATATTCCTAAACCTGGACATTCCAAAACTCTGCTGAGTGGCAGTTCATCTCCATCACCTCACACCATTACACTGGGGAGTGTACATGACACAGAACCACTTAAAGATGACAATCATCAGCAGGATGAGGATGATGATGATGGTATACCTCTTGAAATTCTGGAAGAGGATTTGACTTGCGTTGTTTGCAGGTAAGACAAAATTTTAATATCAAGCACCATATATTGGTGTTACAGAAAAATTATTCTCTTGTAAGTTCTTGTGTACTTGCTGTATTTTGAACACATATCCAGCCATTGCAAGTATTTCCCATAATTGTTATGGAATTTTTCCTACTATGCAAGCCACAGACCAGTAACACATTATAACTCATGGCTGTTTCTGCTGGATGATAGAACTGAAATTTGCAAGAAACCAAGTTTTCCTCTGTGCCCATACTTCCACTGCCTGTCATACAGAGTGGTTCATTCCTCCATTTGTGGCTTCATTAGACCCCGCTGTCAGTACAGACAGTGGCTTGTCATCTGGCAATTAGGTATTTCCACTGTGATGATGGGTCTGAGGAATGTGCATTCTTGTATTAAAAATGTTAAAAGTAAAACCACTGTGAAGTGTCTGTTCTCTGGCATATGATACCATGTATTCTGGTAAAAATTTACCAGAGTTTCAGAGAAATGTACTGCTTGCGTGTTCCACTGTAATGTTGGTAAATTTCTACCACAGTACATTGCATCACAGTCTAGAAGACTCAACCTGTGAAAACTTCTGGTCTCACACAAAGCCACTTGACTGGCCACACTGTTAACAGTAGCTGCTGAAAGAGGTGTCCCTCAACATCCAGCCCATTTAACAGCAGTGTAACAAAGCGTGGCAAAGACTTTATTTAAATTTAGTGATTTATAGAATCACATTCCAGATGTTAACCTGTCTTCACAATACATCTTATTCATATTTGTGGGGAACATGATGACTACATAAGATTTTATGTTTTTGGTGCAGTGTGTCTTCCTATTGTGGTTTTTAGGGTTATGATACTATATACTCTTGTTGGAGGATATCAGCACTTAGAGGAACATGTTGCCTTGAAGATGGATGCTGCAGTTTTCACTGAAATCTTGGCATTTATGTGCAAAGCATGTTAACTCAATCCATAAGGCCACAATCTGAATAATACTCCATAGTGTGAGGATTCTAGTGTTCCTGGATGTGACACTGTATTGCTTATGACTACACAGCAAGGTAATATCACATCCCAGAAGACTGCAATCCTGTACTATGCCACTGTAAAAACATAAAAACTCACAGCTGATTGTTCAACACCATTAGTCAAGCACACAGTGAGTTCCCATGTGCACCACTGCACTAGCTCACTAGACTGACACGTGGAATGTTCCCACAAGGTTCCTACAGCAGTGTTGCTAAACATCCAATTCTTCTGGGATGTGACACTGCATCGTTGTATGTATAGTTCTGGACATTTTGAAGGCATTACAGTTCATTGAAACATCAAGGACTATACACCCAACAACACAGAATCACATCACAGAAGAACTGAATCTTCTTCAAAATATTGTTATCATACCAATATGAATCAATACTTTCACATAGGAATTTTGGACCTCTGGTGGTACTGTTGGTATTTACCACACACCTATACCAACTTCCTGGTCATGTAATCAGTTCAGGTGAATAACTTAGTATGAGGATGGTACTGTTGGTATTTACCACACACCTATACCAACTTCCTGGTCATGTAATCAGTTCAGGTGAATAACTTAGTATGAGGATTCACAGCATTCCAGAAACATATGTTCTTTAAATTTGTATTAACTGCTTTGGTCAAACCAGATACATTTTGTTATATAAGGAAGCTGAAGATCATGTATACACTCTTTAATATTTCTTGCCTTATGAGTGAAACTTGTTGACTGGGATAGTGTAGTTGATGTAGCAACTGACTATGGGCTGGATGGTCCAGGGATTGAATCCCAGTGGGGGCAAGATTTTTAGCACCCATCCAGACTGACCATGGGGCCTCCTATACATTGAGTACCAGCTCATTCCCAGGAATGAAGGAACCAGGGCATGGCATTAACCACACACCCCATCTAATGCCAGTGTTAAAGAATGTGAAGAGTTAAACATCTGCTACTCATGTGTGCATTCATGGTGGGTTGCAGGGTGAATACCTTTTACGTTAATGAGGAAACTTCATATTTCAGAGCAAGGATTTAAAGACTTTGCTGCCTCCCAGATGAATGTTGCGTGGGATTTCATTGAAATTCATTATAAATGGAAAACTCATTTGTTTGCACAGGGGTATGGACGTTGTTGCGCGCAATCAGTTGGTGGAATGTATTGAATGCCACTCCTTGTATCATCAAGAATGCCATGATCCGCCTGTGGCTGAGGCAGATATGAATGATCCACGTTCTGCATGGTACTGTTCAAACTGCACTAAGGCTATGAGTAAAATTGTAAGTTGCATCTCTACAATTATATTTTTGACAGGTGTCTTGTTGATATAGTTTTAGTGGCAGATTTGATGCCAGTGCTGTACTGAAAATACTTAACCACCCTGATCCTAGATGTTATGTCTATGCAAGTGGTGTCACCTGAACTGTTACTTTAATTTTAAGCTTAACCTTTTACCTACTTTTGGCTAACTTTCATATTACAATTTCATTGCGGTACTAACATTAATATATGAGATCTCACCAAAAAAATAAACAAAAATCATAATGTAGTAATATTGTTGCATTTTACCTGCAGTTAAAAGTCTGTATTTGACTTGATATGATGGATTATTTAATCCGACACCTGTAGCAGTTTTCTAAGAACGTATAGTGGTGTTGCACTGATGATGTGATGATGTTTTGTTCCAAACTGTTGTGCTTATGCGTATGGTGTCTCCCAAACAGTTTCAGGAATACAGTAATGTTTTTATAAATTGTCAAAATAAAATGGTCTTGCTCATTTGCTTCAGCCCTTATTTTCTCTTCATATATGCACCCTACATAACATTTTGGTAGGACTAAATACAAAGAAACATGTACTATCTGGGTCAGTTTTGATAACTGCTTATCTCATTAAATGTTCACTCTTGATACTTGTTGTAGACAATATTTTTGTAAATCATTAAGGTAATACATTGAAACCTGTCTTAAATGGAACCTGGACAGAATGGAATCCTGTGTTTAGAGAAAAATTTTTACAGTTCTGAAAATCTTGTGTAAGGAACATTATGTAACCATGTTTAATGAATGGAAACTGACATGGAAATGGAAAGATAGGGCAATATATTGACAGAAATTATTGTTCATATTTTTACTTAATTTTGGTCCATACTATATTTTCAGCATGGCAGTACCTTTCCAGTTTCTGTTGTTTATGAGCAGTAAGAGATACAGTTATGAAATGTATAGCAGGGTAGAAGAAGAATGGGGGGGGGGAGGGGGTTTGGACTGAAGAATTTCAAAGTTTGGGGTTGAAAAGGTCAGTAAATGAAACTGTCTGTAGCACCAGTCCAGCATAAATTGGTTTACTGACAAACAACTGAATACCAATTTTTAGTTTGTAGTAGTACCAGGCATAAACAGGTGGGGAATACAGACATCACTCTTTCAGACCACAAGCTGCAGCATTCCTTAAATATTTCTGAGTTCCAACTCAAACATTGCTGGCAGAAGGTTTACCTCCAATAGAAAAGGATGACCTGCCACTGATGGTAAAATATCCAAAGGCTTTTCATTTAGTTGTAGCCATTGCCTCCAAAGAAAAGAGAAGTGGTTCATCTCAACACAGAAGTAAAAGTGACTGAAGCAAGTGAAGAGGAATTGTGGCAAAGTTTAATGTTGGGAAAGCTCAATCTGTAGGACATGTTAAAAGCCTAGACTGAAATAAGAAATAGGTGACTAAATTGTAGTAATGGTTCAATGAAATGGAAACTAAAGAAAACTGGAAATGATTAATGGCAGTGAGAATGTAAAGGAGTGGTGTGTAAATGCGCAGTTAAAAACCTTCCAGTATCTGGAGCACTGATGCAGAAACATGCACAAGAAGTGGCTAAAACAATGCGGAAAAGTGAATTCAGGGCACCTAATGGATAACTAGAAAGTTTCCGACAGAGACATCAATTTGCACTTAATGAAGTCTGTGTTGATGCTGGCAATATTTGATGAGAAACTGTAGCAGATTGGTTTGACAGACTTCGGGTGCCTGTATGAAATGGAACCTGCCTGCAAAGTAAAAAAGTGTAATTCCCCTGCGTTTCTATCATAGGCAGGTTTCACTGTATTTCAGGCATTCTATAATACATTTAAACCAGTAGCATGGTACTGACCATCTGCATCTAAACTATTCACAAGTAGACTTATATTTACAACATGAACTCCAGCTATTTAGTTCTATGCAGAGAAGCTGTATTTTGAACGTGCTGATAGACATAAACATTGAAGGGAAGAAACCCAAATGAGAGATGCCTGTGGATAAGAAGATAATATTAATATGAATCTTAAATAAGTAGGATGTGAGGATGTAGTTGGATTTACCTGGCCCAGAATAGGGTATAGTGCTAAGCTCATATTATCACAATAATTAAGTATTGGGTTCCATAAAGTATAGGAATTGTCTTGACTAGCTGAGTAGATAAAAACTATTCAAGAATTCTGCTGCATGGAGGTGGTTACACTGACATCAAAATGTAGAATCATTTTAACAGGAAAATATGTAATAATAACAACAATAACAACAACAACAATAATAATAATAGCAATAGAAAATACTTCAAAATTGATTATTATTGTTATACAAAACTCTGGTGAATGTATTTATAAGCCATATGCCATTGGTTTCCTCAGAATGTATTGGAAATGTCACTGAAACATGGCTGATATTTTAGCAGAGTGCTGGAAACAACAGTTCTGGAAAGCAGGCAACCACATCCACAGGTGCTACCCAGTCCTCATACAGTGCTGCTAACAGTGGTTCTAGTGGAAAACCTGCCTTTGCTGCAGTGACAGCAAAATCCAGCCCATCTCCTAACTTCAGTACTGCAGCAAAGGCATTTGGAGGTAGGAAGTTCACTTAAGTATGTTGTGATGTCATGGCAGAAATTACGGTATGTTGAACATGTGGATTTACAAGTTAGAAGGATGAGTAAACAACTGTGAAAATGGCCTTTTGAAGGAGAGTGCACTAGCCTGATAATTAATAGTGCATTCCAAGAATATAACATGAAATTTCACACACTGATATAAATTGTACCACATGTTAAGGACAAATGACTAGAAAGTTTCCACTGTAGGTCCGCAATGAGTTGTGTACAAATGTGTTTATGGGCTACTGGAAGTACAAAATAATGATGATAATCACAGCAACCTAAATCACCTGACTTACATTCCATAAAATTCTATGGAGACATAAAAATCCATTTTACTGAGGCCAAGGAGTACGGACCAAGGCTGAAGTCTGAGAGTCCATTCAGAACTGTTTGCAGTTATTTGAGCTATGCCTGGAGTGGATTTAAGGTTCCACTGGTCACATCTGTTATGCATAGATGTGTGTTCAAACAGGAAATGACCATGTGAGCATCTGCTGTAACTGTTATTTTTGTAATTAAAGTAAATGTAAACATATTTGCCCATAACTCATTAAGAAGTCTAAGAAGGGATACATTCAAAGAAACTTTTATCGCTGTACACCCATGAACATGAATGTGATTAACCCATACTTTTAAAACATTCTGTATATTATAGATACATGTCCTTTCATAAAGGACCTCACTTTGAATTTCACTAATCCTTCAATACATGGGTCACTCAGCAAATTAATCCCCATTCAGTATTTCTCATAAAAGAAGTACTCTGAATCATAGAGGAACGGATGTAAGATGTAATAGAGCAAAATATTTAACCCATTGAGAACCTGCTTTCCATTCTGCTAGATGAGTATAAAACCAGAACTCACAAAACTATCATCTAAAATGTAAAATATAAGTCAGATACTTTGATTTGGTAGAGACTAAAATTTAAAGTGGTGCGGTATGAGTGGGTGGTTGGGTAGCGTAATCAGTACTGTGACTCACTACAGGCTGAATGGTCTGGTGATCGCATTCCAGTGGGAGCGAGATTTTCCATGCCAGCCTTGTCGTGACACCCACCCAGCTGTCTGTACTATGGGTAACAGGTCTTTCCTGGAGGTAAAGTGGCTGGTGCATGGTGCTGACCAACTGCCCTCTTGCAGTGCTGAATATGCAAATGGGTTGCAGCTATACCTCTACCTCCCATCTGTAAGGCAGGTCTCTTTTTACATTTCTTTTTATGTGATTTCGCTGTAATTTGACTTAAAAGTTTATACCACTTTTCGAATTCAAGTGTTAATGTTCAGTTTAACATGATTTGGAATAGACGCGGCTCATGTAATTCCCACTTTATCAGCATTGGCTAGTGGTTTGAAAACGAGAAACATTAATCAACATCACTTAATGCCATGTAAGTGAACGATCGGCAAAAGAAAATCACTATTGAAGTAAAATTAGATGTAATACGCCAACTTGAAGAAGGTGAATGAATTATTGACAAATGCCTTAACGTTAGTTTTGCCTAAAATAGTTTACTTACAATTCATGATAATGCTGGTAGAATTACAGGAAGTGCTAAGTCTGGAACCAAAGGGTTTGTGTAGCAAGACTACCACAGTTAATGTCAGAATGAACTGTACCAAAAACTATGGATGTCAGCGTCTTACATTATTATAGCCTTAGAAATAAATATATTGTGTACAAGAGTATTATAGTGTACAGTAATGTATATATACTGTATATACTAGTTATATACTCTACAGATCCATACAGTATGTCAACTAGTGGTATACTTATATGCTGTATAGGATGAGGTTGTCAGTCCTCTAACCCCCAGGAAATACACCATCTTAAATGGGAATTTTGTGTTCGGTTTGTACGTTTTTCAGGATCATATCCCTGGTGTAAAATGAGACCTGCCTGTATCTTAACAGTATGACTGAGGGGAACTAAGTATCCAGAGTTTAAATTTTAGAGGTGAGTTAGGGAGGATTTCTGAGGGAAGCACATAAAATTATGAATTAATACAGGATTATAAAACTTATACTGAAACATGGACTCCATTTTTGGCATAAAACTTTGACATGTCATATTAGTCAGAAGCAATATCTTTGTGTTTTCTTTTCAGAAATCTAAAGTTGGAACAGGCACAGTATCACAGTCTATGCATTATACTTTCTCTGACTTTCTAGTGAGAGCTAGAGAACTGTAATGTGACAGTTCAGTTTGTCACAAACTGAATGGAAAGAAAGTCATACAGAAAATGAATTAGTATTATTCGCACTTCACCATTTGCTGCAAGGAGCAGGGAAATACATTCTAGTTAAAGTGATGTGACACAAGACATTTTGCTTTCACCTACAACATGTTTTTTGTATGCAACATGTCAGTGAATTCTGAACACAAATTTCCAGATGTTAGAGTTACAAAAAGCCACCATATTTTAGGCAGTGAAAATGATAAACAACAGGACCTCTTTGAGGTAAAAACAAATTTTGATATTTGGTGTTTGCAATTTATTTTATCTTTCTTGGTCTGAAAACACACCTGATCTACTTTCATAATAGTCATTACAGTGTCTATTCAAAATATGTACCAGCACATGCAGGTGCTGTAATGTGCCACTTAATTAGTTGCTGACAGCATTTCCTGGCAATCATGGCATTCTAAGATTTCAAGTAAAAAAATTCTGAAACACATAAAATGGGCCAGAATTGTTTACACACTTATATATCAAATCACAGTAACAAGTGGCTTCTGTTTGCCAGACATTCTGATGCCTGATATATGGCTAGTGGACATGTACTGACATAGGAACAGTACATAATCGCAACTTTGTGCAAGGTATGAATAAGAAAACAGTGTTCTGGTCCACCTGCCAGGAACATGTTGGTAGTCACTCCAGCTTCATACCTTCTGACATAATTTTATGATGCACAAGATGTCACCTGACTTATTAAAGTCTTCTTTAAAATCAGTGTTCATAACACTGTACTGTCCCTGTATATTTTCTGCAGTTGTAATTTTTATAATAAGAGTCTGTCATTGAACCTTGCAGTTCTTTTTGAGGAGGTAGGTTTTGTGTTTTGAAGAAAATATTCAGTCAGTGCTAGGTTGAAATACATATCGGTCTCCTTGGTATGAGCGGCAGGTGGAACTGTCATGGGGAAAAATCTCTCTGTGGTCCCCTTACAGGAGTGCACCCAAGATGGAAAGTGGGGGCTGATGGGCTGCAGCCCCCACCAAATCAAAATTTTAAAACACCGAGTTTGTACACATGATGATATGTAACATTTCACATGATTTACCCTTCAGCTGAAATCAGTCGCTAAAATTGGCTGATGACACATACATTAGAATTTTGAAAAATAAAATAAAAGAACTAAGGACATCTTAGATGAAATTAAAAGAAAACCAAGAAGATTAGACATTGCAATTTAAATTAGGTGAGTGAGTCATGGAACATGTAGTTGTATTTGTATGTACATAAACACAGTTGCAAACAGTGTTATGTTACAATTATACTTATGACATTTTTATAACAAAATGTTTAATATCAACTGAACTACGAGGCTTATTCAGAAAGTAAGTACTGTTTCACTGTAAAAAAAATCGAGTAAGGTTTTGTACAAAATTTTATTGTTATCAGATTCGACATTCTTCAAACTATTTTTCCACATATTCACTGCCATTATTGAGGCACTTAGCATAGTGGGGCACAAGTTTTTGTATACCCTTCTCACAGAATGTGGCCGCCTGCGATGTTAGCTGCTTCTGCACTGCATCTTTCAGGTCATCGTTGTTGTCACATTGCTTGCCGCCCAGGAACTTCTTTAGGTGTAGGAAGAGGTGATAATTGGCGCCAAATCAGGGCTGTACAGGGGGTGGTCCATTTGTTCCCACTTAAATGAGGTGATGAGGTCTTGAGTCTGAGCAG
>Ga0136643_10013494_pt1 | contig 12230 bp, 13 predicted proteins | sample TergutLab28metaG_FD_96883 | JGI IMG/M metagenome (GOLD analysis project Ga0136643, IMG submission 96883) | Labiotermes labralis P1 segment gut microbial communities from Petit-Saut dam, French Guiana - Lab288 P1 (version 3) (version 3) | ecosystem: Host-associated > Arthropoda: Insects >...
CAAACGGTCATAACTCCGTAACCGTCCAAAATCGGACACATGTTTATATGAACTTTTTTGATCACAAAGACCTAGGAAATCGCCTCCTGCAGTTATGCCCTAAAGTCGTGAAACACCCTGTATTTACAGTGCTGTGGGGCCTTTTGTGATTGTTGCATAATATGTACTGGATATGATTCATTGCTACATATCTGATCTGTAACAGTATGCCTCGGGCTGTTATTTATGAATAAAATAAATGCAAGATCTGAGATTCACACAGTAGTGTTACTGAAGATTCTAGTTTTCCGCGACATAATGGTTTCGTCACTGGGTGCATAGTTCTTGACATTATGAAGTGTAGTACCGTCAGGGTCAAGTGGTCCATGAAGAGTCTTTCTTGTCGGATTGTTTGACTGTGAAGACACAACGATTCTTCAAAATGTCACTAACGTAACCTCACCCAACAATGCAGCATCACGTCCGTGAGGACTCGAATTTTCAGCAACGCTGGCATGAGAACCTCAAACCTCACAATGCTCTTTTTGTTTCAGGTTTTGGGATTGGGTCCAACATTCAAAATTCATATTACACTGGAGAATATGTCTGTCTCAAATCCAATTAAAGATCTTGCAATCACGTTTCACTGTGATGACAAATTTTATATAATTGACAAGCCTTTTATTCAGGTAAGTATAAAGGTTTGTTTTTGTTGATGTAATTTGATGACACAACATTTAGAGGGGAGTGATATGTATTTAATCATATTTTGATGTAAGAAATGCAAAACTGGACATTAAGTAGAACCAACAGATAACTAAAAGCAGCAGCAGAGATGTAACCTGAGAAGTTTAGCTGGCTAGAAATTAATCAGTTGTAAATATAATACTGACATCTAAGCAGAATTAGATATATGCCATGTGGTAATAAAATCAAAACCAGATATGCGATTGGTATGAACACATCTTAAGGAAGACACACAGGCACCTTCTATATCTATACACGTCTGCGGCATAAAACTACAGGTCAGTGAGATGTAGCCTAACCTAATTAAGATGGAACAGGTGAAAAGGCCTAACACTTCAAGTGATGATGATGATTATTATTATTATTATTTTGATGATAAGTAAGCATTGCAACTTATGATCTGTGGACTGTATTTTTAGGTTCCAATGCTAGTGCCTGGTTTGACGTACAAATTTGAGTCTGTGGCAGAATGCATAGCAGAAGTTGGTGTGTCCGATCAAGTGCGGGTGTTCGTCGTTAAAGTGAACCAAACTCAGCCGTTGCTAGCAGCAGTTATAAATATGCCCATCAGTGACATGTTGAATGTAGTATAAATACACAATCTAAATTGTTACCTGGTAAGTGTTGTTGTAAGGAACATACAGTGCTGACCATTGTGCAAAGCATCATACCAGACCATGTACTGTAGTTAAGCACGTCTTTCTTTCACTATCATCCATTTCATATATTGCTGCTTTACCATGTTTTGTCTTTAGCCTGCGTTCCCTTCCTACAATGGGAAGAAGTGCACTGATTTGGTTCAGACGGTTAGTAATGGCCTGTCTTGCCAGATGCCTAGGTTCACTCCCAGCAAATCCATGTGGAATTTCTGGCAGAAACAGCAGTAATGGGATGGGTCTTTTTCCCCCACACTTCAGTTCTCTCGTCACTATCACTATATATCGGGGAATAAAGTTTCATTTTCCCCTGTCCACACCACAAAGGCATATAGGGGGAGTAGAGATATGACTCCATTCATCCTTAACCTTGGCACCTAGGGGACATGAATGTTCAAATGAACACCCTGGCCACCTTACCTCAAGGAGAGAACCCTGGTGCCCATTGATTATGAGGGTGGATTAGGCCCCAGAGCCTTTCTTAATGGTTTGGAGAAAAGTATCTTCCCCCTACCAGTATTAGAACCCTGGACCTCCAGTCAGTACCCTGGTTCACACACACAAATAGGCATCTTAGGAGAAAGAGATTGCTTGTGACCGTGCATATGTTTTATGTACTTAGTTCTCACACTACTACAGTAGATTGCACACACTTATTAGTCAGGTAGGCACAGGTCATAGTTGGCTAGGTCTAGTGAGTGCAAGTGCCATAGATATGACCTGTAATCTTGTGGTTTTATTTGCATCGACAGTTGACTAATACCGACACGTTTTGAACTGGTATTGCTGTCAATCATAAGACTTACATTTGACCAGTTCCATGTTTCACTCTTACACCTGTCATTTCATTAAATTATTCATTATATTTCATTGCATTTGAGACTTTTATAATAAAGGTAACAGGTGAAATGGTGTATCGTTCATTACAAAGCACATCTGTCTTCCAGTTCACACAGGCATCTGGGTTTCAAAAGCACATGCACAAGTTCATTTAGATGTTACAGGTATAAAACAAACCCATAGTATTTGAACACATTCCTTAAAGGAAAACCCCCAACAAAACTGAGAACTCCCCAGCCATGACACATCAAGTCACATGGTAGGCTGCTGTTCCCCTTACTTACAGTATTAACCAGAAGCCACATATTGGTGATAATCACATTGGGTTTTTCACCGATGGTGAACCTTCTATTATTAACCACCCACTCATGACTTACGGCCATCCTTGTACTGATGTAGCTGTATGTGACTGATGCCATTACTCACCATGGAATACTTCCCACAGTTTTACTTATCAACATTACTTACTGGAGCAATGAAAAGTTCCTGGACAATATTTATTAAGACCAACTAATTGCACATACTTGTCAAAACCATTAAAATCACATTATCTGATTAAAATGGACAGTACAGTGACACAGCACTCACAGCGGAGGATGAACAAAGGCCGAACCAGACGGACATAACATAAACAAAACAGCATGCTACCAGATAACCTCATGTACAGTCTGTCTTAGTAACTTCATTCCTACACTAATTTACGCTCCCCGAGGATGATCCCATAGAGGGATTGAAACATGTAGGAGATATTTTAAATCCATTTTAATCAGACGATATGATTTTAATGGTTTGACAAGTATGTGCAATTGGTTGGTCTTAATAAATATTGTTATCACATTGCACGGTAATAAAACTGAAATGAAATGAAAGTTCCTGGACAGTTCAGATGTTTCCTGTTCGTACTATAAGGTAGACAAATATCGATTAAGTGGCATATTTTTATACTATGATTTATTTTCCAAACCATTTACTGCCTTTTTTTGCTTACACAATTAGATTGGTACTTGCATGTCCAGGTATGCTACCTGTAACACAGTTCTCATCACATAGAAATCGTAAAGTGAATACGCCATGTCACAGCTCAGGCAGTTAGTCAACCGGCTCTCACCATGGAGGTCTGGGTTCAGTTTCAATCTAATCCATGTGGGATTTCTGGCAGACAGAGTGGCACTGGGATACATTTTTCTCCAGGTACATTCTGTTTTTCTCAGTCAATATCATTCAACTGATATTCCACATTCATTCCCTTTTTCTTTTTAACACTTATGCTACAGAGTCTTGGCAAGTGCCAGCATTGTTAAATAACAAACTTAAATCTTCTATACAGTATACTCCAACCCAGAAAAATTTACATCAGTTTTGTTATCATCACCAGACACGTTTCCTTTTATTTCACGGTTCAGCTGTAAGTGACGAGAGAAGACCAGCCTTTTCTACCTATCATTGATGTTTCAAGAAGTTTGAAATTAGAGGAGCCACTCGCTCCGGGAAGTCTAAATGAACGTGATGTTGACCCTCAACGGTATGGTATTCATACAACACAGCTGACTTCTTTATCGCATCAAGAAATTCATCCAGTTCTTCAGGTTTTAAAAATGATAAACCTTGATTAGCTTTAATATGGAGAATTTTACACTGTAAATTAGATGCAAACCGAAGAACATACTCGCGAGAATATGCCAAATCAAAATTAGCCTTTAGACGAACATCTCTATTGAAACAGTACCGTCCGTCAGGCTTCCTAATCGTTCCCCTTCGAGCCAGGATTTCACACCCTTCCTTCGTTGCCATTTTCTTCATATTGCTGTGTAAGTGCTGAACAGCCTCCTCGTAGGTATATGAAGGCGTACTGTTGCAGTCCATTGATTCTAAATGTAGGAAATGGTCTAAACGTTCTCCCTGCCGTTTTAGTCTCCTTACTATATCAGTATTTGTAGGGGTGATTACATCTAGAGCTATGTACTGCTCTACATATTCTGGATAAATGGCTGAGTAAAGAAATGCAATAACACTTCCAAACGAATGACCCATCAGAGATACTCTTGTCCAGCCAAAGTGCTCGACTATACGCTGAACAGTCAAAACGAAGTCTAATGCATGGTATACACTTCCAGCCGGTATATGTGAAGAAAGTCCATGGCCAGGAAAATCCACTGCTAGGAGACTAATATCAGGTGGAAGGAGGGGTACCAATGTGTCCCACGTACCGGCATTGTCTTGATATCCATGAAGACACAACAGAACTGGTGTTACACTTTGAGGGCCCCACCACTTTCCTGTCAATCATAAAAAATATTAGTACAAGGAAATGAAGCAGGCAATAACTCTTTAAAAAAATAATTCTCACACCAGAAGGCACCAAACTTTATATCGTCATCCATATGTGTGCCCAGCACTTAGTTTACAGGATTCAAGAAAAACAGTGTGTGGAACTGGTCATTTCTTCAACAATCTGATACTTTTTGACCTGTCCTAGAGAAGTGGGACTTTTCACAGATCTGTTTCACGGACTAGTGATATCATCTTTAGTTTGCAAACCTCCTGCAACTGCGACAAATGTAATTCCACAATGTAGACTCACAAGTCTTACAAATGAAAAAGCTCAATTTAAAGTAACAATATGAAGATACCTAAATATATGCTCCTTCTACTCTGCTGATAAATTTCTAATATTTAAAAATGACTCAGTCTTATTATCTGCAGTAGAAATCCGATTTATTATAAAATTTTAATACTTTTGTGGAATCCTTACAATAATTTGTACTGTACTGGTTCTGTTGATGTCGTCGGTGACTTACTTCATATCCTGTTGTCACTCTTAAATTTTAGAGCCATGCATTATGCAATATGTGCATGTATGTATATACACTGTTATTACTGCAATGAAAATATGCTGTACCTTGAAAGCAATTTCTTTATTTCTGTGCTGTTTTCATGAACGTAACTCTGACTGAAGAACAGGTGCAGTGGAAGGTTGATAGGAAGCAGATGTGCAGATTTTACACGTGTATTGTTATGGAAAATATTACATGTTTATGTATGAGTCACCTGCTATGTGTCCCCATGGAACTGGAATGCGTATTTCTTCAACTTGTCGTGCTGCTGGCCTAGCTACATCATGGTGGCACTGTCTCTGCAGCATCACTGTGCCTGCATTTTGCTTCCATAGAATTCTCGCAATTGCTTTCAACATCTGGAACACAAAAATAGCCTGTTCTGCTGATTGAGCTTCATCATAAAACTGTGACAGAGCTACTAGCTTTGGTTAACAAGACTGCAGGTTAAAATTCTCCCCAAATAACACCATCCCATTTAAGTACACACTCATCCACATCATTCCATACATTTTGGAAAAGCAGAAGTAGAAGAAACAAATGTAGTGAGATGAATTATGAATGTGAGATGAGTTTCTCAAAGGAATGTTGCTGAAGACTCAGAAGTTTTCTGGTATTTGATGTCATGTCATCTGTTGGGTAGTTCTAATGTTTTGAAGAACTGTAGTGCTTGACTCCGAAGATGAATGCTCTGCGCACATTTGAAACATCAGGATGGAAAAGCATCATGTCCATAACATTTGAATCCTCAACTATGAAGGATGTTGTAGTTTACGCTGTTGTCTGCATTAGCTAGTCAGATCAGAACTAAGTTTTAAAAAAACTCAAAATTATATGATGACAACTCTGTCATTTTTTTGGAAAATTAGAGGAACACTTGTCATTCACTTGAGTTATATATTAGCTTTTATTCACAGGCTGGAAAATTTTACAAGAGTTTCTTGGCAGAAGTGCTTCCCTAATGCACTGAGTTCTAGTCCTACAAACTTCACTTTAAACCTCATACTTAGGTAATGTATGTTTAACAGCAAACGGTGAAATGCAGTTCAGCTCATAGGTTTGAGTGCTTGATAGTCCTACAACTGAATCACACTTCTGAAATTCTTGTTTCAAACTGCAAAAGCTGTTATATATTATCATCACCATCACTACTTACTTAAGTACAGACTATGTTCATGTTAAATAATGGATAAAAACCTTAAAGCTTCACACCACTGGCCATGTTCCCGTTGACTTAAAAATTATTTTTTACAGAACATCCAGGCATGTTTATAATTCACTCTTATACAAAACTGCACGGGCCTGAATCAAAATGAAACCAAACATAATTTAATGCCATTGTCAGTTTGTCCGGAATTTATCAGGATAAAAGTCGCGTGTTTTTTCAGATACCAGATATGTAATTTTATGTTACTGTATAAACAAGTAACTTCGGGCAATGTGTAGTGCTACTAAATACAAATAACATTAATGGCCGTGCGTTTACTTACAATTCTGAACTCAATTTTCTCATTATACAGTACGTAGATTTAGTTCTGACCTCTATTACGCAATCGAAAAACAACCAGCGCAGTAGAAAGTTCTCCTTTCACACCAGCACAGCACAACTACCAACCTACTTCCGTAGTGCCAGTTGCACCACTACTCCACCAGATTGGAAATCTGTGATTGCCATAGAACCACCTATCCCCACCCCATGACCCTTCTGTGCCAACTGCTGTACTTTCATCGCAGATTAATTCCTATAAATGATGCGACAGCTAATGAAATAAGCATTCCGAAGTATTTAGTGACTGAGATATTAGGAATGCATATGTGATATCAGATATAAACGACTATAATTACGCATTTACATTGCATACTGAATACGCATGCAAAATTTGTTCCCAAAACCATACTTTCAGCCAGGAACACTTCTCGCATTTCAACACGTAGCAGACGCTACTTCTCGGAGCGCAATCCATTGGGACACCAATTGTACACATTTGCCACGGGTGGTTGCTCATCAGAAAAATCTGTGGTCGTGGTTATCCCTGATCATCTCATCAGTGCATTACCCAGTAGCAGTACTGAGCATAGAGAAAGTATTGAACACGAGGGGCGACGTAACGATGTGAAATCGCAAAAATTCGCAGTACTCTCAGTAGTTGCAAGTATGTATCACCGTACTGTATTTTAAGAATCTGAAATGGAGTGCTCCTGAAGTTTAACGGAAAATTGTCGATTTATTCGCAAGTGGGACTGCATGCCATTATTGAAATGCCAATGAAACAAAGTATGGACAGAATATATGAACCTACGCGGAAAAAAAATCCGTCATTATACTGAAAATGACATGTTAGAAGATGATGTTATGCGCATTATGTTAGATGACGCAATTTGAAGAGAGAACATAAGTTCATAGCAAGAGTTTCACACACACCAATGTTGGCGGTAGTGGTCGTTATTCTTCTTTATTCCAAATTTCATGTACATCGTTTTACTTGAGGAACTCGCGACGATTAACGAGAAGATTGCTGTCTTCTGAGGTTAGACGTCACGTAGTTTAACAGTGTATCCATCTGTAGTTGAGGCATCCCCATTGTGTATGTAACATGAAAATAAATCAAGGCAGGGTGGTCCGGATGGCGAATAGCTGGTCTGAATACGTCACATGTGTGGCGTTGGAGATAAACGTCTTGTAGCTGGTTCTAGTGTTGCTTTGGTGTTGGACACTTCGTGTTGCACTGGCACGTACGTGTATTGTACTCGGGGAGCTCTGTAGAGTCGTTGTCCTTTCTGCCAATATGGTGATGGTTTCAACTGTGGGACTAACATATTTATGTGTTGTTTATGTGGGAATCACTGATTAACTGGCACAGACTTTTTGTTGTATATGAAGATCACTATTAAACTGTATGCTGTCGTTGCACTCTTGTCTTTATATGGTTTCTCTCAGGCTTTAGCGTGTGCAGACTGCCTACTCTTGTGTGGACGTTACGTGGTGGTATATGCGTTGATTAAGGTAGTGGTCTGTCCACTTGCGAAGTCAACGCATATACCACCACGTAACGTCCACACAACAGAAGACAGTCTGCACACGCTAAAGCCTGACAGAAACCATATAAAGACAAGAGTGCAAAGACAGCATACAGTTTAATAGTGATCTCCATATACAACAAAAAGTCTGTGCCAGTTAATCAGTGATTCCCACATACAACACATAACTATGTTAGTCCCACAGTTGAACCCATCATCATAGTGGCAGAAAGGACAACGACTCTACAGAGATCCCCGAGTACAATACATGTAGGTGCCAGTGCAACACGAAGTGTCCAACACCAAAGCAACACTAGAACCAGCTACAAGACGTTTATCTCGAACGCCACACATGTGACGTATTCAGACAAGCTATTCGCCATCCGGACACCCCCCCCCTCCAACACCAACAACGACAGAGCCCAAGGGAGATGACCCCCACCTAAGATACCGCCGTACCTGCTCATACACAGTTTATATTTCATATATAAGTTCTAGCCAGATGATGAGATCTCAACATTCGCCACAATATACTTAGTCTCGTAGAACTTAGCAACCTGATGATGGCCAAGTAGGCCGAAACATATCGTTCGTTAAAATCTAATAAACTAGTTGTGTTTTGACGTTCTTTACCTTGATTTATTTTTAGTGTATCGATATTTCATAAGATCCTGCCCCCTTCCTTGTGGAGTATTTGAGAAGTGTATATTAAAGTGGAAGCTCTTACGAGACGACGTGTCTTCGCATTTCAGAAGACAGTAATCTTCACTTGTCTAGCTTTCATAATTATCGTAATGATCTCTTTTTCAGACGCAGCATACCATATGCTCTGTACGTACACTAGGTAGATTACGTAAACAGTTTGTAATTGTTTTCTGTCTGCAAATAACTGTACATAATCTGTGTTCGATTCATCTGCAATAAAAGCAAACCAAAAGTAAATAGCAAACATTTATTTTAAAGGGCCTAAGTTGCAACACAACTTACTGCTGTAAGAAAAGTTTCACCGCAAGGTATTTGCTTATCGTGCGTAGCTGATTTATATGAATTTTTAATATGTATAATCGAAGCCGAAGCTTTAGGGTTGGCTGAAATGGCAAGTAATATGCCTTTGACAATTTGAACATGATGTACTACTATAGTCATAAACTAGTCAATACCAGGTTTAAGGTTTTCACAGCGGTGTTGGGATGCAAATTCGGCTGCGGTTGTAGATGTCTCTACCTGTCGGACAAACGTCGTACAAGACTAGATTTTTGAACCCTTTGATCCTTCAACTCGGAGGCACTACGATCCGTCAGAACGACGGGACCACTAACCAAGCGTCATACCGTCCCCACTCTACAAGACCTAAATTCTCCAAAGCACCGCTGTGACAACTTCAATCCCCATCACGGATTGTCTAGCTGTACAGTAACACGGAACATTTATAGCCACGAGTGCATTACTCTAATCCGTGGACTAACTGCGCGTACGTTACGGTTGGCACACAGCTTTGTTTCACGTGCCTTGGTTACGTGTCATAGACCATTCGTGTTTTGTTTATGCAGTTTAGTGATGCGGAAAGTCAGCAGATTGCACTGAAGCGAAGATGGAGGCGTATGAGAGTGTGCTGCTTGTTAAATCAGAAGTATTTGTTTTTAAAATTCCACCTCGAACTACTAATAGGGGCTATAGGTAAACTTGTTAATATAGTCAGTGGTTATAAGTTGTAAAATGGTCACAAACACGTTTTCTGACTATAGTATTTTATTTCACTCTTCTAACATTTAGTGACTAGTGTCATTTTTCAAGGCAAATGAGCGTGAAGGCATTTTCACTGTCCTACGTGGAGGTCGACAGAATTGAAAATCGCAGCACATTTAACGCTGGCTTCCATTATCAGCGGATATTCAACCATTGCTGCTTGATAATGCGTTTCCTGCAGCTAATAGCATTGTCGTGGAAGCTGAACGACGATAATAGCTTTTGCAGTAAAGCAGAGATTCAGTAAATGATCTTTTCAGTATCTTGTTTTAATTTGGGATAATTTTGTTGTAAAAACTTTTCATACGTTCGTCAGTAATTGTGTTTAGCAGCCAAAGGCGTTTTGGCCTTGTTACTACGTCACCTGTTGTGCAAGTTGTCCCTTTCAGAACGAAACATAATAAGTTTTATTTGAAGATCAATTAGTACCGCGCAGTAAACACACTCCGTCTCAGTTATAAAGACCAGCCGGTTAAGGGTTTATAGGGAAATAATACTTGTTTGTTCTGAGATCCGTACATAACACAAATATGCTGTGTGGGCAGAAAGTAGACTTTTTTTTTTACACCCGGTGATGTGTAGAGTAACCACTGGGCGTTAGAGGGTTCAGTGTTCGTTTGTTTCTGGTTAAACATGGCTCTGTTATTTTAAACTGAGCCAGAAATGTGCATTGTGAAGTCATTTAAACTTTAAAAATGTCCATTTTGTGGATAGGTATGGTATGATTTTTTGCAGCATGTAACTGTTTTTAATGTGTGTTAATTTGTTGTTGGCATATTTCTTAAAACACTGTGTACCTCACAGTGCCTTCAGATATCACTCTTGAATACAACATTGGTCACTTCTGTCTACTTCTAATTTGTGTTACAGTTGTTACACTTTATTGTGTATGTATGGTAGGTATACTCATAGTCTGCTTTTGATAGGTGAGTGTATTTAGTCACCAGAATATGCTTGAGGATAAATAGGAAGTTTGACACAAAAATGGAGGGGCTGGGTCTCTTGTCCACAGAATACTCATTACAGTCAACAGATGTCCGCACAAACTTCAATATGCAAGTGTTGTGTAAGTCTGTTTCTCATACAGACGGCATCCTGACTGCCATGTTCTTACTTCAAGTGTTTCATGTAGTCTCTCACTGCCCTGAATGGTTAGTCTAAGAGAGTTTTTTTAAAGTAGAATTGAGCATTGCAGAGTGAGCATTGTTGCCAAGTGCCTTGCAGCATTGGAATCATGGGTGGGTTTGTAGATTCTGTGAGGGTGATATGGTTTATGCTATACATGCTGCACTGAACATGACATTGTACACAGCAGCGTGATTGTGTGAATAATTTTAGTGGCAGTTTCCATTAACACTAGGGACTGAATCATGCTTTGCCACTACCAGAAGGTGGGCAGTAACAACTACATTCAATTTTGTCAGCAGGAACACTGTGTTATGTGTGTGAATATTTATTTTGTAGGATCATTTTCTTCCGTTTGTGTAAATGGTACTTTTGCACACTTAATAGTTGAATGTACAACATGTATGATTAACATTATTACAGTAAACCTCTGCCCTAATGCAGATAACTCAGTCAACTTGTTATTTCTTTGTATTGCATGTCTGAATTGTTTTGACAGTGTGAAGTGCCTTATGGAGGCCTACATGCATGCATCTGTGAATAAAGTTCGAGGAAAAATTGTACTGAAAAATTTTACTAATTAAAATTGGTGACATAAACATTGAATTAATATTAAATATGTAGCCCATACAGCCAGTATAGAGCATATTTGTGTGCAGTAAATGGTGTTACGAAGCTTTAATTATGATTTGGATGAAAATATTCATCTGAAGAGTACAAGGAGTATGTATGTAGCAAATTTTTCGGAGTTGATTTGAATTGCTTAGGATAATTTCATTCCATTTTATTTTATTTTGCATTCATGAGATCCATACAAGGCTAAAAGCCCACTTGATATAGAACCTGTCAATGATTAATACATAGAGACAAAATACTCAGGATAATACAGAGATACAAAATAAAATTTAAACAATAGATAAATGCCATGCCAATATACATGTCATTATCATAGTCATTCAAATACAATATACGAGTACAAACTGTGAAAACATTCAGTTGTTAGCTTATAATTAATTTGTAATGCAGACATGTCATAGGAATGAATATGTTAACAATATCAAATCCTTCTTGCACTAGTATGTCTCTATATGTATGATATCCCCACATCCGAAACTTACAATACTTGGGGTCGATACCTTATAATAAAATACATATAATGTATTTGGAAAGTGTTGATTAAAAATATGAAGCATAAAGATTTCTTTTGGATGTCCATCCATAGAATTCTTCAACAGAATAAAAGGAGCCCAATAGAAGGAATTTCTTAAGTTCACTTTTAAATTTA
>Ga0136643_10013497_pt1 | contig 12228 bp, 4 predicted proteins | sample TergutLab28metaG_FD_96883 | JGI IMG/M metagenome (GOLD analysis project Ga0136643, IMG submission 96883) | Labiotermes labralis P1 segment gut microbial communities from Petit-Saut dam, French Guiana - Lab288 P1 (version 3) (version 3) | ecosystem: Host-associated > Arthropoda: Insects >...
TAAGTCGACCCCAGGGTCATAGTGCAATCGGAAGGATTTTATGTCAATGAAAAATTCCAATGACATAAGCTGGGATCGAACCAGCGTCCTTCCGACTTGTAGCACAGCACCTTAACCACTGTGCTACCTCGGTCCCCACACACAAGCTGTACCTACACAAAACTGTCAAGTGGTTGTTCCACCCACATACTTTCTCTAAGCTTTGATTGTATCCTTCATTTTCACAACCAAGGTAAAAGAAGTACAGCTGGCCGTGTTCACCAAAAAGGCATACGGAAGACTGCAGGTACAGCTGCACTAAATCTTTACATGCGCAACATACAGGATGAGTGGTTAGCTTCAGGCTCCGGCCGCTTTACCCAAGACTCAAGTGCAACCGTGGCCCATTGAATATGAGGCTTCATAATCACATTGCACATACAAATGGAAGTCCGGGTCAATAAAACTGAAAACATGACATACTACAAAGTTTTAACTTCAGTAAAGTAACCTCTGAACATAGTTACTTGGAAACATCATGATGAACAGCATTTACCTTATAGTTTCCACTATTTCAAGAGCTCCGTCATGTTTATCCTGCAACAAAATATTCCAATTAGCTTCCACGTTTAACCTTGTGATAATTACATGTTAAATTGGTAACACTGCTTCACAGCACAAACGCTACGTTGTATCCATTTTACCATTAAGTTGCATTTAGGTCAACATCACTTTACAAAAATGCACATTACAGTTTGCCTTTGCAATCACTGTTCCGTTATACGAGCTGCAACATACTTGGCAATTACTGGCTTTGGATGTGTATATTAGAGCCTGACCTACTTTCGGGTGTTAACTTTGGTTCTATCAGCTTGAAGCCCATGCGGTATGAAGTAAAATAAATCGTACATCCCACAAAACAGTGCATATTTGGCAGTGGAACTGACGTCAAGAGGTCATTACAGTGGACCGACCGATTCGTCTCGAGCCCCCCACACCCCAAAGTTCAGGCAAGCTTGCTCCCACTATGCGCTACGGGCTCAGCAAAAGATAATGCTTTACATAACTTCATTAACACCTTCATGTCCAATACTGCTGCAATTTCCATTAAAGTTATGAATTATAACAGATTACCATCAAAAGCGGTACTACATATCCGCATCTCTACTATCACTCCACTATTCGCACTAGCGTTTGTTGGGCTTCCTACGACGAGCACAATCTACGAAGAACTTACCGAGCCAGTTCCGGTGGTAAGGGGCCACTGATACACAACCGCCTCTGCTCCTGCAGGGCTATGCAGTCGCAATTCTAACGCCATTTCCACAAATACACGAATCGTTTGCACACTCAGCACACACTTCACAAATATCTTCACTTATAAACTTAATCACTGATACATTTTCTCAACACGACTGCAAACACCCCCCTCCTGGCTACACGCCATGATGGGGCCATCGTAACATGGCTGACTCTTCGGATGGCGCAAGCGCACATCAACGGTAGATTCTGATTGGTGAAGAGTGGCAAGCAAATCTATTATTGGATACTCTCAAAAATAAACAGATGATTGGAGAAATACAAATCCGGCAATTTTTAAATCCATTCTCATTACCTTTATCACGTGGAATCGCATGACGTGTTCTTGACTACAATATGACTTTACAACATATATTCTTTCTGTTTAATGCTCACATCTTAACTACTAAAAGAGTGGTATTTAAGCTGGGAGTGCAACGGCATCGCATAATGTTAGCAAATGCATGAATTATCAGCTCGGGTTAAAATTGGATTAAAAGGGCACATACAAATCATTATTACACCAACAAAAAAAAACAAACTCCGTGGCCTTAGTCCGCACGCGAACTATACCCACCAACAGGTTTCATAAAACAAAAAAAACGGCTTTCTAAATAAATTCATGAATTATTTTCGGCAACAACCAACAATCCACACGAATCCCCAACTTCTAGCGTCGAAGTAATGTGGTGAATACACCTCCTTCTTGTGGGGTCTCTCATCCACGTTCATTTGGGTATTTTAAAAATGTGGCTACTTTTGAAGTTCTATTTGCAACTTCATTGCAGGAGTTCATTGTAAAAATAACGAAAACTCTTATGAATCATGAACTGAGCAGAAATTTGAAGCATAAACATGTGAGAAAATTCAAGCCACAGGGATTAAAAGTATACAGTATAGTATAGGATAGTATAGGCCACACACCTAGACCGCGATCAAACAAACAGCATGTTGCACTGTCAGCAAGGACAGACATTGTGTCATTTGGAAACTACAAACTGAAGTGACAAAGTACGGTAGAAAAAAAAACAATTACCGTATAAAAAAGTTGGCGTTTATTCTTGAAAGACTGTCAGTCCAGACGCATGGTCTGACAGAGGTTCAGACGGACGGAGAGACATTCAGAGAGATAAAGGCATGCACAGAGACAGAAGACAGGAGTATCTCAAGAAGCACTCGCAGAGGTATTGCCGAGTGTGTATTTGGAAGAGACCTCACAGCCTTGAGGCCCGCCAACGTACTGGTAATCTGCACCTGCATCTTACACCGGTAAGGTAAGATGGTTGACCAAGGTCTATGGTTGTTCTGGTCAATGATGAGATTTTTGTTTAGGAAATTGATGTTTTAGAGCTGCAGGCACCTCGCCCTTCTTCCCCTGTTTTCAATATTGTAATTATGATTTGATAATATGATAATATATTATACTTTTGGAATTGATTTAGATTTGGTTGTTCACTCTTTTCTTGACGAACCCCTATGCCCCGAGGTTAATAGGAAAGGTAAATATAGGGAATGATCATTCTCTCATTTCCTACAATACTTATTATTATTTAAACGAGAGATGGTGGCACGCCACCGGATCAGGTCCCCGGACTCCGAGAACGCGGTTCCCCTCCCATAGTGTCGGGGGTCTGACATTCTAGGACTAACCCAGGGTATTGAAGGTTTGGTCCCTTGCGACAAAACAACCGCTTTTCTTTACAAACTTTCTAGTTAATTATTCGCTAATACTCCGACCATTCGACCGTAAAGAGTCAAAACTACTGATATCGACGTTAGATACACAATAATTAAATAAACAGGCAGTATAAATAAAACATAAAATATTTATCTGATTAGTGACTAGAAAATTTTGTATCTCTGATATTTCTATTCGCTGAATTATGACACCGTGGAATATGATAAGTACCAATGTTTCTGTTGAATATGCTACCCCCACTTTCAAAATACATGTCGGAGGCACTACGCCAGAATACACAGTAAAGATCATAAGCTGTGTGATTATATTATAAAACTTTATCTCCTTGACAACCCCAAGAATATATTTTTTATCTTCTCTCTAACCGCTGATATGCATCCTATATTTCGCCCTTTGTGCGAGAGTCGTAATCCCATTTGTTCGAAACTGATGCTGGTACATTTAAGTAAGTAAAATTTTAACCAAATTCCAAAGGCTTCAGCGAGGTTATTACTGACGTAAAAGAATTGGCAAGAATTCTTTAAAAAAGGTTTCTTAAAAAGAAAGTGACTCCAAAGAACACACTATCGTCGGTGTGTGCTCTAGAATATCGATCAAATTAGGGTCTAACATTTGTTTCAACCTTAAGGAAGTGTAAAGTCAAATAATGTCTGCCTTTAAGCACGACAATTGCATTTGTGGCCCAGTGAATCAACAACAATTAATAGTCAAAGTCACATAATGTTCCTTACGAATTCCTCTCTCTTTTAAATTAAAATATGTAGTTTTAAACAGAGTTTTTATTTTCAGATCTTACCACTCCACAGTGGAGTGGTAAGATCTTACACGCATGTACAACGGAAGGAAGAACAGTTTTTATCAAAAATACTACGTCAAATATATCACGCATTTTAACATATTATAAATATCATTACAGAACTTCTCGGTGACCCAAAAATACGAAATACTCTCATGCAAGACTGAGATATTTATTGTTATTGTTATTATTATTATTACTATTAACTATCTCATGTCTGAAGTATTTTATCAATATTAAAAAACACTCTCTTCATTAAATGCACCCTATTTTTTTCGTAATACACATTTTGTTTTGTAGCTCACGTTAACAAGATCATGTATTTTGTCAGATTTTCCCTTGTCGTAGTCTAACGCTTACATCATGTCACCATGTCATCTTCCACTGCCAGCGTTTTGACAGTAACGTGTTTCAGACTCAAAATGGATCATTCCTTTTATTCCTGTTAGCCCATATAAAGTGTTCATCTTCTTAGTGTGAGTTGTAATGCCCATGATCGTATTTCGGATTCGTCCTGCCTGAGCGATGCAAGCGCATCAGATTTCATATAATCCATGCACCGTGAATCACGTTCCTGATTCTGACAGCGAAATAGTTAAATGAAATTCACTCAAAACTGCGGCGGACGGTGTGGAATTTGGAACAACATTGTGCCAACAAGGGAAGCGTAACTGACCACAGAGCAACCTTCGACTGTTTTCCAAAGTAATCGGCTTGGGTACGAATGAAGCAACACTTTTCACCCCCCGGCCTCTGAGAGTGGTATGCTTCATTCACTTACGGACAGTTGGAGAGTTGACGGATGCGTAATAAAATTCGGACCCGCAGTCTACACAATGTGGCTTTCTTCACCAGAAGCGCTGCTAGATATCTCGAAATGTAGGTGGTCACCAGCAGTGTACTCTGTGTCAATGGAAATTCCTTTTGTAGCATAAGAAACGACAGTTTGACACTTTTTATAACAGGCAAGGGAAATTTATGGTTACCATAAGAGACATAAAACAAGAAGTCAGAGAATGGTTAGCCCGCACTAAATGCAGTCTGGTGGTTTTCATTTCGATTCACGTCGCCCCCATACAAGCATATTTCATACGAAGCCCGAAGTAAGTTTAAGCTTCATCGGTTTTCTCAGAAACGGCTCAATGTACAACAAACTGGCATGTAGCATAAAAATAGATCTGAGTAAGAAGGAGGAATTTCATTTCAAATATTTTCGACACGACGAATGTGTAAAAAATACGCGGAAACACTTTTGCTTCTGTGCAGTGTGGAATCCGTAGTACGATTCTTCGCAGTTATAGATTACTATCTGTAATAATTAAAAACCGAAAATGATGACAGGCAGCAAATACCGAAAAATGCTATGCATAAACCGGGAAAAACATATGTCCCTTCCGAAATTTAAACCAGACACTCCCGACATCGTGTCTAAAGACATATGAAATTCACAGTTACGTAACTACGTATATTCGGACCATGAAATATGTATTAAAAACACACTGTGATTGTAGTTTGAGGATTGGATTCATCTGGTCGAGTGTGAACGCAACGACCAGAACGATGGTGGATGTATTTATTTGTTATTTATTAGCGACGGATAGCGTAGTCTGTATAGCGACTCGCTACGGGTTGGGCGGTCCGGGGATCGAATCCCGGTGGGAGGTGAGATTTGGCCCACCCGTCCAGACGGGCCCCTGGAGCCCAACCAGTCTCCTACACAATGAGTACCGGGTATCTTTCCATGGAGTAAAGCGGCCGGGTCTGGCGTTGGCCACCGACCCCACCTAGCGCCGATGTTAAAGAAAGAGTATATCTATACCTCTACTCCCCTTCTGGGCCTTCATGGCCTGTTCTAGGGCGAACTTTACCTTTACACATTATCGACGGTGTTATTTAGTCTCTATAGCGTCAGATGGTGGGATTAGTGAACAGCAAACTGGAAAGGGCTTGAAAGAAGAGGTTTTGGCCTGATTTGAGACATTCTCCCAGAGTTCTCAGAAACGAGGCCCGCTAGTTCATTTCGTGTGATCCTTGCAGGACCATGTACTTATTGTAGGATATGGTCCCTCTGAACGTCGAATAATTTATTTTTTTGTATCTTACTTCTCGTTTGGTCACTGACCACAACTCCTTTGTTGTTGTTGTTTTGCTCTCAGAGAAAACAACGATCAGAGCGTCTTGACCGCCCTACTTTGTGTGTGTAATTGCTGCCAACGAGTTGGGCATAACTCATGATTTTCTTTACAAAGGACAACACACTACAGTAGTTCTTGCACGGTCATTGTTCATTGACAGTAAAAAGTAAAGGTAAAGCAGTCCCTATACAGGCCTGGACAGGCCCTGAGGGTTCCAGGAGGTTGAGTCTCCCAGATTTCAAGACAATCGGCACATGAAGGGGGCAAGGTTGTTAGCCCAACGCGCCGGCCGCCTTTACCCTACAGAAAATATTCCTGGTACTCATTTTTGTTGTTCAGTGACAGTAATAGTGTAAAAAACTGCACGAAAAACTGAACTGAATGTTCTCTGGCACAGCACAGGTTTCCCATCAGGTTTGTCAGTGTTTTTGGTCGGTTCTGTGTCTTCTTGTGCGTGTGACTATGGTGGATAAAAACAAGGCTGTCGTTTGCTGTTTGCTAGGCCATCGGCCATACTGTTATCCGAAAAAAAGAAAAGAAAACGTAAAATATGGAGTAGGAAGTGGTATTTGAAAAGGAATATATCATGCGAAGCTCACCTGCTGAATGAATTGCTAGAAACGGATGTGCCTTCAAATGATACCATCGTGGTGTCGGCAGGTAAACTGAGGAAACTGTGGGCTTTCATGAGTGAACTGCCCAGTTTTCTGTGTGAAGGACGATTGGAAAGAAGAGTTCTGAGGCCTGCGCTATTCTCTGTCAAAACTGCGCAGTTTACTCAGTTTTTCCGTCAGGTATGACGTCACACAGTAAAATCGCTCAGTTTAACTGAGAGTCTATAGGGTGCTTTAGGTCCGCTTTACAAGTAGATGTTGACAATGGATGGAGACTAGATATTATGATGGAGATTGTAACCACTGCAAGAAGTTTTATGCGTTCTTTTCTAACTAGATTTGGTTATTGTGGGGATCTTGCGGGTTCTGTTTTCGGGTATTTAGTTCCTTCAAAAATATATCTATTCTTCCTTTGATGACAATGAAATAACAATTTAAAGTTTGACCATGAACGTACATTTCTCGACAATTTAGAACCCTGCATCAGCACCCTCTATGGTACAAACTAAAATATCTAACAAAATGCCCAGTGTTTCAGTACACAGGTTTTACATTTGAAACATTATACCTCCGACATATTTCGGTCTATTATGGTACAACTTCAGGGAGAATCACGTCAAGCAAATAAGTAGAAAACACGCAATAAAATTAAAATTAACTTAAAATTAAAAATAAAAACTAGTAATTCTATGATGAAGTTTGATAACTAGAATTCCATAAATTAGAAGCGGCTACGTGAAGACTATCTCATATGAAGTAGTTTAAAAATGGGTAATTTAAAACGCCGACCAAAAGCTGTCAACTAAAATAAAACAAAATTACCAGCAATATATAAACAGACAAACAAATTATGCAGTTTTTGGCGGGCCGTCTTTTGCAATAAAAATAAGATCAGTGCGACGGCAGAAAAAAAAAAAAGGAACTTCCCGGCCGCGTGCTTCAGCGCTTGAGTCAACTTGCTCGGTAAGAACAGCTTTTGTGATTAGATTGATAAATATTGGTTGCATTTACTGGAATAATTTGTGAGGTGTTAAGTTCTAGAGACGATGAATACGAACGCTACTATTTTCTGGACTCTGACGCCGTGTATTCTGATAGACAATATACCAATGTTTCATTGAAATCCGCTGTCTCAGATGTCAGCGTTCATGTCCTCTGACTATAGACGTAGGCGTTCCTCTGAAATCTGATCTACCGGACTACATCACTTCACGGCCCCGAAAACTCTAATCATCGGGACTAATCTGACTCGGAACAAGAAGCATGCAAATTATGAAGCTCTTCATAACGTACCATTTTCAGCCTACTGTTTCTTTCTCCCTCACCGGGCTACATTTTTTCCTCAACGTCCTAAGTGTGAGCCGTTAAATGAACTACTCTCACATGAATTTGCTACTCTGGCACAGAAACGAATGTAAAGACGTTGTGATGTCGCACGTGCACGTCAGACTAGGAATCTTTTACCCAGCCAACGTAGACCACGTTTGTTGAAACAAACACGTTGCAACTTGGTTTGACGTTGCAGATTTGCATCGCTGACACGTGTATAAAAGCTGTCCTTCCTCATTTTTTTTTATGAAAACAGAGCTAAATTGCTCTCCAGTGGGGTAGACTAACATTAATCTTCCAAATGCCTTCTTCTCTAGCATGAACTCTCATTTATTAAATATAAAAATCTACTGTTACAAACTAATATACAATAAAATAATATATTACTTCTCTTGAATTTTGTTAGATGGTATACAGACTGGGATATGTTAAAAAAAAAATGTTGAGGATTTTCGTATATTTTAAGTTTTCAACAATGCATTAATATTTTGTACCATAAACCTTTTTGAGAAAATCGATTTGATATACGTATGTGTATAGGCGTATATGTATGTATATATGCATGTACTCTAACCTGTCACGGTCCGTAGTTCGATCATCGGATACAGCTTCAGTAAATGACATAATAAACTGAAGATTTGGACAATTAGTTAGACGTATGTTAATCACGAGAAAGGTAAAATTAAGGCACTTGAAGTACAGGGCATCTCTCCTCAGAACAGAAACCATCTGGATGTCTATAATGCTTCCGATACAGGATTGAGGAGAAAGTAAAAGATCAGACCTACAAGGCGTCTGTCCGTGTGCATAGTATATGACTTAGACAAAGAAACTGTGACCACAGTGTCTTAGTTTTCTGCTCAAAATTAATCTGAAACATGTGCCAAAATATCACCAAGAAAACTGGGTCAGTTGACGTCAGAAAGGCTTAGCATATTTGAATCAGCTTGTTGACATGTATTCTTCTTCTTCTTCTTCTTCTTCTTCTTCTTCTTCTTCTTCCCCCGGTCTCCCATGTGAACAGCCAATTGCAAACTCCAATTTCGTGAACGTTTTGCCTAGCGCTTTATGTTTACAGCCAGAGCAAGCGTGGCAGCAGGCATTTTGTAATTTGCATTCTACATTTTACAACCCATCTCGGACAGTCTGCTTTCGGCATCTATCTTTAGCCACCTATAATCCTGAATTTTTTTTTAGTTATATTTCAGTGCCTTAATGAGTGAATATCACATACAAGTAAATAATACATATAAAATTAGCTGAGAATGGGTAATATGTGTAGGAAAAACTGAAACAGGTAAACACAAGTGACATCTCGTCTATAGCATGGGAACTGTTTAAACACGGATGTTATGGCCTACCGGCGTATAAATAAACCTCATGCTTCGCAGCCATTTTTAGTAGTGGTGATCACCACTTGGAGCACCACCAGGTCTGATAACGCGCCCAGTATCAGGGCATGTTAAAGACTAAAGGGAAATTTGTCCGTGTCGTAAACCGACACCATGAAAATGTACATGGGATTCAGTCGGCGAATTCCTAGACTATGCCACTGAAATGGAAAGAATGGCTTCCTTTCTTTATTAAAAAGACAAAAAAAAATTTCCTCCCGCAAATCTGTACTCTATGTTAGTTACAATTTGCATAGCGCATCTACTCTAAAATTTAGGCTAGATATTCGAAGTATTATCTGCCACAACCTCCTCGTCTGAAACAAGTTCGCGTGCGTGTATGTGACAGAGACGGGGAAACAGAGAGAGAGAGAGAGAGAAGACACTATTGTTTCTTAGCAAAATCCATTTAAACTCCCCCCTTCTCCCTCATGGCTCGCGGACCCTAGCACATTCACATGTTTGGTCACCTGCTTAACACGCGAAAGAGGGAACGAAGACTACAGGGTAAGATAGACTAGTCATGCGGGAAACTTGCCGCATTACCCACTGGAAATAACAGAACAATGAAGGATTTTATTAGTTGCAAACATGTTTTCGTTTTAAGAAACTAGCTCTTCTGAATCATTGCCCCGTGTGGATGGGTAAATATTTCTGAAAGTTTAAAAAGAACGTAAAGCCTTCATCTGCTGGTTTATAAGGTTCCTTTCAAACGTCGGAAAGAAATTACCCAACCACACGGCGGAAAAACATAAAGACCTTGTCCCCCAGTCAGTGTAAACCTCATATCACCGTTTTCGAACTGTTAAGAATAGAAATATTTAAAATCGTTTTACTTTCCTCATTTATTGTCTTATTTATTTTTATTTAATAAAAGGAATGTATGCAAGATTGATAGAGGTGAGATTCAGGACTTAACTAGAGATGCCATTCTCAACAAGAAATCGCCGACAGCTGTAGGAGGTTGAGGTTCTCAGGTTTTCTAGACAAGCAGCACACCAAAATGGCAAGCTTGTCCACCCTATACAACGGTCACTTGTACCACCAGGAGATACTGCAGGTACTCATTTCTGTTAGAGTGTAATTTGACTCCACTGCTGTAGTGCGGCCGGAAGAATTAAGACAATGAAGCATCCCAATAACCCCACCGGGAATCGAATCCGCGACCTTCAGGCTTGCAGCGCATTGAATCAACCTACTGCGCCACCGTGTATCCGTAACAAGAAACAAAGCAGAAAAACTTCAGATATTGAAGGACGGACGACCATGCCCCCCTTTACCAAAGGAAAAGAATATACACAAAGACAGTAAAGTGCAAAATTTCATTTTAATTTCTCTTTCTTGCGGATAATGAAAGAGCTTCACATTTGCTTTTTCGTGTGTTATTTATGTTGCCGTTCTTGCTGTTGGTACCTACAACAGTGCTGGATCATTGACGTTTACTTTATCGAAGGGGGAGGGGGAAAGGCATTCTGTACCCTTTCGCATGCCGTGACCTCCGGATCAGGGATTCGCCACTGGAGCCGGCGTGCAATAACTAACTTCTTCAGAACAAAATACTATTTATAAGCTAATATTCGTTTTGGTAGCAGAGTTATCCGCATTTTACGGAACCCAAAGGTTCATTACAATGCTCACAAGAGCTCGCCACCGATCCCTATTCTGAATCATATGTATGAAGTCCATACCCTCCCACACATTTATTTAAGGTCCATTCTTAACACTGTCCTCCCGTCAGTACCTAGATCTACCAGACTATCTGTTTGTGTTGAAGTAACTCTTAATTCACATTAATGCTCAAATCTGTCTTCATCAAATCCCTCCCCTCAACCCGGAAAGGCTCATGGAACAAAAATTCGGTACATTACAGAAAAAAAAAAACACACACACACACACACGTTCCGAAGTAATTTACACGTCAGTAAAAAAAAAAATGGTTTCTTTTATTGTCGCAAAACTGCGAGCCGTAGGGCAGACAACATCGTTGACGCATAACTGGTGTCGCGAGTTTGTTTGTTTGTTTGTTTTTGGCACCCGGAGCGAGTAAACATATAGGCCGTTCGTAACAGAAATTACGAACTTTAACAAATCACAATTATTTACTGATTAATTCTCGTCCATTTGGCCCCCTTGGGACTCTACCGCCCCGGGGCGGTTGCACACCTCGCCGCTCCTCATACCTTCCCTCTGATACACTTCCGGCTGCATAACAACTGGTGACACAGTCCGCTCTGCAGTACTCAGCTCTGCTCCGTCCTAAGTTAAAACGAGATACTCGGTACGTACAACGAAGTGCCGTTTATGGGCAATGTATAAAATGGTCTGATTTTGTGCAGTGTGATGTCTTAGCTTTTGCAACAACAAAGTTGGGCACGAAAATGCAATGATATAAGCAAAATAATAATAAATGGGTATCACGACTACAGTATCGTCTTAAGGTTGATGGCTCGCATTTTATAAACAAGACTCGTGCCGAACTCAGAAGGGGGAAACTCGAGTGAAAAATGTAAAACTTTGGCGGCAGAAATGGACGAGACAGTGTGTGACAAACGAGCACAGGACAGAGCGCAAAATATGGCACTGATATGGACATGCAGAATGAAACAAAGAGCAAAGGCGAACAAACTTGTTACTTTACACTTCACGATACTCGACATCTCGCCGAGACGTTAAGTACTGACCACCAAGGAGCCTACTTTTCGTATCGATTGTCGTGAGCGTGTAAACTAGAGAATGTCACGAATCATGCAGTGGTACATTATATGTAGACTTAGTTCACGTAATAACATAGCGGGTTCACTTAAAACGAGCCATTAAGTAAACTCTAACAATTGTTAGATCGTAAAGCGTAACCGACAAAATGAAACGGAGACGCTACAGAACAATGAATTGAAAACGAACAAAATTGGGAAGATGAAATACCAGAAAGAGGAAAATCAGAAAAATAAGCAACATAACAGGAAAAGCAGCACACGTGAAGTACAAA
>Ga0136643_10013500_pt1 | contig 12228 bp, 7 predicted proteins | sample TergutLab28metaG_FD_96883 | JGI IMG/M metagenome (GOLD analysis project Ga0136643, IMG submission 96883) | Labiotermes labralis P1 segment gut microbial communities from Petit-Saut dam, French Guiana - Lab288 P1 (version 3) (version 3) | ecosystem: Host-associated > Arthropoda: Insects >...
AAAACAAACATAAACAGTTTCCAAGCTCTCTGTATGTTTACAGACGATATGTAATGTACGGAGTTTCTAATTAAAATGTGTCTTAATACTTCAGGCGTTCCTCTCAGCAATACAAAGCCGAGGTTAGACGGACGAATTGTTGGAGGGAACCCAACACTAATTCAAAATCACCCCCATCAGGTATGGTCATTGCGTTGCTGTTCAGTTAGACGATACGTTTGTGATATTTCAACATAAGAGACCACATTTGTTGTAATAACAAAACCTTAGACGTGAAAGAATTATTGAAAAATTTAAAAAAAAAAGAGCACTCTCTGTGTGCAGCAGCGGAGGTATCGTTGACTGAACAGAAGAAAACTGGTGATTTTGTGCTGTTATTTGTTGCTTCATCAACTGCATCGCAGTTTCATTTCACATAGGCTTATTACTTCGAATTGTTTAACAGCAAACAACTGAACTACATCAATTTCCTGCAGAAGGAGAAACCAACTGTTTTCAAAGCCGTCCCTCTGCTGGGCAGGCTAAACACGTGGATAAAAAACGACGGTGTCAGTATAATTATTGTGTAAAATTGTTATTTGAGTACAGCTGAAATAAAACTATTTGAACAACTGATCTCAAATGATTTATGTAATATTAACACATATTTTTTCTCGACTTGTAATGGATTAGCAATATCACTACAATATATATATATATATATATATATATTGACCACAATACCGGTTTGCCCGGTCAGCACTCCGCAATCCCCTCTTCTTTTCCTTCCAGAAATATGTGGCATTGTCATTTATAGTGAGAAAATGCAGACATTAAATAAATTTGTGAATTAAATTATGAAATACGCTGTTCATACTCAAAAAACATGTTTTGTTCAAAACTATTAGAAATGATTTACAAAAGTACTAAATTATCATACTGTCAGAATAAGAATGATAATCGTTTATTTAGATAGAATTAATTAAACTGTCCATTTCAGAAACAGCTTTTCTTTCCAGTTCACCAACCTTGACCAATTGCTACATAAAGACTGATAACCAGACGCTGGTTTGCATAATATTTACCCTAAATTAATCCCGCTAACAGGCGCCTTTTTCTTAAGATTTTTGCGGAACATCCTGTACAATTTTAATCACTGATTTGGTGAAATCTTTAAATAAATGCAGTCGTTCAACCCATTTCTGTTCAGTAACAATGCAAATTTGAATTTCAGGTGTCACTGCGGTTTAATGGAGGACACATTTGCGGTGGCTCCATCTTCACTCCGTACTGGGTTTTAACAGCGGCCCACTGCGTGCAGTGGTAGGTCGCTTCCACAGAACGTTGTCTCTAAATTTTCGTCATCGCCAAACATCATATCACTCACACGTATTAAGTGCTGTAAATATGAAATCACAATTTGATATTTATTTCACAAGTAGTAGAACAAAATTAAAAAAACTAGCTTATACATGTTCTAATTTAAATGAAGAATTTCAAATATTCGTGTCCATTGGGAAAAGTTAGCTTCATATTCACAAGGTACAGCTGGGTACTATTGAATGAATTAATTTCAAAATATTTTGTAACTCTATCCTCCTGAACACTAACTAGCAGCAAAAATATTTAGTGTGCATATAACGGAAGGTTTAGGTCGTTCGTGTAGAATAGTTTGCGGTAAAAGCAGTTAAATATTACATAATCTGAATGTGTGTTTTTTTAGTCTTTTTTATCCAGCATGCACAGACCATGCGCCGTACTGTGCTGCCATCTGTAGCCTGTCCCGATTTACCATATTTTTCGTACATTATTTCACAGACGGCACTTTTTTTGGGAAAAAGATTTATTCAAAAAAAATGTGTGTTTTGTTTACCTCTAAAAAGTTCGGTGACGCATTTCGCCTTTTAAGACGAAATCAGAGAGATATTACAATAAATGCACAAACAGCTGTCGCCGTCTTCCGGAAACAAATCACGACTTCTCTCTGTTTCTCCATTGATTTGGATCTAAATTTCTTGTTCTCATGGTTGCTTGTACTCCTTTCATTCACGTTTTTCCTCGACCTCCTCTTTTCCTTCTTTCCCGTGCTATCAAATCCATAATAAATTTTAGTATTCTCCTCTTTGGCCGACAGTTATTCATTAAATGCAAAACATTTCAAGTAACAAATTTCGTGAAAATCCGTCAAAAGGCAGGGATTAAGTACTTACTTTCTTAAAATGCCGAAAATACTCAATTAAATCAACATTCTATTCAAAATTCAGCGAAAAAAATATCCCTCTCCTCTGCTCACAATTCAGTCACTGCCCCTATTCTGAGAAAAATGGATCCACGTTACATTTTCTTACACATATATTTTGGATCAATTTCAATACTTTTCTACAGTCAAGAAATGTCTTATATGAACTGCCCCACTCACATCTTCTGGCCAGAATTTTAAGTGGGCACCTCAACTCTGGCATATGTACCAGAAGTTTCGCACATTTCGGCCTCCTTGGATTTCCACCCTAATAATTAACGAGTGCACATATTATGATACTCTTCTTAATGCAATTTTCCACAGTTTCCCATTATATCCTCAAAGTTCCAGCCAAATATTTCTCCAGCAACCCCACATCAGTGACAACCTGACTGTGAAGGATGAAGTTTTATTTAATATTTCAACAAAAGTGACATTAGAAATATTTTCACACACACACACAGCATTTTGCAGGGTGATTCGTGAATTGTGGACATTTCTGTAGAATATGGGTCAAATTGTCAGTGGTTACGGTTCACAGTTTTTAATTCTTGTGAACATATTTTGTGAACGGTTCGTTAGACCTCATGGAAGCTGTGAAAAGCTGCTGGAAGTAGTGGTCATTGTGAAATAAAGGCAGTTTCTGTTATGAAGTGAAATTTAGACTTGGAATTTATCCCGTAATGTTTTTGTTCATTATTTTAATCGAAAATTTTTAAAAAAATTCTCAATATTTTATTATATAACATTCTATTAACTGTGTGCTTAAAACAAACGTCAATATTTTGCTATCTACAGGGCAAATCCCTCCTCCTTCTCTGTAAGGGCTGGCTCCACTTTCCACAATTATGGTGGAAGTATTCATAATGTTATAAGAATATTCATTCATCCAGATTACAACCGCAACAACTTGGACTATGACATCGCCCTTCTGCAGGTCTGTATTTCCTTCATTGTATCAACGTACAATGAAAAGTTTATTACGTACTGCTGTGATAACCAGCTTTATCTGAAGCTACTCTCCTGTAAATTACAGTCCTTTTAAATCTCGCTTTACAATGTCACTGCATGTCACACATTTCTACCACAGACTCAAACATTAAATTTTATAATTTCTTCGAATATCACTTAAGCATTTTACATTTAACAAACGTGACGTCTACGTAGATAAAAACGTGGCGGGTAAAGGGGCATAATTTTATGAATTTTTCTCCTTTAACTTTCGTAGAAAATTGCACATTACAATATTCTGTACTTAGCAGTACAACTAAATGACACTACATATATCGTGGGAATCAACAGGCAGTTCCATTGCAATACAAGGACAGTTTTACGCAGCTATTGCCACCTGGCGACCGTACCAGTAACTATACAACTTACTTGGTGTATGGGAACAAAATGTGTACGCAATTTTTAAATGCACTGTTTTATATGACACTTGTAGTCAGATAGGATTACGGGATTTTAGTTTCGACTGGAACCATTGAAAAGTGCAAAACATGAGATACTTTTTCTGAATTCTGTCCTCTCATTCTTCCATTTAATATTTCAGTCCAATTAAACCGCCTACAGCTGTAAGTTACTGTAAAACAGATCGACAGAGATCACACAAAATAAGAGATTCAAGGAATATTCAATTCTATTCCAATATCACAAGATGTTAAACACTGCATACAAGTTGAATATCCTTAATGGATTATATCAGGGTGCAGAAAGAAATGTTGAAATGCTGTCAACAATATTCTTAGCCCATAAATTCTGAATTGATTAACTTTCTGTTGTATATCTTACATATTTTAAGAATACGGGAAAATCTTGAAACAAAACACTCCCCAAGCCTACGTACAACATAACTGCAACTTCACAACATTCGATAAAATTCCGCTGTCATAAGAAACAATAAACAGGGAGAGTGCTTGTAATGTAGAATATCTACTTTCTGTTCAGAAAATGCTAAAGTCATTGAAAAACAACGCCCTTTTGTACACTAAATGAACACAATAAATATTAAATATCTAGTGTACAAACCTTAAAGAAAAATTCAAAAAAATTAATAATTCATTGAATCTTCAGGATTTGGAAATTTATTGAATATTCATGTTATATTTCAGGTGAGCCCTCCTTTCATATTCGACAAATTTACACAAAGCATCCCCATTTGGTGTAGCGATCTACCCGCTGGAACCGATGTAGCTGTTACCGGATGGGGAGCCACTTCAGTAAGGCAATTACTGTTACTGTTAATTATTGTTTAGCGTAGCAACTTATATTCTAACACAGCACCACAAAACATGCTACAGTAACAGTCACCCAATCTCACAACGTTTCTTCAAATAAAGCTGTGTTCATTATCAAAATGTATATGGATTTTGTGTGACTTCATCAGGGAAGTACTTACAGTGAGGTTGTCTGTGTATAGGGTGATTAGAATATTTGTATTCTAAGTGGCAGACGTAATAGAAGACTGCAAAAAATGTAACACAACCTCATAAACTGTACTTCGCAACAATATTGCACACAGCGATCAACATGGGCTTGGAACAGCTGGCATTGTAGAAGTGCTGATGATGAAACAGATTGGCTGAAACATATCAGAACGGACTAAATAGAATATGGTTCTCACTTTGTTAGAAAAGCAGGAAGAGATGGTTTAATGTGTATTGACAGAGTACAATTATTTGTTTGAATATTCTAGATATCTCCGCATCTGAAGATGCATGTCTGTCGGAAAGATGTTCTGCACGAAACAGTAAACAATATACTGACATTCCAAAAATATTATATTTTTCATATGACCATAAATAGTTATCGCCGATTCCTCTGTGGACCACATACAGTATCTGAACGATGATGCATTGCGCACTGTTCGCTATTCATGACGTTTACCAACTGCAGGCACAACTCTAGTGTTAACGGTGTCAGAAAACAGCACAAACATCACAGTACATATCCCTCAAAATGTCACTGAAATGAACCAGGACACTTTGCAACATTTTCCTCCAGGTGCCACTTCAACACATTTTTCACACAAAAGACTGCATCTCACAAACGGTCTGTAAATATATTTCCCGTCATCAATTTACATTTCAGTGTTTGATGGTTGGAAAGAGAATCAGATTCATTTTTAACTATTTATCATCATGTAAAGCGCCACATATGAGAATATTAAAGGGAGGCACGTGAGGTCGTGAATTCAATTAGCGATGACGACTTTTGAAATTAACGTTCACTTGAACTTCCGTCCCCAATGTGGCCCTACAATCAACCCAACAACTAACAGAAATAAAGCCAGGGTTGTTTTCTGGGAATAAAATAGATGTTTGTGCAGGGCTGACAATAATACCAACATCGTCAAACAACTGGCTAGGAATTCTGGGAGCCTCAGCCTCCTGTAGCCCTCAGGATCTGTCCAAGTCTGTAATGGTATAGCAAATGAAATCCCACACCCAGAAAAATTCTACCATTAAATACTCACTGTGCAGCCTGCTGTATTCCTCACAGCAATTTCTCTGCCCTGTATGTTTATCAACGAAAATGTTGGTTGCTTTTTGTTTCGGCAGTCTTACAAGAAAAATCAGGGACACGCTTTTAGAAGTTTGTTGGAAGTAAAGTGTATTTAATAATTGCTTTTCAGGAGGGAGGTCCTGGCAGCACCACTCTGCAGGAGGTGACTGTGCAAATCATAAACGACACACAATGCATCAGTGCTTATGCTGCTTGGGGAGTTATCACTCCTCGTATGATTTGTGCTGGAGTTCCTGGTGGCGGCAGAGATGCATGTCAGGTAACAGGGTCACGATAAGAATAATTATAAGTGAACATTTCGTATTTGCTACAAACACACAAGAGATTTTTTATTATCACTGTGAAGATTGTTTGAAATATTATCGGTCAAATGTCGAGTTAAAATCGACAGTGCCGTCCGCTGTACCAAAACCAATGTTAATCCCAAATCGACAAGTTTATGTAGAATATTTACAACACTTTACTTTATTTATCCAGATTTTTCTTTGGTCATCTAATGGTTGCATGTGAAATTAGAAGATCAGAAAACTCTCAAAAATTAATTGGAACAGTCTGTTGGATTTCACGATAATAATTTGGGATGTAAGGCTTAGCCCTAATTTTCAGCAAAATTCCATTGATACTTGCTCCTTACAACTAAATCTAAAATCAATAGGAATTCTTGTTTTCAGTGTCACACAGCAGTAGCTTAACACCAACCGTTATTTTGTATAGTGCTGCTCTGTTGTCTATAATAAAGAACTGCATTGGTTGTTGTTCTTGTTGTTGTTGTTGTTGCAATCATTTATATTTAGCGTTAATTTTTGGACTCTATATTGAAAATACGAAACTGAGCAGTTTTCCAAAGTTTCAAATGAGGAAAATTTGGTATAGGTTTCTTTCATGCTATTCACAAAACTTGACAGTAAACCTATATAAAAAGACACAGTCTAACAAAATTGGTAATACCCAACATGAAGTACTTTTGCTAAACTTCTGCTCTTTTAATTTTCCTGATATTCATATTTATTTTTATGGATAAAACTGGCGATCACTTTGCTTCATGTACGCAGAGAGGGCAAAGCTAAAAGTCACTTTCTTGTGACAGCTGTGTCAGATGATATTTCACAGAACACGATGTCTTTTTCATTCATCATTACCTTAGCAAGGTTTTGGAGTCGATTTTTTCGGCTGATATGTTTAGATCGACAAAACCTTTTATCCTCAGCTTGTAAAGTTAGGAAAAACCTTGTCTCAGTTTTTATGTTTAGATCATGAACTGTATCTTCGGCCTCATTCAAAACCCAAAAACACAAATATTTCTAAATTGTAACGAAAAATAAAGCGATATAATTACAATAAAATGTCCAGTTGTTTCAAAATTTGTTTAAATTTCCTCCAATCATAATCAAAATCAAAATTTTCTGATATAGTTCAGTAAGATGCTGAATATGAAATTTCACAAAAAATCATCCTTTGGCAGTCACAACGTTAATATTGAACATGCGAAGTAAAACAGATTTAGTAGTCACGTTTTGCAGCCACTTTGCAAATGTAACCAAAATGGCTTACAACATGCAGGAAGACTTTTTTTCTGGGTAAGAATAAAAATTTGCAGGTTTCGTATCTTCGAGACACTTCACTTATTATTCCCACATTTAATTTCCAAAACAAAATGTAGCAGAAAACTGAAAATTGTTGCTTCAAATTAACTTGGAATTCTAAAGTATCTTTTAATTAAAACATACAGTAGAAATATTTTAACTCTCTAAAGAAACTGCCACAAAGTAACAGACACTGATATAGTTTGGATTTGGTGTGATACTGTTTGTTGCATTTCAGCCCCTAAGGCTCAACTGACTCTGAATTCCTTGTGACGTGACATAGGGCAATATTATTATGTATTGTGTATTTTACTGCATGTACGTTTTATTGTAGGGTGATAATGGTGGACCAATGATTACCACTAACCCTAGAGTTCTTATGGGTATTGTCTCTTGGGGAGTGGGATGTGCCCGTCCGCAATTCCCAGGAGTTTACGCCAGGGTGCCTCTGTTTTGCAACTGGATAATAAACAGCATTCACGGGACAAATACACTGCAATATATCACATTGCATTAAAATAATTAAAAACATATTCATTGCATAGAATATGTAAAGTAACAGAATACAAATAAAAGCCAATCACATACACAAACTGTCACACATTTTATCCCAAAATCCATACAACTTGTAGACTAATATTTATTTATGTCTTTGTGAATGTCTACATGAAATACTTCAAAACCTTTTACACATTCTCAACAAATCAACCAAACATCCTTATATTCAAAACCACAGTACCAACAACGTATGGACAAACTCTAGAATTAAAGCGGTTTATTGTCTGTCTAACATTTCTTTATGTTTGTAATATCATATTCTGTGAGATTGTTTTGTGAAACATACAGTACTGAATTTCACATCAACAAGTTTGAAAAATCTAGCTAATTATGTAAACCGTAGTATAAAATACTTATGTTTAAATAAATTGTTCTAATTAGTTCACTCTCCTAGTTAATTTACTTGGTGCAGTACCTGTTTCCAAATCTAGGTGCAGCTCATTGTTCTGCATATTATCTTACGTAGATGTAATTTGTCTAAGTAAGCAGAACTGACTTACAGTTGGTATGCCTTAATGTAACACACGCTGGTGTTTTTCATTCTTAATTTCGAAATAATCTCATTGTCTACTATATAAGATTCTGGACAATGTTCAGTAAGCAACAATATATACAGTAACCCCTACACAACCTGTACAATCCATTTTCTCTCCTTCCCTAAACAACGCACAGATAATCCCTTTATTCTGTCTTGATGGCTTTTGTTTCCTCTCTCACATTTTGTTCACAATTTCCTTCACATTTATTTAATCTCATTACCACCATATTTAAATCTCTCTCCCTACAGACGGTCTGTACCTGCAGCTTGATTATTTTTCATGCCCATTATCACTTCCTTCACTTCATCAGATTTGTTGGTGGTGTTATCAACTGTTAGCACCATTTATTATCTCTACACTCGCAGCTCTACCAGTAATAAAATTTGTGTTACTAATCTCTTTAGATCAAGTTGCTAATAAAATTGACCCATCTTGTTAGCATTCCCAATTTACAACTCATTTTGCCTTCCTGCGCTTCACACCAAATAACTCGTTTTTAAATATTTTTACGTGACATTAATATTTATTTACAAAATCTTCCCAAATTCATGAAGCATATTATAATCTTCCTTTTTTTCGAATTCTTCATTCATCAATTTGCCCCTTTTTTTTGTAAGTTTTATCTCAGTCCTTCTCATTTAACGATACCCATACAGAGGGTTTCTTTGTTTTTCCCTTTTACCATCTTCTTTCCCTTATTTTTCACCAGTTTTATCATCACACTCTGCATCAAAGAACTATATTTTCTTATACGTTCTTCTTTCACAAGTAATTCATTAGCAGTCTTTACGATTAGAACCCACCCGTTTTCGGTAACCATTTCAGTAATCATTTCCCTATACTTCTTGTTTGGCTAACATTTCATGTGAATAATATTCTATTCCTTTTTCATTCCTTTAAAGAGTAAAATGAAATTCTCCGAAACAATTCTGCTAATAGTAATATGCTTCATCAGGGATATCGCACACACCAGCGAGCAAGCTCCATTTCTTCCACTATTCTAAAATATCCCTGATGATGAATATTATTATTAGCCGAAACATGTCGAAGGAGCAATAACATACATTTTAAACAACAGATTAATGGAAAATAAATATAATTCTGTTTTTGCTCCTTCCTAAAAAAGTGAAATATTATCTACAATGATGATCGATAATTATTAATGTAATTTTAGAAAGTTGCCTTCTACAGCGCGACATTTGAGATTCTGACATAGGGCTGGCACATTGTGAGGTCTGTACAAAGTAAAGGAGTATAAAATGTGACATGGGGCTTTGTAGAGAACAGAGAGACATAAAGATATCAAAGGCTGTAACATACTGCATGATATGGTGCATGAAATGTGAGCCGGTATAAAATACAAGGGAATACGGAATGGCGTAAATAATACAAACAATTCTGCAGGCAGGAAGTACGAATTGAAGTACAAATTTCAGTGCCTCCATTGTATCGCCATTAATGTCACCAGTAGAACGGTCCTACATCGACAGTCAGTGTAACTGAGGGTAAAAATTTCCACAAAACAAGTTGATTCAAAAGAATACTTGTTGTGCTAAACTGCAAGCATACAGCTTGAGCTAATCTCTGACGATGTCTGATAACTTCAGGACAGAATGTCTCTACTGGCAGAAATAAATCCAACATATATTTAATTTTTTTTTATAATTTCTCTCTTATCCCTGATGAAGACAGATTTATTTAGAAGAGAATGTCTCTTCTGGCAGAAATTAATCCCAGATATACTTACTGTTCTTTTACCGTTACTGAGCTACACTAGCAGACAACATAGGCTTAGAGAGACTAGTTAGATTAGCTCAGTCAGTATAGCGGCTCTCTACGGGTTGGTCCGTCCGTGGATCTTAACCCGGGAGACGCGACGTTTTCAGCAATCGTCCACACTGTCCCTGTGGTCAGCCCAACCTCTTTTACAATGGGTTACGTGTCTTTTCACGGGGGAAAAAGCGGCTTGCATGTGGGCTAGACCGTCCGCCCTTCGAGCGACTAGGTTGCAGAAAGAGTAGAGCTGATCCTTTACACCGCCTCTGGACTTCAGGACCTGTTAGAGAGTGAATTTTGCCTTCTTTTCCTTTCACTAACAGACAATATTTTTACTGCTGTCGAATGAATACTGAGCTACACCACCTCACAATACGGTCAGTTAAACGTCCTGCTGTTGTACAGTCATCAGTCTGCAACTCATTCACAGACCTCACAGGGTACTTGATGGCAGCTATTTGCTTTATGTCCGGTTGGCTGACTGCTGCATATGGAATTGAGTGACTGATGTAAGAGAGATGATGGTCTAAGCCTGTTACCTTAAAATTACTAATAATAACTATGAACGATAATACAGTATATTTTTGACAGGACCATCACTTTGTGTAGTTGTAAATATATGTATATTACCGTCTAAAACACAACATACATATATTAACACAGCCATGCCATATCAACTACTTCAGGACTACATGTTTCGGCTGTGAAACAGCAATCATCAGGCCATGCAGAACACATACAAAGTAAAATATAAGTGTGCACTCTATCGGATCACATATCGTTTACAATGAATGTTAAAATAATAGAACATCCAATTGTATAATGAAAAGAAAATCAATTTAAAATGCAAAATTAATTATGTCACGTGGAGTTTTAAAACTTTTCTGGTTGGACGGACGGAGGTTATTGTACATTGAATAGTTTATTGTTGGCAGTTAATGATAGCACCAGGAAACAGACTCAAAGACAGACGGGCGGGAGGGAGGATAGGGTCACATGTTGGTATGGGAAGTGTACCTAGTGGTGATCATATAATCACTCCGTTCTGTCGGTTCAAAACAGAATATCTAATGATATCTTGAATATTCAGTCTGATTAATAAAGTAGAGGCAGATTTTACAAATCGAAATCCAGTCCACCAGTAAACATGCACCTTTTACAAGTCCATACGAAATGTCGCAGTCTAGTGGGAACGTCTACCAGACGTCACGTGTAGATGTGGAAGTTATAAGGATAAATCATACCTCCGTGTAAGTCCGACGGGGTGTAACCATGAAATAACTATCATCTATGTAATAGATATAGGCGTAGTGGCGTGGCAACCGAATAACTTGTCGGTTATTATACCCATAACAAGTATGGCCATTCCGTTGCTGCTCAATTTGATGATAATTTGTGACACTGGAATAAGAGAGACCGCCTGTGTTTGTAATAATAACAGCTTAGTTGTCAGAACATATTACAAAAACCGACAGAAGAACAAGGCTGTGGCTGTGTGCAGCAGCGGAGGTATCGTTGACTGAACAGAAGAAAACTGGTGATTCTGTACTGTTATTTGTTGTTTCATCAACTGCATCGCTGTTTCATTTCACACAGGCTTATTACTTCGAATTGTTTAACAGCAAACAACTGAAGTATATCAATTTCATACAAAAGGCAAAACCGACTGTTTTCAGAGACGTTCCTTGGTGTGTAGGCTAAAAAATGACTAAATGACTATGGTGTTAGTAAAATAGATTTTGTTCTAATATTAGGAGAAATGAGTAGCAAATTACGGGGTACCATGCCAAACAAAATTAACATAAGTACTGGCAGAATAAACGGGTAAATATTGATGTAGTTAAAAAATTAAACTGTCCTGTTCCGGCTCCTCCTGTCTTTCCATTTCACCAGCATTCACCAATTGCTACATAAAGGCTGATAATCAGCCGCACGTTGGCATAATATTTACACTAAATTACTTACTTACTTACTCCAACGTGCAGGGTCCTTCTTGAGAAGCTAACTGGTTTGCAGCTTGTCAAGAAAT
>Ga0136643_10013507_pt1 | contig 12225 bp, 9 predicted proteins | sample TergutLab28metaG_FD_96883 | JGI IMG/M metagenome (GOLD analysis project Ga0136643, IMG submission 96883) | Labiotermes labralis P1 segment gut microbial communities from Petit-Saut dam, French Guiana - Lab288 P1 (version 3) (version 3) | ecosystem: Host-associated > Arthropoda: Insects >...
CAAATATAGGTACTGAATATTTTAAACACGGTATATACTCTTCGTTTTTTTCTCTTCAAAATGCAGTTTGTTTCATAATTCTAACGTATTTGGTTCCTGTATTATTCACATTTTATATACAGGGCGTGCTAAAATTTAGAAAATAATTCCGGCGCCTAAAGTTTAATCTAAAAATATCTCTTAATATGAATAAAGTCATTTGATTTAACGAACAATTACAGACGGCGTAAATCAAATTGTCACGTAACAGGCCATATTAATAAGACATATGTGGTTTGTCTTACCGCTGTCTCTCAGAACCAGTGGTGCTAGTTATGGCCTGCTTTTTGAAACTTCCCCGCTGAATCACAAAAAAATGTTGTATCAACCACAGCCACATTTCATTTCCTTTTTGCTATATAAAGTGAAAACTTCCTACTATATGTATTATATTAGCCCTCTTTTCGTTATGCATTTTCTTCATCAAATGCTCCATCACTATTAAGATCATTACGTAGTATAATATGCGGAATATTAAAATATTCTGCAGTGTACCTTGTGCGTCCCTATAGGAATATGTTCCTTGTAATAAATCTGCAGTTTTCTGCGTAGAATCTGTTATAATCAACGCATGTACGCCCGTATATAAGCGATACTACTGTAATTTATAGCTTTAGGGTTACCTTGTACAGGATTCATTATTGTGTGGTTACCACTTGAAGACTTTAAAAAAGTAATATATTTTGTAGTGCTTGGACTATAAATGTAGGCCGCCGATTTTTACGTACAAGTTAATTTATTTTACATCAATCCGATATAGCAGATGGTATTTTATATATATAAATATTTTATTTGCCATTAAAGTGTTATATAAACCGATAAACACAAATACATTTTTAAAATATTAATGTGTTATATTAACCGATAAACACAAAATATCTTTTTTACCATTAATGTGTTATATTAACCAATTTAATAAAAATACATTTTTCAGCATTAAAGTGTTATATTAACCGATAAACACATGTGTCATTTATTACCCTTAAATTGTTATATTATCCGACAAACACAAATATCTTTGTTTACAATTAAAGCGTAATATTAAACGACAAACACAACCATACAGATATAAAATATTAGTCTTTTTATTGGTTAATGTAACACTTTAGTGATAAGAAATACACAACGGGACGACGACAGCTAAGGTTCTTTTTAACGTTTATCAGTGTTAGTACAGTGATATATATAGTTATAGTACGACGCAAAATACTGTCAGTGGACCAGTATAGATCAAACCGCGGACCGCACCACCACCACACACACACACACACACACACACACACACACTGTGACGTAATGTGGCTTGTGCTGGTACTTCAGACACGACCGTCACAATACCTGCACTGAAGGAATATTATTACGGAGTGACGACTGGGCGATGGGGCAACGGCTGGGGTATGTTGGTCAGAACATAGGGTCGCAGAAATTGTGACGAAACCGCGATGGTGTTTGGCTACCGTTCGCTGCAAGGGCGGACACTGCGGTGCGGTACGTTGCAGCTTTGACTCTGGATCCCTGAACTACGAGGTTTGATAGCAGTTAGATGTCAGTCGGTGCGGTCACCTCTGACGTATTCGCCTTGTGACTTTATAAACGGATTACATTTCTGACGTGTACGGTGACGTTAATGGAACTCGCTTTCTGACAGTCTTGTAGCACTGGCGTCAGTGTCCGGAATACATCCTATCGTCAAAATAATTCAGGGAACATGAAAAATTACACGGAGTAAAATAAAGAGAGGACAATGGATGTTAAAAATCATGATTTTTGTCCCAAAACACTCTTCCTCAAAAAATACTGTCATGATGCAAAACGCATTTGTCTGGCTTGCGTTCCGCCAAAATGCACAGCTGCAAAATAGCCAATACTTCAACACAGCATGGTTGATCAACTCTTCTTTTCCAGGTAACAGATTCGTATCAAAAAGGTGAATCAACATTGTTTCCGCTCTTCATTTTGACACTACAACTTTTCTTATGCATCAGAGGATCTGAAATATTTCGTTGAAAATTTTGACATTTGTTCTTGTATCATAAGTTCAAGGTTTTATTACGAAATTTTTTTTTCCTCTTTTACAAATTTTGTGTATGTTTACAATTAAACCGTACTTGCAACTTTCGATTTTCTCCTGTTTTCAGAAATCGTTTGTTGGCCTTAAAAATGTAATTAAGCCTCCGCTAATTTCTGATATGCTTTTATGTTAAAACTTCACTGACACAGTTCAGTGCTACATTTGATGTGATTTTGCTTCGGCGAATTTTTGGTTGAATTTACTTACTTTTGTCAACGCTTCTTTCAATTACAGGTACACAGTTTATTTTATTGTATCTTTGTGGCGTTTTGTCAGTAGAGTTTCTATTATGAAGTTTTGTTTCCTCAGTTAAACCAGATATTTACTTTATTCCTTCATATCTGTATTTATGTCACTCTTTGTACATTTCCTTCATACATTCTAATTATTTCGGATGGTAAAGTACTATGGAATATGATCGAGCCCTTGTTAACAGGGTAACGGATCTTAGTGGTCATAAAATGCGGGAAATTCTTGTTTGGTTGAAGAAATATTGTTTTCTCAAGAACGAGTTGGTTAAATTTACTTATCTTAACAGTATTCACATTCGCGCCTTACACAACAATTTAACACATAACACCAACAAATGCACATTATTACAATTTACAATTTCACACACGATCCATTAAGATTACAACATGTTTCGTGCTCCTTCAGATCATCCTCAGGGACTTTGCATCAAACGAGCATATATCAAACACAGATGGATTAACAAAGAGATTGCCATTTTAGTCCTTAAAAATTGTGAAAGTCATAAATTTCTTCGCAGGTGTATGTGCAGGATAGTTCTATATAATACCATGATATCCACACTAATGTAGAAAACTCACTTCAGTGACAAACAGCTCGCTAATCTGTAGTAATGATTAGAAGGGACGACAAAATTTTTCTTCATGTTTAAATAAGCTCGATGCTATGAATAAAAATGGGAGATGTGGATTTGTTCCAAGGACATCTAATGTAGACATTAGACAGAGATGAGCAGTCACATTGACAGCTTACTTTATTTCCAAAGAACGAGCCTTGCTATCAACCGAAGAGAACAGATGGGTCAAAGACCTGCCTGCATGCAGTGGCGAAGGAAATGTCACCGGCACTATAGAGATAAAAACTCCGGCCGTCAAACTGTAAGCCAGACTGTAATTTCACACTTAATATTCGAAGAAGTAAAATAACAAAGTTGTCGTGCGAGTGTGTTCAAGTCTGTTTCCAAAAGCAGAAAAAAATTTACTCCACGCTGAGAAGATGGGACAGAATAATTATTTTAAAAAATAAGTACTTTTTATTCAAAATTCTCTTCTGGTTGTGATCTACGAGGCCTTACACCTCGGATTCACAATTAGAATCGCCTCACGAACAAAATTATAAGTATTTAATGAGTAGAATCTTTCTTGATTGTTTGGTAACAAAAGATTCATCCGCAGGATCCAGTAAATTGACACCACTCTTGCATTACATCTAGTAAATCCAAAGAAATGTGACAGAGGCGCTAGGGAGACGAGTTCCCTTGATTTAAGTCCGAAGTTTATGAATTCCCGTTCTCACGAAGTGTCACAGAATGTGGTTAAATTGTTATCTAAAGGTAAAGTGATCCGGTTACAGGCCTGGTGTGGCCCAGAGGGTGGGTAGAGGTGTAGCTCTACTCTTCCATGACCGCGGGACTAAAAGAGAGTGAGTGGTCAGCAGCACGCCACGGCCGCCTCTACCCCTGGGAAAGACCCGGTACCCATTTTACAGGAGGCTGGGTAGGCCCCAGGGCCGGTCTGGACGGATGGAAAATCTCGTCCCCACCGGGATTCAATCCCGGACCGTGCAGCCCGTAGTTAAATTGTTATCTATGCATATTAAATTTGCAAGAAGTCATCCCGTTGTGTAAAGATACAAAATAGCCACTTTTTATTATGTGATTCAGTCAACACAAACATATAAATTAATAGCATAGGTTACAGCGACATGTTTCGACTTATAAAGTCATTACCAGGCTAAGCTAAGAGAACAAACTGATAATGACCTTGTAAGTCGAAACATGTCGCTGTAACCTATGTTATTAATTTATATGATTGTGTTGACTGAATCACATAATAAAAAGTGGTTATATTATTATCTACGCTTTCGGTTTAGCTCCAAAAACTTTGTGTTTGCGTGAGCTAGGTTATAACTCCACTGCTACGTTAAAACTCTGGAAGGCCTCTTTTCAATACCATTGTAGCGTCTTGAAGCGTCAGATAATGAGTAATATATACGCCCCAGTACATCGAGTTGGTGGAGCTCACAGTCTGCCGGGAATTGACAACGGGCCTGCCGGCGTGAAGAAGAATTGAGATGATTGCGGGGAATCAGCTACATGGAGATCCAAAAGCATATTCACGTATAGGCTTTTCCAGAGCTTTAGTAAGTACCTCACGGATCGCATGCTCTATAGGAATGTTTCGCTTTCCTTCCATGATTATTGGATATGACATATTTTAACCCTTCAGAACACAGTTACCTTCCATGTGCTTATACTAAAAATGGCAGACGTTTTCTTCAACAGCGTACATTAGATTTTGTATTACCTTCAGAATAGAAAGCGATTCTTCTGCCACATATACCGTTACAACTCATCTCCATATTTAGCAATGGTTGTTTGTTTTATAAACTCAGATTTTAGGACGTTCAAAGAATTAAAAAAAAGTGACAATTAGTTTAGTTATGTCTGCATGGCCTCATGGAACATCTCATCTTCCACTGGTCGAATTTTCATAAAATTTGATATTCGATTATTTTTTTCGAAAATCTGTCGAGAAAGTTCAAGTTTCATTAAAATCTGACAAAGTAACTGGTTCTTAACAGTAATATCTGCGTACATTTATGATAATATGTTGCAGAATCCTTCTTAGAATAAAAAAATGTTGCAGAAAATATTTAAAAAATACGTTTTATGATCAGTAACTTTTCTCCGAAAATCGTGTCGCTTGTGAGATAAAGCGGAAAAATGTGGTAAAAACAGACAGGTCAGAGGTGACATAATGTGGCGCAGAAGAGAGGTGATTTGCATGCTGGATAACAAAGTCAAAGCATACACACACACACACTTAAGCACTTTATTATCCAACTAATGCAAAATTTATAATATGTAGTATAATTAAAATTATAAAATATTTAAAAGTGCTCCAACATGTTTCGCGCCACAGAGGATGTTATGGCAGCATATGCTGCCATAACACCGACCTTGTCCATATCAACTGACATGATAGAATCATTCTTGTAATTTTTAGCCAAGCACGGTACAAGGCTCCCTGATGAAGGATCCTCTGTGACCCGAAACATGTTGGAGCACTTTTAAATATTTTATAATTTTAATTGTATCTACATATTATATATTGTGCATTGGTTCGATAATAAAGTGTTTAATTATCAATGATGCACGGTACAAGCATGAAGACAGACACACACTTATTTCATACCTGCTGCCTCATAGCTGATTAGTTCCGTCTGATCTCGTAAAATGTTTCATGGCAACACTTACAAAAGCTGATAATCTCAGGTATGTCTTATCTCTCACTACGATCTGTGTAACCAAACTGTACGTCTAAAGAAAGCCATTTGTAAGCGAAAAATCTTCCATGCAGTATTGTGCACTTCACACGAAGACCTAAGTACGTTGCATCGTTGCCGGTGACAAATTCGCCATAAAAGTGTTGCTGTGCAACACGCTATAGTGCATTGTCTTACGGTCATATTTCCACTGCAACCATGGTTACGCGAACGCGACAACGCGTATTGCTTATCTTGTTAAATGGAAGTTTAATGTTCAAATTATGTGATATCGAAGAAGTAATACAAAGAGTGAATGAGTATTGAAAACCTTACATATAATAAAAATAAAGAAGGTAACTGGATTAGTCACAAATGGAGTAGAAACTGCTTCTAAACACGTGATTGAAGGGAATATAGAAGGACGGGAAGAGGAGGAAAACCTTAGGCAACTACTGGATGATGTTAAAGGAACAACTGGATGCTAGAAATTAGATGAAGAGGCACTGGATCGCACCCGCCGGAGAACTCGCTTTGGAAGAGGCTATGGACCTGTCGTAAGGCAGATTACGTAGTGAATGATGAGTTTCACGTAGTTTGTCCTCCACCTGGTTGAGCTGAACATACAAAAAGACACACAGCTTTTTATTCCAGACAATCTACTTCCTGCTTCTACACACTACGTTGTACTACTCTTGTTGTCCCACACGAAGTTTACCAGGTTTTTCCGTCCTCCAACACGTCAAAGCTGGCTCTGTGATCCGCTGCCCTCTCTGGCCAATGAATATAGCGCTGTTTCCCAGGGGACAAAGCGCGCGTAATTGACAGCTGCCGATTCTTCTTTGTCTAGTTGCAAGGTCAATCCTGAATGGAGCTGTACTTGTACCGGCCCTATAATGTTTGTCTTTAAACACAGCTTTATTTAACAACGCTTTTTCAACTGAGATTGTGTATGGGAATGTGTTTATGTCAAGAAGCGATCACTGTGTATTTAAGCCATTATTCCAGCAACTGTTTCAATAACGTTTATAACTTCCATGTGTTCCTATGTGATCGTTTTAAATGGGTCATCAGTCAATCTTATGTTAATTATCTCTACTGACGGGACGAAACTAAACTTAGTTACTTTGCCTGTATCCCTACACTGGCTGGCTCCATACAGTTATGGCATGTACGAGGAAATCTTTGTGGTATTTATGTCCCTTCAGATATACAGCTTTCACCAGCATGGGCCAGAAGCTGATGTGTTTTATCCCGTCACTACCCCAACTGTTAAACAGTGACTATTCAAACAGACCAGTATGAAGCAGGAGGTACACACACACACACACACACACACAAATTCTAGACAGTCACTTAACAGTCACAAATATCTGTGGTTTGCAAGAAGTTACTTATGAAGACAAGTGAAATTTCGACAAATTTCTGGAGTAACGCGAAAGAAAGGTAAATCGAAGTTTTTATATTTCCTCGTAAAGCGACGTAATTCAGAATCACGCCACCGGAAACTGGAAGTAAATGTCCAGACACTTTTAACTCTGACACTAGATGGTGGCCTGTCGGTGATTAGCTTCACGCCATAGCCGTCTTATCCTCAGAGAAGTATCCCTCGACATTCATTACGTAGGAGGCAGGATGCGACTCAGAGTCTATCTGTACGTTTTGGGGAAAAGAAACTGTACAATTCCTAGCGCGAAGACAACCTCGGTTCCTTAGTCGACCAACCCTTAGCCTATTCCTGCACCAAAAGATTTTTAAGCTTCTTTTTTCGAAACGTTTTGAAGATTTTTGTTTTCTGAAAAGTGATCTCTCGTGTTGTGAAATGCCAGATGCTTTAAACAAAAAGTCTACAAGAATTCGATTCTGGGTCTGAGTCTGTGGGGCACATGGCCAAATGCACATGTTTGATAGCAATGGCAATATGAAAATTGCCCTCAGCTATCGGAGGGTGCTGGCTGACGCAAGCCCATAAAACCCACTACCAAGAGCATCGCCACGTATACTGGAACATTACACTCTGTTCCAAAAACATGTGGCTACAGTATATATGTTATGGAAACTAAATATCATTATGACAGAAGACACATCATTTCCGTCTTGTTAATTGGTGGTGATGGTGGTGGAAGCGGTTACCGTAAAATTTTATCTAAGACTACTTCCAAATTGTAGAGTATTTCTGCCTGAAAGAATGACATATCAGCTACTCAGAATAAATAAAGAATAGAAACTTTAAATGTTGTTAATTTTAAATCTTCTGAACTTGTTTGATTGCGAAATTTGTGCCGTGTTATAGAGTATGATAATTTTTACATACGATAAATAAGGCGGACTCATTTCAATTTGATGAACCCTGGCGCGTTTATCATGATATAAGTCGCCTGCTTTTCGTTTTCTACAGCTGTGTTCGGATGTCGTTAGTTACTAAATTTAATGCACCCTATAACACGCAGTTTAACGTAAAGCCGACAGATAATTTCAGCAATGATTACAGTAAATCCACCGTTACTAATGAGACACAAATGGCTTTGTTCGTCGTTTAGCCGTGACAAGTTGATACCTTGGAGACTATTAACTGGTGAAGAATTCATTCAAAACACATGTGCGTCTGTAAATGTTACGTTCGTATTATAAATCAAGGACATTCCGACAATTTAGTGACTTGTTGAGGAAGAATTATCTTTATTTTTTCCGTATGTGCCGTCACGCAATGAATTTATCTCTCTTTCTCACTTATCGAAACACAAGAACACATGGAAAATTCTTTGTTTAAACCTCTCCTTGCTTCAGATCCATAGTCTGTGTAACCACGTATTGATATCAGCCGCATGTCTTCATTTATGTCTCTCTACCTAACGCAAGAGATTACAAATACGTGAAGATAGTTGACTACAAAAACAGGATTGCTTTGGCACACAAAAGTCTTTCTAGAGAAACGGAAGGGCTTCTATCTGAAATCCACCGAACCTATAGATTTCCTACAAATATCTAGCATGTAGGTCTATTTAAATGAGTAGAAATGTTTTGAAACGTTACAATAAACGTTTATCCAGCGTCATTACGAACCTAATGACTGTTCACAATGTTCTTTTAGGCAACTTCACACGCACTTCGGAAACACGCACAGTACTCACAATGGCAGTAATGATGTTTTGTAGTTTGGATAATTACATTATCTCTACTAGAAAATTAATTAATCGATAACCTAAACGACAAAACTTCTTCCTCATCACTCAACATATCTCTCAACGAACATGATATAAACTAAGGAACTTTTCTTCTGTAATTTGAAATTATGTATGTCTTTTATGTGGCTTTGAAGCTGGGAGATTAGTAAGAATATTGTCTAAGTTTCGAACTGCAAGACCCGCGAAATGGTGTTTGATTCGCTATAGCGAAAAGTATTTTTCCCTTTGTCACAAATTCCAGACTGGTTCTGGGCTCCACGTGTCCTCTTAACCGAAAGAAACTAAACGCTTTTTTTTTTCTCGAGGAAAAAACGGGCGGGGCTTGAAGGTGATTATTCACCCCAATGCAGTTCAAAGTTAAAGAATGCGTCGTAAAATATCTTCACTCCTCTATATGTCTTCATGGCCACATGATTGCTGATTCTCAATACTGTCTTTAGTAATATCAATTGCCATCCTGTTCGTCATACCAACAAACAAGTCAAAGTTCCGCGGGACACAGTTTTATCCAATCAATCAGGTACTATTCTGAACAATAACAAATATTGTAATTCTACTAACATGAATTGGAGCACGGCCAGTAGAAGACCCATATATCCTGACAGGGCAGATCTTAACAACGGTATGCTTTACGTACTATGCAGTAAACCAAATAATAACAAACTTATGAGATAAAATAACAAACCAATAGTTAAAAAGCTATAGAAAAAGCCTAATGTTCTTTTTTTATTTAAGTAGCACTGGCAGCTAAGTTAATAAAAATATTTTTTTCCTCTTTTTAATATTCCAAATACATTCATTATAAATACTAACAGCTTAATTAAATTAGGAATATAATTAGAAAGACATCTAAAACCCTCGGCTTTAATTTATGACAACTGCAACTCTACCGTTTGTTAGCCTTTACAAAATCAGTTATTTTTGGAAAGAGTCAGGATAATAATTCTAAAATAAGAATTTGGTAGTAATGACGTCAAGTTAGCTTTTATCTTTCGAGATTCTGTCACTGGCGACAAGCTTGTCAGGTTACGCACACAAAATTCAGGCTCCATACCCTGTCAGTCGTATAACGCACAGTTACAGGCCTTACCAGTAACAGGTGGGCAAAACCACGTAATTTCAGTGCACATATGCTTTTAAGATTAATTTTAATAACACAGAAATGTAAGACAGAGAATAGCATAATTTAAATTCTTTGAAATTTAGGTATAAATATTGATGTAAACTTATATTTTAGTCTCAGTAATTAACTAACTTGATGCACAAACTTTTTGTTTTACAATAAGTTTATTTCATGCCTCTACATGTTTCGAGCACATGTGCTATAGGTGTGATGATACCAGAGGCTGTGTAATGCAATTCTGACCTCCTGATGATGAGCACATGTGCTCGAAACATATAGAGGCATGAAATAAAACTTATTGTAAAATAAAAATGTTGTGCATCAAGTTGGTTAATTACTGAGATAAATATACTGAGATGCACGGTCAACAAAAGTCAAAAAATGTATTTTAGGACTATTAAATCATGTAATATAAAAAGACAAAATATGAGTTAAAATCTGCAAACATCTACGAAAAATATCACGTCAGTTAAATTAACTTTTTTTTTTTCATAAAAGTGTAAAGATAACATTTTTCCTTCTCTTAATTAAGCAGCACGCCATGCAGACATGTAGCAAAGTGTTTTTTACGGCTGCACATACTTTAACCCTGGCACTAGGTACACATACGTGACCAGCTTCACAAACAGGCCCTTTCATTCCCGGCTGAAGTCTTTCCCGTATACATTGGGTAGGAGGCTGCGCAAACCTCAGGGTTTGTCTGGACGCAGCGTAAAATAGAAAATTTTCTGCCCATACCTAGAGAGAAATCCCGGTTCCATGTCGACCCAACCCTTATCGCAAACACCGTATCGACTGATAACACACAAGACGTGACATGTCACTAACAGGCTATATTATTCGACGTTGTATACTCCAATTTCATCTACGAAAATGCCTATATAATTATTAAGCTGTGGTGACATTGCGAAATTAAAGAAAGCTATAATATTTCGACATTTTCTTCAACGTTATTTAGAAGCCAATAAAAACAATATATCATGATAACCTAACCTCAAACAAACGTAGACTAATCACTTAGTGTTTCATTTGGATGTTAATTTATTAAAATAAAACTTGAATACTAAAAGAAAAAGGCAAACTGATGGCACAACTCCCCTGGCATACGACGATGTGTCATTCGGTAATCGGAATCCGAATTTTGCAGGAAAAGTTATATCAACATCTTCAAGAGTCGCAGGTCTTCGAAGGCCTGTCCGCTCTTGACGTCATTGTTTCGTGACTTCGTCCTGCCTTCTGACGTGCAGGGATAAGTACAGTGCAAAGTTGCAAACCAATGTCATTGAGTAAATTTAAATCTTTCAACATGGCCAACATGAAACAGATTCTTAGAAAGGAGCATGTGAAATTTGAATAATTTTTATGACAGAAATATGGGAAAAATAATTTCGAGTAGAAACGTTTCAAGTACATATTCATTCCTAGTGAATGACAAACAGAAAATCTAATAATGTGTTGTATCGGTTTGAGACATAGTGCAGTCCTTTTGATTCGGAAAATGTTGTCCATTTTAGAATATTTTTTTGGTTTATTCTATAAGGAAAGTTCAAGGTTGTTACCCGTATAACAGCCCTTACCTTACATAAATCTGTCATTTAATACGCCGTGTACTATTCTCAGAAGTCATTACAGTAACCAACAAATGTACATACAACGGCTAAAGCCATACACAACGTAGAAAATCTCTACAGGTTTCAGCGCCAGAACGCCATCTTCAGGGAACCCAAAGTACAAATGTTTACAAGTACCTACAGAACAAACTTGGTGTTACATTTTTACTATTTTAAAATTTTAACAATGTAATACTAAGTTCGTTGTATTGGTACTTGGAAGTGTTTGTACTTTCGATAAACTGATGATGGCGTCCTGCAGCCCAAACACGTAGGAATTTTACATATTATTTACGATTTTAGTCCTTTTATTTGCATATGTTAGTTGCTGTAATTACGTAACTTACATAATTAGAGTGACTTAAACAAGGAGCATGATACGAACGGTACATACAGAACTCATACGATGACATGTGCTACAAAATTTGTGACCGAAACTTTCAAGAAAACAGGGTGTTTGATCTTATCAAGGCGTGGACTGGACTGAAATAAGGTAAGGTATTGATATGATCCTTCTAGCAAAATAGCAGCAAAGAATTTCTTGGCGTTTCAATTAAGACCACGCCTCATAAAATTAATTAATTAAGGCCCGAGTTTCATTTCTCCCCCCCCCCCCAGCCTTCGAAAAAATAAATCACCAAAATTCTTCAATACCGCCCTTTTTTTTATTTTATTCCACAA
>Ga0136643_10013508_pt1 | contig 12225 bp, 11 predicted proteins | sample TergutLab28metaG_FD_96883 | JGI IMG/M metagenome (GOLD analysis project Ga0136643, IMG submission 96883) | Labiotermes labralis P1 segment gut microbial communities from Petit-Saut dam, French Guiana - Lab288 P1 (version 3) (version 3) | ecosystem: Host-associated > Arthropoda: Insects >...
AAGTGGTTGCCCTGCCCCGTGGAGTATAAGCGTGGCAGTCCCAAGAATACCGACATAGACAGGCTCCAGCTATGTGCCCAAGCCATATGTCTTGAGGAAATGTTGCTCTGCCCCGCCATTCAAGAAGCCTACATCTATTACGGCGAAACGAAAAGGCGGGAAGCAGTAATTCTTACGCCGGAACTCAGAAGCAAGACAGAAGATATGTTCGCAGAGATGCATAAAATTTACTTGCAACGTACTACTCCACGCGTGGCACCATCCAAATCATGCAACGCTTGTTCTATGAAAGATGTCTGTTTGCCCAAACTTCCGACTGTTAACGGAAGCGTTCGAGCGTATCTGGATAATCATTTGGGGGACGCATGAGAAAGCTACTGAATACATTTTATGTCACACAGCCCGAAGTCTATCTGTCGTTAGACGGTGAAACTGTAGCAGCGCGTCGTGATGACGAAGTATTAATGCGCATCCCACTCCATAATCTTGAAGGGATTGTGACATGTGGCTTTGCCGGGGTCAGCCCGGCTCTGATGGGGGCTTGCGCGGAAAAAGGTATTGCACTTACATTTTTGACGATGAACGGACGATTCTTAGCAAACGTCCACGGTATCGAAAAAGGGAATGTACTCCTTCGCAAAACACAGTACCGTATGTCTGACAGCGAAGAATGCAGTCTATCAATCGCGCGTAATATGCTAATCGGCAAACTGCATAACAGCCGATGGATTCTTGAGCGCGCGGTACGTGATCATGCGCTTAGGCTGGACGTTGAAGGTGTAAAAAACTCAGCGCGTATGATCGCAAATTCTGTCCAGCTTATCCGGCAAGCTGAATCTTTGGGCAGCTTGCGAGGTATTGAGGGAGAGGCTGCCAGTCGTTATTTTGCCGTATTCAACGAACTCATCCTGCAAAACAAGAATGACTTTATCTTCGATGGGCGCAACCGGCGTCCACCGCTGGACAGAGTCAACGCGCTTCTCTCTTTCACTTACACGTTGCTGTCACACGATACATCGGCCGCTCTTAGCGCTGCAGGCCTGGATCCATTTGTCGGATTTTTGCACCGCGATAGACCTGGTCGCCGCTCCCTTGCTCTGGATGTTATGGAAGAGCTTCGAGCTCCACTGGCAGATCGCTTCGTCCTGACTCTCATCAACAACCGGCAGGTTGAGCCAAGTGGTTTCGTCCAGAAAGAGAATGGGGCGATTCTCATGAAAGATGAAACACGCCGCATACTGCTCACGGCTTGGCAAGAACGCAAAAAAGACCAGATTAAACATCCGTTCCTCAAAGAGAAAATTCCTTGGGGATTGGTCCCGCATTCTCAAGCGTTACTGCTCGCCCGTTACCTGCGTGGAGACCTAGATGAGTACCCACCAATCCTGTGGAAATAGTTTTCGGTTTACGCTCAGGCTTCCGAAGAATTGAGGGGGAATAATATGTTGATTCTGATAACATACGACGTAAGCACTGAGTCCTCAGAGGGACGAAGTCGCTTGCGCAAAGTAGCTAAGGCGTGTGTCAATTATGGGCAAAGAGTACAGAATTCTGTTTTCGAGTGTAATGCAGATGCGGCACAGCTTCTAATAATCAAGGACAAGCTACTCAAGTTAATTGATAAAGAGCAAGATAGCCTGCGCTTTTACATACTCGGGAATAATTACAAAGAGAAGGTGGAGCATTATGGAATAAAGCCTGCTTTTGATGTAACAGATCCATTAATTTTATAAAATTGTTCACCCCAGACTGCGCGAAGTATAAGTGAACATGACTTACCTAATAGGTTCGCACCTTATTTGTGACCATTTCGACGTGTATTGATGTGCATAAGAAGAGATACAATACACCAATGTTAATAATATCAGTATATCTTGTTAAATATTTTCCATTTGGCAATTATATTTTTGTAAATTTTTGCTGTCGCGCCCCGCAGGGGCGCGTGGATTGAAATTTTCAATTTCTGCAATCGTGCCGTTGTCAAGCAGTCGCGCCCCGCAGGGGCGCGTGGATTGAAATTTGTCGAATATTTCGCCATATCCCATTTGGTCGCGCCCCGCAGGGGCGCGTGGATTGAAATAGGCACGGCGGCATTCGGAACAGCGGCGATAGAAGGTCGCGCCCCGCAGGGGCGCGTGGATTGAAATAAGGACTGGTTTAACGCTATTTCAAGGGTCTCCGTGTCGCGCCCCGCAGGGGCGCGTGGATTGAAATAGATGAAGCTCAAAGGGTGTATGGCGAAGTGGTTGTCGCGCCCCGCAGGGGCGCGTGGATTGAAATTTGGGTAAAGAGCAAAAAGAAAGAGCAGACCACGTCGCGCCCCGCAGGGGCGCGTGGATTGAAATTTGCATTGGAGGATGTTGGTGGTACATCATAGGATGTCGCGCCCCGCAGGGGCGCGTGGATTGAAATTAAGTATTGCGGGATGTTGCCGCCGTAGCCTACGGTCGCGCCCCGCAGGGGCGCGTGGATTGAAATACCGAATTCACGGAGATTGTCACGCATGTTGTCATGTCGCGCCCCGCAGGGGCGCGTGGATTGAAATAAGTACTCCAATGTTATCACCGAACCAGTTATCAGTCGCGCCCCGCAGGGGCGCGTGGATTGAAATTGCAAATATTCCTTTAACTCCTCCATCTTGCCGTGTCGCGCCCCGCAGGGGCGCGTGGATTGAAATACGTAAAGAAGTCGCCGAAAAGTACAATTTATCCCGTCGCGCCCCGCAGGGGCGCGTGGATTGAAATCGATTGTATCAGGGCAAGAAATAACCCCGAATGCCCGTCGCGCCCCGCAGGGGCGCGTGGATTGAAGCATTGGTTCGAATTTGCTCCTAAGAGCGGAACGCTCGAAATCACATCAAGTAAAGCAAAAATCCGAACCCATCGCCGATGATTTCCACATCGGCGTGGTTCGGATTATGCGCTACTAGTGCGGTTGACAGGACTTGAACCTGCACGGGAAACTCCCACAAGATCCTTAGTCTAACATTCTGTGTGATACTTAACCTTATTTGAAAATACATAATGTTAGATAAACATTGATATTTAGCCACTTTTAAGGGGTGTTACCAACCAGTTTTATCTTTTGCCCGTAACCCCTAGAAGGGATTTGCAAGGGGATTTGGTAGACGTTCTGGTAGACGTAGGTAGACGCAGCAAGGGGAGCTTCTGCTCTTTTACGCTTGGTTTCGTAACTGCGTTATAACTTCCGTGGATAATTTTGTATACCGGATTATTTTCTCAATAGACTCTCCATCTTGTAGCATTTCTTTAGCTATTTCTTCCGCACGCTCATCGGCAGATACACGCTTCGCAACCTCCACATCATATTCCGCTGCTAAAATGCTCACGATCTTCCCTCCCTGCTCTCTTAAAAAATCAGCCAAAATGCCGTTAGCTATGCAGTAGTTGGCGGCCTCTCTGACCGCTTGGGTGTAGTCATCATAAAGCTTGTTAAACTCGCGCACCTTAGCGATGAACTCCGCATACTGCGCCAGCTTACCGCTCTTGCCGAAAAGCTCCTTGTTCATGCCCTTGTTGATATTATATACAGGAACCTCTAACTTCAAACACCCCAAGTTACCGTCGGGATTAGTCTCGAACGCATCGGACAAGCGCAAGGTTTCCTTCTCCGGCTTCTCGTCTGCCCCATTGTAAAAGACTACAAACTCGGGGGTTGGGACTTTGTACAAGGTTTTCCTGTACAAAAACTTTTCTTCGTCTTTCATCTTAATCCATTTCTCGTATAGCTGGCCGGTGTACATCAGAAACCGGACAGGCATGTTTGCATATGGGCTGGACATATGCTCCCCGACAACCAGGGCTTTACCTCTAACCACGAAAGCGAGGTCATTCTTTTGCTTGCCGGATATCGTTGTCGTAATAGTTATAATTTGAATTTCATCAGGGCTACACTCTATCTCAGTCAAAGCATGGTACAATTCTGCGGCATTCTCCGGTTCCCCAAACAGAAGCCGAAATACACCATCCTTGATTTCACGGTTTGCTAATGGAGTATCAACATTCTCACTAATCGTTGCTTCTTCAACACCCGGTATCAAATCTACCCCACGCCCCTCTCCGTGAATAGACTATACCACAAAACAAGTGCTTTTGCAACACGAACCAGAAGTCAGCTTTATGCGTGACACTTTATGTGATTAAAAACGTGAGTGCATACGAACATACTTTTAAGAAAAGTATGTCGATGACTTCAGATTATCTGCCGCGGTGGATGAGGTTTAGCGCCTCATCAATACTTTTTTACCTCGTTTATCAAATAACCGACGCAACCCCCAAGACCCGCCTCCCAGCGAGCCTTGGGAATATAAGGTTGTTTGTTGACATAGATGCTTTACCCTGCAATTGCTGTATCGTATTCGGATTCTTTTAGGATGCTGTGACTTAAAGGGAAATTGCCGTAAAGGTTCACAATGCAGTCACACCTCAACAGCCTCGCACGGCCTACAGCTTGCTCCAGTTCAGATTCGATTATGTAAAACTGAATGGCTCGTAGCTTCTCGTCGTCAAAGGTCATAAACTGAAACCTGTATCCGTTATGCTCGACAGTGCATGTCTTTAATCGTGCGTTTTCATCAAATGTCAATCCGAGATGACGTGCAAATAGCTTGTACACCCATTCGGGTTGATGGTACACCCCTATCACGTCGATGTTCTGACCCTTCAAGTGGTCAAGTCCCGCGGTGCCGCCAAAGTTAAGGTCACCATCGCCACTGAACATGTGCATAGATGTCTTGAAGCAGATTGTATGCTTGAAACCTGACCAATTCTTGATTTTGGTGAGAACTGTTACGTCTTTGGCAATATCAGACCGGCTAAAGGATCTGTCGTGGTAGTGGTTCAAAGTTCCCAGATTACGAGCCTTTTTACATTCGTAATAGTCCACGTTCTTTTTTCCAAAATAATCTTCACAAATTTCTTTGTTAGCTGTTGCCGACATCATGATAATTTTAGTGTCTTTAATACTGTCTTTGAATCTATCTTGTAGAAAATAGCTGACGCGATCACCGTTTTGACCATCTTCACTACCGGATACTTTACGGTACACAAAGTCTGTCGCGGTGCATAACGACGATATATCGACCCCCATCGGCATATCGTCTTCGGAAATGTCGCAATCGACCTCCGGCAATTCAAATAACTCGTACTCTTTCTTACATGTTTTAGAATGCCCAATTATCCGGTCTATCTTCTCTAGGGTTGCGCTGACCGGTGCAATCCTGTTTCGCAGCTTGTTTCGGATTCTTTTAAGAGCCGAAATAATAACGTCAACTTTATTTGGAATTATGCTGTTGAACATAAAGTCTTCGTCGATAATTACGAGGTCGTATTTGCTGAAATCCATAGTCAACAACCGTTTGTGTGTGGTGATAGCTTGACCGTCGAAGTTGTAAAACGCATCCAGATCACGTAGATATTCTTTTAACAAAGAAGAGTATTCAGGGGCGTTTTCGGCTACCTTCTTTTTAATAAATGGAACGACCGATCTGCCCGAATCATACAGTTTTTCTATTCGATCCCAGACATCATCGGGTAGCATGTCTTTCAGTTCGCGCAAAGACGGCGATTCTACTATCTCCAGACCTAATACCTCGGCCCTCTCTTGTATCTCCTTCTTTAGCTTGTTTGTCGGGACAGCTATCAAAACTCTCAATGTTGGCTCTCTGGACGTCGCATCCATCAATTCCTCTATCAGTGTCTGGGTCTTTCCCAACCCAACCTGCGCCTTAATAGCATACACCATTTTCTTGTCGGCGTACAGTGCATATCTAAAACGCCGCCGAAAATCTTCTTCGGCTACAGCCATTGAAACGTATTCTTCGAAATGGCCTGAAAGCTTCTCCATCTGTCTACGTTTTACCTTTGCCGTCGATAACAGATTTGTTCCATGTGTACACTCATTTTTATACGGACAATAGCCATCACAAGAATAGGGTTTGTAGTCTTTAACATAACGAGCATAATAGTCCCAGTCATCATACTTTTTGGGGTTATCCTCAAAATACGAATTGTCTCTGAGCCGCCGTTTGAACAAATTAGCACCAGACTCGACTTGAACTAAATTTGTTAATAATCCAAATAATTCTTTGTGATTTAACTTTTTGCCGCCGGATTCAAATTCGTTGAACAACCTACACCTAGATCGAACACCAACTAAATCACCGGATCTATATGGACGATGGTAATTAGGCGTAGAATTTTCGCCGAGAGAGTTGGTAGGAAGTGATGATGATAATGGATTATCTTCAAAATTAATTCGATAATTCTTAATAGATTTATTTGGTAAATTTCTACCAACTTCGTCTATAGCATATAATTTTGATTGTGGTAGAATTTTACCATTATTAACTTCATCATTATACCTACCAACATCCTCGGCAAATTTTTCTTCGACGACTACATCTGGTAGACCTTTGTCGTTCAATTTGATTTTATTGGCCTGTGTGAATTCAGTTATTTTTCGTTTATAATGGGTATCACCGTACTTATTTCTGAGGAAAAGAGCCATGTTCCTGAACAGAGACTCAATGTTCATTCTTGGGAGCTTCTCTTTTGTTGGTATATACTCGTTTGTGTAGAGAAGTCCTTTTCCTCCATAATACATCTGGACAACATTCTTACATCCCTTGTCGGCTTCTGGAAATATGGTCATCAGAGCATTTTGTATTACTTGGGCGGCTCGAATGTCTGTGATAGGTACATCATTCAAAAATGCAACTCTGAATCTGTTGCAATCCTCACTGGAGAAAGTTTCGTATGCAAATAGAATGGGCAAATTATATTGGTCTGTCCTGTCGTAAATCTTGCTCATTCGAATGGTTTCATCGAAATCGAGTACAAACACTTGAATCTGCTCGAAGTTCTCGGTACTCCTCTTACCATTGGTAAACGTAGCAGGGCAGAAGGTTTGACCCTTGACACCTATACTGGTTAGACATGAAAACAGGTGCCTTTTGGTGGTTATTTCTTCAATCTGCCCACCGATTCTGTTACTTATCATAGCTTTTTCAATTTTACTTTCAGGTTTTGAGGTATACTGCACATCATCCAGACTGATTTTGAACCCGTTCATGCTATCAACTCCTATAAAAATAGTCTAACGGCGGCATATGCAAAAAAAGAAGCCCCGGGCCAGTCGCATTGGCTGAGGCTATAGGAAGGCTATGATAAAGAATATTCCTCTCCTTAATAGAATAACAACAGGGGACATACCGAAGTACATCCCCTGTGTCCATATATTACAGCCCAAACCCTTGCTTGAGACAATCTCCGCTAATGCCGTGATAATGGATGGCTGAACGTGTGCCGTTGCTATTGTAACTAACAAAACTCGAATTCAGCATCTGGAAGCTATTCAACCGATTGTATATTTCACGTCCTAATGCCGGATTCTTCTTTATTGCTTTACTAGCGGAATCAAATACATAGTTGACTTCGCCGTCAGAAACTTCGCCTGCATATGTCTTTGCACGGTATAATGCAGGCACACAACACTTTGAATCAATTTGGAAATCATAAAACTTGAATAGCCCTACATCATAATTGCCGTGTATGTTTTTATACAGACATGTCACTCCATGAGAATCCACTGAATTGAATGTGTCGTTATTTTCAAGAATCAACACCTTCCGCTCCTCCGTAAAGGGTTTGCCTTCGGTAATAACAATGTCGCCGGGTTGAAACGGCATAGGTACATTCAAATAGGTTGGAACATCTATATCCCCATCAGAATACACTATTTCACCGTCTTCATTTAGAAACCAGCTCAATTCAGTCCCTTCATCTTCATATTTTGCGTCAGGAATGTACTTCGTAATCCTGTAGCTGATATTCGTATTAAGGCATAAAGTAATCCAATTAAGGTCAGATGTATTCATTGAATCATCGACAACTTGTTTTCTCGCAAATTTGGTTCGTAACACCTGATTGTCAATGTCCCAAAATTTCAATGACTTATAGTATGACAAATCATTTGTATCACTGTCAGCTTGTGCATTCAGCGACTGGATATGTTCAACGGCGTCACTAAATGAATCGAATTCTAAGTGAGATTCATTAGAGCTATTCAAGAAAAGATAGTAGTTATGCCCATCAGGGTTGATATTACGTTCTTTATTTGCATTTTGAATCTCCCGAATATAACTTGGAATTTTTGGATGTTTGAGGTCTTCATACTTCAATAACCCTTGTAGCATAGCCAGTTTCTGGTCAATGGGTATGGGTGCAAGATATACAATTTCTGCACATATCTTGACAGGGTTACGAACACTGCCACTAGTCAGCCACTTTAACAGATGTTCCCGAACCTCTTCTGACTCAACAAGTTTCAAGGTTTCTTCGATGTAGTTCGCCCCGACTTCAGTTGTTGAGGGGTTGTTACCCTTTGTTGCTACTGTCTTCGTCTTCATTTCGATTCCTCCAAATAATTGATATTAGACCAAGATTTCAAGCTGGAATAAATGTGTTGTTATTCCGGGAGATGTCGTCTCTCCTTTTCCGGCCTCAGATATTGCAGAAAATAGTTGCAACACATTGATGTATTTTCATTCTGCATATCGAGTGAACTACGGGGGATAGCATAAATTCACGTTCCCGGTTGATTTCTATTGGTCTTTACAAATATGTTATAGTCATAAAAGTTTTTAACAAAAATAATTTTAATATTTGAGGATTATACTTAATCATCTATGAATGAATATAAACTATCAAGATTGTTGATATTTTGACGTTTGCTAAGAGTGATGGGTGACACGTTAATATCAGAAAACTTCTTCATTATATCATGTATATCTCTGATGTTCAGTGCCTTTTGGGCCAGGAGCAATGACTTCTTGGCTGGGATAAGTTCTAATAACCGCAACATTTTTTCTCGTAATCTTCTGTCAGGTATACCGTCCTTGATGAGTTTCTGGGCATGATTCTTTTTGTAATAATTCCCACGGGGGACTATTCTCTCAAAGACTGCCATAAACATATCTTCACTTATCGCTGACAAGCCTTTTAGTTGTTTCGATGTTTTGGTTTCGTCGGTGCATTTGCATATAGCATCGTGGGATGTTAGCCGTACCTCGACGCGCAGTACGTCATTGTAGTGTTTCATCCTCAATTTTTTACTCGTTGTGTCATCGTCGCCAGACATAGCATCCTTAGAATAGGCCATAAATTCTATATCTACGGAATTGCCCACTAATACAAATGCTGAGTCTTTGTTGATTCCACCACCACGCTTGCTGTACTTGATTGGCGAAAACCCCTTGATTTTTCCCATGTTATGTAGTACCTTTATATAGTCAGATACTCTGGCAGGGTTGCCAACTTCGATATCGGCGGCAAGGCTAACACTGGTCATACGGAAATCGTTCAGACTACAATCATCGCAATACATACCCATAAATTGATCGAGCTTGTCGCAAAGTTTGGTTGCATTCTTGTCTGTTGGTTTCCAAAGGGAGTCGCCATTTTTAAGTAAGGCGCTGGGGTTTACGATCATCTTGATCTTTTTCTTGCGGCTGTCATAATGATACTCAACACCTATGCCTTTGGAAATGTAGGATTCGTCAACAAAACCGAAATCAGCTTCGTATAATTGGTAATTATTTTCAGAAACCTTTTCAAGAATTCTGTCAAGTTTATCTTTATCAACAACACATGACAGCTCAAAAGAGAGAATGGAACTGCTCATTTTGCAACACTCCTCGCAATTATTTTTTACATATCAGTGCAAGGCATCTGCGCAATTAATAGCGCGGATAGGCGTGGCAGTTTCAACTGTTTATCCCGGTGTTTTTTACAGGTCAATAAAAAAAATAGAAGCTCGAAAAACTCCTATTTTCAGATGCAATTTTCAGATGCTACATTGCATATGTAATTTATTTGTGTTATGATAAAGCCGATTGTTCAAGTACCGCGAAGATGCCCAGTATTTTAGAAGTGTTCTGCTCGAACTGGAGATAGAACTCCTTACTTGTGTCATAGCCTATGTAGAGAGCCATGAAGATTCCGTTCCACAGCATTTCGATGGATTTGGTTGTTACGCTCTCTCGCCCCTCGTACTTCTGGATGGCTGTAATAAGCTCGAAAACAGTTTGGTTCCACTTGATAAAGAACTCATCTTCGGTGGGTATACCGAATTGCTCAAGCCAAGCACGAACGGTTTGCTTTTTCTTTGCGGAACCGCAGGCAGTGCCATTGAAAATATACTGAATGACATTGGGCCTACCGAACCCCATTTCCACGGGCGCACTTTCAGCCGCCATCACCCTTCCGATTGGGAACAAGGCGCACACAGTTGGCTTCAGATAGGGATTCTTGGCATGTATTGTGCATCTGTCCCCATCTAACAACGGGCATCTGTTATTCACACCCACCGGCTGCAACCGCACAATCGGTATATGTGAGTCGCGCCCGATGTAAGTTTCGCAGTATGTTTCGATGACTTGCTCATGGCTCAAGTTGAGTGCCGTTGCTAAGTTATAAACATCTCGGGAATTCAGTAAAATATCTTCACGATTCCTACAGCACTTACCACAGCCCCGATACTTAAACGCAAATACATCATCCAAACCAATACGATACTGGTCGAAGTTTTCTATTATTTCTTGGCGGTGGTCATTCACGATAAGATTCCCCCAATTCTGTTTAAGCTCTATTCTTCAACAGCCGATACAAGGTCGTTTTCCCTATACGGCAATTTCTGCAAATCTCTTTCACGGTAAAATCCTTGCTGTCATACATCTTCAATGCCGTACTGGATTTATCGGCAGCAATCTTGGGTCTACCACCTAACCGGCCTCTTGCACGCGCGGCGGTAAGCCCCTCTCGTGTACGTTGAGCTGTAAGGTCGGCCTCAAACTGGCTTAGGCCAGCGAAGATCGTAAACATCAACTTGCCGTGTGGGGTAGTGGTATCCAACCAGGTTTCCTTGAGGCTTTTAATGTTGGCGCCTCTGGATTGAATCTGCTCAACAATTGTAAACAAATCCTTGGTGCTGCGGCTCAATCGGGTAAGCTCAGAAATAACTACAATGTCACCGCCACGCAGTTGCTCTATCATGCGCATGAGTTCCGGTCTATCAAACTTTTTGCCGGTGGCTTTTTCGGTAAAGATTTTTTCGGCACCGCAATCTGTCATAGCATCAATTTGTCTGTCGAGATTCTGTTCAATGGTGCTTACACGAGCATAGCCGATAATCATGCCCTTGACTCCTTCTCTTTTAATTCATCATCAGCCCATAATACCGTATTGCAGCTATAATACTTAGGGCAATTTTCTTCGCACCAATCAAAGGTGCGCGGGGTATCATACAGGCAGCACATATATTCAAAATCATCCATTACGTCATAACACCCTTTCCAAAAACGTATAGTAGCGTAAGTATTGGGACTTTGATAGTGGAACGACTTTTGGAACCGAAATATGGCTGTTTTATAACCAATTCCAGCTTCAATCCAATAGTTCCGATAACGGTCGTTTTAGGGTCTGACCGGGATAATTACAACTTCTGGAATTGTAATATCCATCCCACGGTCTTGAAGATATGCAATTGCCCAAATCCTCCCAAACGCGCGTCTTTCTTTGGCGGTTTTGTTATTGAGGATACAGCCCCAATTATCTAAACCCTTACCTCTTCGCACCTTGAACCGCTTGCATTCTATGCAGTGTTCAAAGTCCCAAACAGTCATACGATTGCATCTGATTTCAGTTGCCATAAGCTTCTCCCCTACATCGTTTCACAAGAAGGCCGCAATTCCTTGCATTCACCAAGCAAAGCATTCTCATATTTGACGACCTTGACCGATTTAAGCCGCTGGATGTCGTACCAGTCAGCGGTGAAGAAAATGTTATCATCTTCCATGTTGTAGCTGTTGTCCTCCGTGATTACGAAACAAAGCTGATACTTCCTTTGCGACACCCGGCGTACTTCCATAAGAACTAAGTCCTCAGCAGATTCAACGAGGCGGTTTAGTAAATGGCGCAAATAATCCCCGCCGGAAGGTGTCTTTGTGCCGTCTATCAAAGTTTTGAACTTCCGTATTATTACGATCTCGTCAATTTCCAGTGTTCGGGACATGTAACATCCTCCCAGCAATTTGAATAATCTCCAACAAACTTTCTGTTGCATCAGTACCCATAATCATCAAAGAGACGCGACAATGGAAGGATACGTCCTGCTGTGTTTCCGCAGGCCGCAGGCCGGAAGGAACAC
>Ga0136643_10013510_pt1 | contig 12224 bp, 7 predicted proteins | sample TergutLab28metaG_FD_96883 | JGI IMG/M metagenome (GOLD analysis project Ga0136643, IMG submission 96883) | Labiotermes labralis P1 segment gut microbial communities from Petit-Saut dam, French Guiana - Lab288 P1 (version 3) (version 3) | ecosystem: Host-associated > Arthropoda: Insects >...
ACAGTGGTTAAGGTGCTGTGCTACAAATCGGAAGGTCTCTGGTTCGATCCCAGCTGGTGTCATTGGAATTTTTCATTGACATAAAATCCTTCCGATCGCACTATGGCCCTGGGGTCGACTCAGACTCCAACAGAAATGAGCACCAGGAGCATTTCCTGGGAGTAAAGGCGGCCGGTGCTTAAGGCTGACAACCTTACCACCATCCTGTGCCGCTGTCACGAAATCTGGGAACCTTAACTTCCTGGAACCCTCTGGGCCACTCCAGGCCTGTAACGGGACTGCTTTACCTGTACCTTTACCCTGGTCTCTGGTCTTGCACGGTTAATTCATCGTCTCCCGGCCCACGTTCCAACGTACCACCCATAATACCCTCACTGCACCTATCACGATATTTGACGCAAATCACAGGGACCGAGTTGTCTTAAGCTGTGTACTCACGTCTGTCGCACGAAGGCTGCTTGAACGCTGGGTATGGACGTAAACTTTCGTTTTCTCGGTGCTGGTTTGTAGAAGCCGTGAGACAGGCCGATTCATCACGCAAGGACTCTTACCATTCCTCTAAAGTCAAGACTCAGAAACCCGGAAAAGGGAAGCCCTGGCCGTATTGGCATGTAATAGAATATAGATAGAAAATATTATTTTGTGAAGCGTGTAAATGATGAAGATCCTCATCATCTGCTTTTTTTTTATGATCCCTTACTCTGACCTGTTCGATTCAAACTGTAAAACGTACAGAATGTCAACTGTATGTTGCTTTCGCACCGTGCATTGCAATATAATTATACATTATAAACCGAAAAATGCGCCTTTTTTAAACGACTATTTTAGTTTGTTATATCTCCTACATGTTTCGAACCCGAGGGTTCATCTTCAGGAAGATGGTTGTATATTCGAATATGGTATGATATGTTTTACATGCATCAGTATAATTAGTCTTATACGTGGCAGAGTGTGTTCGATACTCAGTACCGAACACACCGTTTAAGTACCGACCACACCCTACCACCTACAAGACTGAAGTGCTAATACTGATGCATGTAAAACATACTGTACAAAACACGTATACACAACCGCCTTCCTGAAGATGAACCCTTTGGTTCAAAACATGTAGAATACATCATAAATTAAAATATTAATTTAGTAAGGGTGCATGTTGTTGGTTTATATTGTGTAATTACAAAATGTCAGTTGCGATACGGTGTAAAGTGTACTTGCAATGCCAACCAGGCGAACAGTATTACACTTAGTAAGCTTCACTGGCACTGGGCTTTTGAGAGAGAACTCAGCTCGGATGATGGAATAGTCATAATCACTGTAAGTATGCCGCTCGCTCGGCCGGGTCGTGATCTAGCCAGTCAGCCAGCCAAGAAGTGGGTCAGTGAAAGTGAAAACAGTTCTACTAACCCAGCAACTATACAATAACATTACCTGGCAATCCGAGCGGCTGCGTGCTGAAGAAGTAACAGACACACATTTTGCTTTTAATGGTTAAGATGCTGGTGCCAACGTCAACCGAAATTACAAAACAGCACCAGGGAGAACTATATTGAGTTAAATGCAAGATTAGTGTATTGAGAATTGTAATTTGACTTGGTACTTCATAAAGCGGGCATAAATCATGGTTTCTTGCTTCACGGACGGCAAAATGACTGACGGTGACGAAAAAAAGGTTGCACAGGAGAGTAAAATTCAACCTGAGATCAAGGAACACAACTGGGAAAATTACAAATAATAAAAAATAAAATTCTTCATACACGTCAACATGTATTAGAATGACGAAATAGATAAGAATGAGAAGGGAACTGTATGTAGCATTAATTCGAGGCTCGAGATTTATATATTTAGTCAGAAACCCTGTTGGGAAGTAAACATTTGGAACACCTAGGCTTACAGGAAAACGTGTTATCAAATAGGATGTTACATAACATTGCGGACGGACTGGATTATTCGGGCAAGAGACAGGGACCATCATCGGTCTCTTATAAACTTGGTAACGAAGTTCAGGCTCCATAAAAGGCAGAGAATTTTTTGACTAGTTGAGTGACTACTAGTTTCAAGAAAGTGACTGCGCTCCGAACAGAGTTAGGGTGAAATATCTGACGGCAATTTGTCGCTTGTCAAGTGCAGAATTTGTAAGGTGTGGGCGATACTTGGTGATGGTCACATTTAGTTGACATAGGTATTAACACAGTAATAAACTGCAGTGTCTACTGTAGTTAGAACGTGGGCTTCTCACTGTGAATTTTTGTTTGGTTCCGTTAGTGTGAGTGACACATTTCCACCAAATCAGTTCCAAAGGCAACGCTGGTTATATGTTGTCATTACATCAGAATAAGACACGATTTAGTCCATAGTGAAACCCAAATCCTCCCAAACAGGCTACGTTTTAAATCTTTAAGGAAAATACGCGCACAAATATATCGATAAATTTTCCTCTTTTCTGTCGCATATTCAAGAACTTCAGGGTTCTAGTTTATTTTTAAACCATGATAACTTTAAATTTTTAGTAAAGCGTTGATGTGACTGTGAAGCGTGCATAAATAGGAAAATGTGGTATGTGGGTGTAGTTCAGGGTGGAGTTTAGAGACGAAATTACATGTGAAATGTTTACTTCGGAGGTCTAGTATGAGGGATGTTTTGACAGTCACCTTATTGGTTGTTTGATTGGTTGTGTTTCTCACGAATATTTTTTTCATTTCATAAAAAGGAAGGATGTGTTTTGAGGAGCATGCAGCACACGGTAGAGAAATGGGCAATGCATAAAATGCTCTAGTCTGGAACCTGATGGAAAGAGATCACTTAGGAGACTATGACGGAAATCAAAAGATAATCAAAATATGCTTAACATAGGGGTTACATGTTTGGGATAGATTCAACTGTTTGAGAATAGAGTGCAGTAACTGGCTCTTGTGAACACCATAATGAATGATCTTTTCAGTAAAAAGCAAGACGGACTGGAAGACCTAGGCGTAGATGACAGGATGACGTTAAACTTTATCTTAAAAATCAGGATAGAAGCGTTTAAATTGGAATAAATGGTCCAGGATAGGGAACACAGTAATGAACCTTCGATGTCCTTAAAACTGCGCGGATTTCTCGAGAAGCAGAGGAAGCATGAGGTTCTTAAGTAATACTTTGCAACGTGCCACTTGGTTGTAAAGGACACTCCTCTTTCAGAAGCTGATAACTACTCAGTAAAAAAAGTAACCGTCGTTTATGGAAGTAGAGTTTTATGTAAATGTCCGCAAGACCCGTCGCTGGGGACTACTCTCAATTTCATTCATTTTTGTCACTTTTCAGATCTATCGTAATATTTTCCATCCGACTATGCTTGAGTCTCCCAGTAAGTCCTTTTCTTTGAGATTTTAAGCTTTTGTATGAATTTCTCAACTCTTTGCAAGTGCTTCATTTTTCACCCATCTCCTCTGATTTGATTACCGTAAGAGTGTTTAATGAAGACACCAAAGTACGACGCTGTCAGTGCTGAATCCACTCCAACTTCTGTAATTTTTGTTATTTGGACCAAGTGAATGACCTTATTGCATCTAGAAAATCTAGAAACATCCACTTGATTAAATATTAACATAGCCGCTGCTACGAACAAATTATGAGCGTGTAAATTTTTCTCGTAAAATGTTTTTGGTGAATTCCACTGGCGAATGTTTGCTTATCCAGGTCAACTACAGCATCGCATCAGCACGAGACATTCTTTGCTCTGTTCCATTCCAGTGCTTACATAAATCGTTTTAAAAAAACATCACAAAAACAAACATTATGCAATATTTCCACAGAGATGGTCACAATCGAAAGTGTGCTAGTTTAACGATCCGTTGACTATACGTCGTGGCCTAGTAATGGAAGAGAAATCGGGGTTAGCGTTTCCTCCGAAGCGCCCCGCTATTATAGAAGTCACTTTCCCTTTCATGCTGTACTGGCAGCACCACTGTGTACGAGTATTTTATTGTTATGCTGGTAGGAAGATCAACTGATCCCTTAAAATAAGTCCTCGAACGTCATTATAGGCCTTATTATGACATTTGCTATAACTCGTGCTACTGTGACTTAACTCTTGCAATAGCGACACTGGGCATTAGATTTTTTTTGATAACTCTGATGGTTATTGATGTGTGAAGAGAATGTGTGATGTGACCTTACTTTTATATCGCAGATTTGTGCCCACTCGTGTTCTTTAAAATCAGACATTTCCTCATTTCACTTGTAAATTTCCAACTTAGAGACGATGAAGTCTCGATTGTTCGAATCTTCGTTACAGATCTAAACGACCTAATCACAGAAGTAGCAATGATTATGTCATCTACGTAGATCGGGAAGAGACGATATGCATTTGTTATTAAAAAATGCGGAACATTTAAAATGGAGAGAAAAGTGGTTAAGTAGGAACGAAAGAGAGCTTGTAAGTACTAAGTAGCTGCACTAAGATTGTAGCACTGAAAAACCTAGAACAACTGTAGTATATTTAAGATGAAGTATAAGTGGGAAAGCCGGTCCCAGTGGCCGCGCGGTCTAAGGCGTAGGTCTGCGGCCGCTCGCCTGCTGAGATCGTGGGTTCGAATCCAAATTCAGTAGGTGTGGGTGTAATCGGAGTTGTGGCTGTGGTAGTGTTGCAAGAAGTATGAGCAAATGGTAGTAATGTTAACATATTAATAAGACGTTGGAAGTAAATAAGGAAATGCGCGCTGGAAACAATTCAGATTAAGTTCCAACTGTACGTAATTTGTGAACTTGAAGTTTGCCTGTAAGGTTCCAGCATTAGAGCATGTCTTTCCGGTTGGTCAAGTATAAGTCTGGAATTAGTAATGTCGGAAAAGTGTTTTGGTCACTGCGACAGGCATCTTCATCACGGACGTTGGAAGAACGAATTACAGTAACTGACGATGGTTCAACTATAGTTTGCTGGCATCCAGAACCACGGTTTCCGTATGAATGTTCTCGTCCTTTGCCGTAGGAACAGGAGACTCAAACCACCTTGAAAATCCAGTCTTTGGACGAAGTTCGCTCAGTATTTGTAGAAAATAAGCAAGAGTTTGTTCGCTAAGAATTAATGAGTCTCACATGCACAACCAAACACAGATGGCTTCAAAGATCAAGGGACAATTATGCCAAGAATAATCCACCAGCTAGAGAATATTTATGAAACTTTAGGATTAATTTGTGCGAGATGTGTTTCTAGATTTGTGGGAGTACAGTTTGTTGTCATTTATAATAGATCGTGGAATAAATTGCTGCATAATGCACTGAATTTTGTATGGAACTTGTATGCGTGTGTGTGTGTGTAAAAATGCAGAGTGTAGAAAATAGACATCTCCAAGATATGTTTTTGTGGGATAAAGATTATTATTCCAGCTTATCTTCCAGAAATTGAGTATTTACATTTGAATATGAAGCTAGTTATTAGTAGCTTCTATATGAGAAATAGCAATAAATCATTTAATAATTTGGAATAATTATGAAAGTGTTAATTTGAAGGTGAATGATAAACACAAGGACAAAACTGTAACTGATTCTGATATGATGCTGCCAGAAAGATGTAATAGTATTTTGTTGTGAATGCAGATACTTAAAAAAAAACCTTTAACACGTAGCTAGCAGGATTGTATGATAACTAGTAACAGCAAGTGTTGGAACAGGGATCATGTGCTGTATAATTAAACCCAACAAATAAATGTTTCTAATAATTATACATATGGCTATTAATGATCATATGACCAGTAAAAAAAAATCCCACTGGGTGTATGGATGTTGGTGTGTTGTGAGTGTTATGTGTTGTCAGGTAGAGGTCTCTGCGACGAGCTGATCACTCGTCCAGAGGAGTTCTACTGACTGTGGTGCGTCGTTGTGCGTGATTTAGAAACCTCATGAATGAGGAGACCCTGGCCCATTGGGAGCTGTCGCGCCAAAACAAACAAACATATTTGGGCAAACAAAAGGAAGAAATTTGCATGAAGGGTCGAGAAGGGGAATGGAGGTATATTGTAATAGGAAACAAAAGACCAATTATTTAATCATATATGTATGATGATTTAATTTACGAAATGTGTACTGCGCAGAGCTCGGTGTCTGGAGTTGCGACCGTTATAAGGTGTGTATACACTTGAGTATTAACAGATAAATGTTCATATTCATACGCAGTAAAAGTAACAAGTTTTCTAATTTGTGACTGGAGCTTGTGTTTGTGCTTCATTCGCAGTATCTCCAATTCTGGGAAGTGACAGGAGCACGTCGTGTATGTTCGTAGTTCTCGTCACGTAGTCTGTCTTACGACAGGCCCACAGCCTCTTCCAAAGCGAGTTCTCCAGAGAGATGGATCCAGTGCTTCTTCTTGAATTTACATCATCTTCTTGATTCTTTAAGATCATCCAGTAATTAGTTACATATACACTGGTAACGTCCACCTAACACTGCGGTAAATGAAATCAAACTCTAAGCCTGTCCATGCAAGTTCCATTACCGCAGTCAACGTCTGTAAGATCTATCCAAATGTTATCTACCATTCCCTCTATCAGTCTTCCAACAAGACGTCTTCGAAAATGGGACAGCAGGTTTCGACGGTAGCATAAGATCGGAAGCACCAGTCTGTGCTATTCATGGTGTTAGGAGCCGCACATACGCTTAAATTGTAAAGTATTCTCTGAAATCGGTAGCTTCATTCCCAACTGACTTTCCTTTTCAGGAAACCCTGAGAACGAGACTTAAATGCCGTGTACACTAACAACTCCGTTGACGAAGGAAATGCATTGTCTGTTATCCGGTTGGATCATTTCCGGATACGTCCTTGCAGACGCTAACACAGCTAATAATGCATCAAGGTTTCTAGACCGTAGTATGTCTGGTTCACACCAGAATGGGCACTGGAGCAAGATTTGACACTGAATTACTGATGGTTATCACTATTGCGTCGTCTATGACAGATCAAGTTTCTAATTTAAACTCCTGAAGCCTTGTAATGTAATTTACGATTTAAAATTAGCTGTGTAAAGCAGTCCCATTACAGGCCTGGACAGGCCCAGAGGGTTCTAGAAGTTAAGGTTCCCAGATTTCGTGACAACGGCACAGGATGGTGGTAAGGTTGTCAGCCTTATGCACCGGCCGCCTTTATCCCCAGGAAATGCTCCTGGTACTCATTTCTGTTAGAGGCTGAGTCGACCCCAGGGCCATAGTGCGATCGGAAGGATTTCATATCAATGAAAAATCTACTGACACCACCTGGGATGGAACCAGCAACCTTCCGATTTGGAGCCCGGCACCTTAACCACTGTGCTACCGCGGTCCCCAAAATTAGCTGTGTGCACACAGTAAATAATTTGTTTTTCTTGGTTTTTGAAGGAATTTAATGAAAGATTTAATGCTAATCTGGTACGTCACCACCGAAAAAAGTAACTTAGCTCCTTGCATCTTATGTTGCCAAAAATTGACTTCATTTGTTATGTGACGTTTATTAGCGACGGACAAATATTTTGATTTGCAAAACTGCAATTGGATTTACACGGTAGTGGTCATAACACTTTCAAATTGAATTCAGTATTTTCTTACGTCGTTGAGATAAGTGTTAAAGTTATAAATAATTTTTAATTCCGCCTCAAGAAATAAACAAACAAAAATTCGCGAATTCGTTTCTTAAACCAGCCAGTTGCAAAGTATCAAATAGAGACAAACTGCTGCGACATGTTTCGATAAAAATGTACCATTCTCAGGGTGTGCATGTGCCAAGGTTAAAACCAGCCACAGATGGTAAAATAATATTTGCAAAGTCATTTCAGCATTTGTAGATGGCTTTAAACTTTAACGCATGCAATCTCTAAATATTTAATAGTTTCACCGACACGTGTTGGAGTAGCGTCTTTAGTGTTTATATTTATTTGATTTATGCACTTGGTTTGTTTAATAAACGAATAAATTGTCCTGAAATGCACGGAAGGGACAACTTAAAAAAACAATTTTAATGTTCAGACACACAGATACTTTTCTCTATCCATTTTTGGTCTTCAGCAACTAATCGTGGTTCTCTTCTAGTGCAGATGATATAGGACGACATTTCAAGGACTAGGGTGACTCTGTGTGTCTACGCTTGTAAAGGTTTGTAAAGATTGGCTAGGCCTGTAACGGTGACAGTCAACATAAACTTGCATACGAACACAAATTCGCACTTTATGAAAATATTTGAATACAATACGTTATAAAAAGCAGAATTACTATCGCGTAGATTGATATATTACGCCACAGAAATGCAATTTAATATTATGTTAGTGTGAAACTCACTGTGCTATTATTCTTCTGCCTGTGTCTATGTCTAGGTCTACCAAGCGGTCCCTTTCCATTAAGTTTTTGGCATAAATTTAATGTTTATTTCTCATTTCTCCTACGCATGCTTCAGATTGTGCACGTTTTATTTTTTATCCCAGCAACATATGGTGAATAATAACAAACGTGCTTCCATTCTTGAAGTTTTTTTTTCTATTCACCTTTCATTTTTTCCACTCATCGATCCAAGTAACCTCGCATTATTCTCATTCTGTCACCTGTACTGATGACGCAGAAACTTCTTTTGCTCACATATCGCTTTTTCGTGTCAGAATCTCTCACACCTTGCCCACGGAAAAATTCGGACTTTCCCACTGATTAATGGAAGAATGAATGGGAAGGCAATAACACTGACAAGCAGTACGGTCAAGAAATTACCCATGTTTTATCCAAGCTGAAGTTTCACTGGCGTATTCACAAAAGCCCGCCACTGGTGCCTATCTTGGGTCACTTTCCGTTGCCTTGGTCCTTCTAAGTAATCTGTCCAACTTCAGATTCTTCCACAAAATTTCGTAATAAGTTCTTTTTTTTTTTTTAATTTTTTGTAACGAACAATTGTTAGTTCTTCAGCTCAAACTCGAATCTGGAAGATCGTGTTGTCAGCTGTCCGCGAATTCTTATTCAGTGTATTTGCACCTACCCTCCAAATCTCCAAATACCCCTTCATCCTTAGTTGAAGGACATGCCACATATTTGCAATAAGATATCTATGTAAGATAAGAAAAATGCCAATCTGTTTCTTTGTACAAAATCTATATTATTTCATCCACGAGCGTGTCGCTGCCACATCAACTACAAGTGAGCTTTATAATCGTGGAAGTGAAAGTTTTTCGGTGGACGCATGCGTGGCTGATAGTTTACGAACATGAGAATATTGCTGTTATAAACACCTGCTAATTACTCTATATTCTGAGGAAAATTCTTAAAATATACGGTACTGAAATTGTGACACAATTTATTTATTGTGTCCCACATATGGTTATATTTTATGGCGCTAAACCAAGAAATAAGTGCTGGGCGACGTACAGTATATGCTGTATGTGAGAGACAAAAGCTTACAAAATTTTAAATTGAAAGTCTGAAGTTAAGGGGCAGTTTGGGAGACGGAGAAATACCTGACATACCGGTAATTTAAAGTAAGTACCGGTTGGTCTTCAATATACTAACCCGGAAAAGGACCCCGGTACCTATTGAATATGAAGCTGGGTGGGCCTCATGTCCCATCTGGGTATTTTGAAAGGAGAAAAATTTCTTGCTGATATTTTTAATGAGAAATAAATTAAAAAAGAATAAAAATTAATATATTTATGTTAGAGAGTTTGTGATTCTCTAACATCGTCAAGGGGCATGAGAAGAAAAGGCTACGAATAAATGTCACAGAATACCTTTTCTCTAGAATAAGAGATTGGCAGTTGGTACACATCGTCGCTGTACAATCACATGTAGGCCTATCAGTACGCTTACACAATATAATACCATGAACGCCCCGGGCATTAAATGTCTTTGAAAGGAAAGAAACAATAAGGTTTTGATTTCCATGATTAGCTATCTGGAATCATCTTAATTATCTCTTTAAACAAAGAACCAGTAGCTGTAATACGTCAGTCATCAACCACACGTAAGAGGCCCAATGAAAATTAAAACAAAACAAGTTCTAAGGAAGTAAGATGAGCGCTTGTCATCAGTCATTAAGGCGTAATTAAGAGATAAGTGGAGAAAGGTGCATATAATTTGAAATGTAATGTGTTATAGTATACAGAAGCTCTGTCACAGTGAGGCCTTGTGGGCACAGCTTGTAATATCAATGCTATTGCACTTGTTTCAGACAACACAGGAAAATGAGCATAAATTATTAATGGATTACTGAAAATTTTAGTGAAACATTTATGGCCATAATATCCGTAACAGGTCTGTAGATTCATACTGACCGAATGTTGTGAGAGAACAGATGTTGTTGTCGCCGACCTGTTTGCAATTTATAAGATACGAAGAAACACGTTTCACACAAGATTTGTAGATTTTTTTTTTATGAACTAACAAAAATTCATCTAATACTTAACAGTTTATGAAATGCGTTTTCTGCAAAAAGAATTACGAAGCACAATGCGACTAACATAATTTTGCAAATTAAGTATTACGTGGCGACAAACACACAAAAAAACGAACTTTGAACTTAGAGTCTTTACTTGTGATATCTAACATGCTTCTTATGAACATGTTTGCGAGGTAAAATGTGGTTTTTTTTATGTAAAATGAACAATATACTTAGGGTCTGAGAATAGCTCCGATAAACGTTGAACACCTATGTTACATTTTTTGGACGTAAGATATCGACGTTTTGTAAATGTACTTGCATTTAGGCACTTCGTAACCGCTACAGCTTCAGTTTACTTTTACGGAAGGGATGGCTTGAAATAAAAATTGTTGTCATCTTCCTTTTTTTCTCCACTTGTTGTTCAGGAAGCTATAATTGTCATGAATGTACGAGCACTTTAAACAACTCATATCAAACACTGAATATTCTGATAGTTGAAGAATAAAAAACCACCTAGATGTCACTTGTTATATTTACTTTACTTCTTAGATACTCAACATGTTTCGGGCAGTAATATGTCCATCTTCAGGAGTTTTCGACTATGTTGTTGAACTACCACATTGGCTGTATTTTTCTTGGATTGCTGTGTGTTGGAGATAGGGTGCGGTTCGGCTAGGGTGGTCGGCAGCCCGGATACCACCCTAGCCGAACCGCACCCTAACTCCAACACACAGCAATCCAAGAACAATACAGCAAATGTAGTTCAACAACACAGTCGCAAACTCCTGAAGATGGACATATTAATGCCCGAAACATGTTGAATATCTAAGAAGTAAAGTAAATATAACAAGTGACATCTAGTTGGTTTTTCATTCTTCAACTATCACAATGATGCACGGTCCAATAAACATCAGATTCACTAAATATTCTGCAGCTTGCAAATTTTATTTCTGATAATGATTGTAAAGGTATTAATAAAGTTTGCAAGTCAGACCTCAAATTTTCTGATAGAAAATATTAAACCTGTGGATTATATTCAGAAAGTGTTCTGAGGCGTAAACTTGAACAGCAAGTAATACCGGGTTTTGATTCATAATAAGAAATTAAAATACAATATTAAATTCGTACAATTCCTTAAATTTGCGTATTACGCTTCCCAGTTTTAGATTTGTAGATAGAAAACAAGTAAATACATAATTTTAAGATTGAAATTTCTCAAAAGCAGCCACTTGTTAGATCAAGAAAAAAGTGTGTATAAAACATTAAAATGACTCTTATAGGGGGAGGTTTCGAGGGTGGGATGTCGGTGTGCTGTTTGTAAATGACTCAGCAGGTTACTGTGGCGAAGAGAAATGAATGGGAGAGCTCCGTTTCATGAGAACATATTTTTTGGCCCTTTTGGAAATGTTACCATTCGATTATTAATGATCACTCCGTCCATTCTCGTAGACATTATTTCATCTCTGCATGTTTTCCCTTCGTCGTTCATTAACGCTTAAATCCCAGCGGTAACTATATGTACCGCCTGATGTAATGTAAATGTCTGTATTTTCCATGCCGTGTACTCATGTGTTTGTATGGGTCGCAGAAAAATAGCGATTATTTCCCTAACAGCAGAGCCATATCTGGAAGGGTGGGGGGCGCAGGGCGAAGCAAACTTATCGGAGACCCATTTCTGTAAAGTAAAAAAAAAAAATTCCCCTAACCTCTTTTTCTCCGTGGCCTTAGTCCGCACGCGAACTATACCGACAGAGCGGCCGCCGCCGGTCGGCGAAGTTAGTGCCAACTTTTCGGATAGAGGGGTGTCACGTGGTCAGCGCAACGGGTCCCCACAGCCGTTAATCTCTGTTTTCTAGACCTGGAGCCGCTA
>Ga0136643_10013511_pt1 | contig 12224 bp, 9 predicted proteins | sample TergutLab28metaG_FD_96883 | JGI IMG/M metagenome (GOLD analysis project Ga0136643, IMG submission 96883) | Labiotermes labralis P1 segment gut microbial communities from Petit-Saut dam, French Guiana - Lab288 P1 (version 3) (version 3) | ecosystem: Host-associated > Arthropoda: Insects >...
GTTGTTGAGCCTGACTCCATTTTAATCCCGGTACTCAGTTCCGCTTAAAAAATTCACCTTTTTTCCAAGGGGGTAGTGTGCCCTTTTTAGGGCGGTAGCATGGGTAAGGATGTTTTCACGCTAATCTCCCTCATTTACATATTTTGAAAACAATGTGTAAGGTTTACGAATATCCTCTATTGTAAAGGGTCGTCCGTCATGTTCACCGATTTCTGGTGAAAGCTCAACAGTCAAGAACCCCTTATAACCTTTTGCAATCATCGCATTAATAACTGCATCATTATCTGTGACCCCTTCTCCAAAGCGCGTAAACTCTTTCTTTCCATAGCCCTTATTTTCTTTGACATGGATATGGTTAACACGATCACCCATTTCTTCTATCAGTTTCATCATATCAACACTAGACGCATCAAAATGCCCCGTGTCTATGTTTATGCCCACATGTCGTGATGGGATAGCATCTAAAACACGGCGATAGTCGTCTATAAATTCAAGATTATTGTTTGCATGATTTTCCAGACAAATCAGTACATCCATTTCTTCTGCAATTGGTGCAAGTTCCTTGAGGGATTCAATTACAGCATCCAATCCTCCTGCATCGCCGCGACCATATCCAGATGCAGACAGCCTTCGGCAACCTATTTCCTTTGCACACTGCATTGCACGAATCTTATGACAGACATCCTTAGTCAGTTCTTCCTTAGTTGCCCCCCCCAAAGAACCCACATGAACTGCAGCAGCCTTTAGTCCGCTTTTTTTCATACGCTCATTGATATCGCGCATTTTTCCCGGTGTCAATGTGGATGGGTACCAACAATTAAACTCGATATACTCAAAACCAATTTTTGGGGCAAGTTCAAATGTTTTTACAAAATTATTATCTCCGAATCCATCAAACGATATCGTAGCACAAGCCAATTTAATCAAAAATGCATCCTCCTTATTTATTTTTTATTTCACGTCAACAGCGTCTTATCCTTTTATTCCAGTAGTGGCAATGCCTTCTACTAAATACTTCTGACATGAGATGAAGAAGATAAATAGTGGTAAAAGTGCTACAGTAGACATTGCAAACAACGTACCAAACGCCGACTCTTCAAGAACCTCTGTATATTGGCGCAGAGCTAATGATACAGTAAACATTGATGCCGTGTGTATATAGATGAGTTGTGAAAAGAAGTCGTCATAGGTCCAAATAAATGAGAATATCGCCGATGTAAGAATAGCTGGCACACATAAAGGCATGATTATGCGAATATATATCTGAATCGGTCCACATCCATCCACAGTGGCAGCCTGATCAATTTCAACCGGTATACCACGTATGAACTGGACAAACAGAAAGATGAAAAACGAACCTAGACCGAAAAATGCTGGTACAGTTAAGGGTAAATATGTATCAATCCATCCTAGTGCATTAAACATTAAAAATCTAGGAATTAACACACCGTGAACAGGCAGCATCATTGTTAAAATCATCAAAACAAAATATATCTTTATCCCCACAAAGCGAAGTCTTACAAAAGCAAAAGCAGCCATAGAGCACGATATAACTGTTCCAATTACTACTGGTATTACAATTTGAAACGTGTTGACCATAAATCGCCAAAAAGGAATTCCAGCAACGCCACCAAAGCCGCGAATATAGTTCTCAAAGGTAAATTCTCTTATGAATAAACTGCGGTCATAGAATATAAGTGCCTCTGGCTTAAATGAGCTGCTTATCATCCAAACCAATGGATAAAGCATAAGCGCACAACCCAGTAAAGCCACAGCGAACCATACATATCGCTGAAAATTTTTTCTACTTGCCATACATGTCTCTCCTCCTACTCATTGTAATGTACCCAGCGACCGGATGTTTTGAAAATCACGACCGTTACGATTCCGATAATAAGCACTAATATCCAAGCCATTGCAGATGCGACACCCATTCTAAACTGTTGGAATCCCACGCGGAATAGATAAATCGTATAGAACAGCAAGCTGTTTGCTACACCACCACCAGCTCCGGCTCCGCCGATTATGAACGCGGATGTAAACATCTGGAACGCAGAGATAATTTGCATAATTAAATTAAACATGATTATTGGCGTAATCATTGGGATGGTAATAGTAAAAAACCTTCTTACAGAGCTTGCACCGTCTATAGATGCAGATTCATACAGCTCGGAAGGCACTTGCTTAAGTGCTGCTAAAAAGATAATCATAGGTGAGCCAAATTGCCACACTCTTAGCAAAATCAGCGAGTAGATCGAATAAGAGGGGTTGACAATCCAACTGATGGAATACCATGCTTCCGGTGCACCTAAAAGTCTTAAAAGATCGTTGAACAATCCTTCTATGCCGAATACTTGGCGCCAAAGAATAGCTACCGCAACACTTCCGCCCATCAGGGCAGGTAGGTAATATGCTGCACGAAAATATTTAAGCCCGGGTATCCCGACATTCAACATCATAGCCAAAAGAAGTGCAAATATAAGTTGCAAAGGAACTGATATAACTACAAAATATGTCGTTACTCGTACTGCCTGAATAAAAAATGTGTCTCTTGTTATTAAAAATATATAATTTTGCAGACCAACAAAATCATAAGTTGCTCTCATAGAGTAGTTGGTAAGGGATAAATAAAGTGAATATAATAATGGGTACAAACTGAAAACAAAAAATCCAATTAACCATGGCATGAGAAATAAATAACCATAAAAGTTATTATGAAAAGAACGTTGGAGTTTGCCTCTTCGCTTTATAGACGAGTCAAGTACCGCACTACTCATCGAATCCCTCCTTTCTGATATAGATGGTACTAAATAATTGTAAAATACTTTTTTAATACGTTCCGCCCGCTAACGCAGGCGGGACAGTATTTTTGAAACACCTATTTTTTCACCTGTTCATCTACTGAAGTATTAGTGGAGCTCTGTCAAAGTGGGCCGCTACTGCCTCTTGTACAGTTGCAAGACCAAACAGAATTTCCTGCCAAGTATTATCAACATCAGTCCATACAGCCGGTGCGCCTTCTAGACGACCCGGATGTGGCCGAACATTAGACAAAATCTCACTAACCAATAGTATTTCGATACGAATTGTGTCGTCAACCAAAGAATCGGTCAGGTTGTCTATTATGTCATTTTGAATTACAGCAGAACCTGGCACACCAAGTTCCATATTCCATAACCTTTGATTATCTACATCATTTACAAAATAATTGATAAATGCGGCTGTTTCATACTTTACAGTACTGCTTGGTGAAACAGTCCAGCCAGAAGGTTGAGGCTGCTCAACATATCTGTATATAGCATTATCAGCAACAAGACCTCGCGTAGCACCTAGGGCATCATCAGTTTGTGCTTGCCAAATCTTCAGCTGATTCATGTTGGTTTGCCATATGGCAATACGGCCTGTACCTTCCAAGCTATCAACCCATTGTCTTCCAATATTTTCAGCAGCGACTTCAGCAGGAGGTGTCAATCCAGCTTGAAGCAAATCATATGCAAATTGGAAATAGCTTTCTAATATTTCTGGTGTATAACCCAGCACTCTTTCACCGTCAACATATGCTACCATTTCGGCACCAAACTGACGAACATGGTTTTCAAATTGATGCTCCCATGCTCCAAGGAAAGGCCACATATCATCAGGCAGTACTTCATTAAGCTCAGTTAAGTAATCAATAAATTCTGAATATGTCATAGCACCGCTTGGCGGATCCATCCCTAGACTGTCGATTAAGGTCCTGTTGTATGCAAGAACAGCAACTGTGTCTCCAAACGTTATGAACAACTGTTGTCCCTCAAATTGCCCTGCAGCTAATGAACCTTCAGTAAAATTAGATACATCAATTACCCCATCTTCAATGAAGCCATCCAGAGGATACATAAGACCTCTTAAGCTAAAGTCAGTTCTATGATGAGCTGTCATACCAAATGTGTCCGGCAATGTATCACTGGCTGCTTGAGTTATCAATCTTGTCCAATAATCGCCCCATGGCGCAAACTGTCTTTCAAATGTGACATTTGAGGCTAGATACTCATAATTGTCAAGTATTTCATTAAACAAGTCATGACGCGCTTCGCCGCCCCACCATGCAATGGTTATTTCCACTGGTCCATCGGAAGCAGCACCATTGTCTCCGTCGTTGCATGCCACCAGCAATGGCATAACTAGAGCCAATACGAGAGATAATGCGAGGAATAGCCTGATCTTTTTCATAATTACATATACTCCTTCTACCATATTTTTATTTTAGAATCGTTTTATGAAAGCATTTCCGGAAACGATTTTAGATAGTCATTTCTCAATGAAATCGTACTAATCATAAAGACGAATTCTTTCTCACAAACATAAGATAGCCATTATGCATTATTTACCATTAACCGCAAGATACATTCTCATATCATCGATATGGTTTTCAATCAGGGCAATTGCTTGTGCTTCGTTCTTGTTACGAATAGAATTCACTAGCTGATAGTGTTGCTCAACTACAAATTCTGAATTACGAATCTTAGGATTCTTTTTCTCAGTCATGACAGTCATTATGTGCAGAAAGTTGGCGATTTGTGAGTATACAGATGTCAGTTTACTATTTCCTGCAATATGAATAATTTTTCCATGAAGGCAAACATCTATATTCGCAGCTGGCTGATTGCGTTGCGAGTTACGTTCAAATTCTTTTGCAAGATTTTCAAGTTCCTCTATATGCTCCGGTTCACAGTGCTCAATACTACGCTTTATTGCATAAATCTCATAAATCTTACGCATATCACATAATTCATGAATCTCATCAGTAGTTATCTCTACACAATGCAACTCTTTTCGAGGAATATTTTTTACTAAGCCTTCCATAATCAATAAATTAATTGCTTCACGTACCGGGGTTCTACTGATATTTAAATCTTCAGCAAGCAAATCCTCTCTGATTCTTTCGCCACCTTGAATCTCGCAATTTAGTATTCTATTTTTGATGACATCATAGGCGATATCTTTTAATGATTGCATATAAAATTTGTTCCTCTCTATTTTTGCCGATTATAAATTATAATTCTATGCATATTGACCAACGTCTTATTGCAATTTAAACAACACATGTTTGTATACTTTAACAAATCTATTGTAACATATTATAAATTATAATCTTGTGCACATTGACACAATCGCTATTTGTCGATTGCTCTATTTTTGGCACACTATACTATAGGTGATTCCATTTGTCAAGTTTTTATTTTTTTTATTTTTTACAATAGTTGACACAAATATCAAACACATATACAATTCGACACAGAATATTAACTTAATTTAAAGCGTGTTGGTAGAAGTGAATGACTAATGATTTGAAGGGTCTAATATTTGATATTCAGCGTTGTAGCACTCATGATGGCCCCGGCATCCGGACAACTGTATTTTTTAAAGGATGTCCATTGTGCTGTCCTTGGTGCCACAATCCTGAGTCTATTAGTTCACAACCCGAACTTATGTTTTGGAAAAAACACTGCATAGGCTGCCTTCGATGTATTTCTGAATGTCCACACGGAGCGTGGCACAAATCAGACAAGCAGCCTGTTATCAATCGCAATCTATGCACAGGTTGCGGAATCTGCGTAGAAGTTTGTCCAAGTAATGCAATAAACCTCGCAGGAAGATGGATGGATGCACAAACATTAATGAGAGAAATCGAACGCGATAAAGTTTTTTACAAAAAATCCGGAGGGGGCGTTACATTTTCCGGCGGTGAATCACTTATGCAGCACGGCTTTGTTTTAGAAATGCTTAAACTGTGTAAATCCGCGGGGCTACATACGGCCGTTGACACCTGTGGTGAAGTGCCGTGGAAGAACATCTTTGAAGTCATTGAATTCACAGATTTATTTCTATATGACATCAAGCCCTTCGATACTAAGTTTGCTCTTGACAATTTTATTAAATTGGCAAAAACAAATGCAAATATACAAGTACGCATACCAATGATATCCGGAAAAAATGACAACTCTGAATATGTTGCAGATATAATTGATATAATACGTGGCCACGATGTATGCCTCCTGCCATTTCACAAGCTCGGGATTGGCAAATATGCAGCATTAGGTGTTCCTGGTCCGTCTGAAAACTTCGAGCGTCCAAGTGACGAATCGATTTCTGCTATTGCACAAACACTCCGCAATGAGGGATGTACTGTAGAAATACATTAAGTAGTCGCGTTGCACCTGAAAATTATGGAAAGGAACCGTTAATATAATATGAACAATTTGCCTGATAGAATCGCCAGACTCCGTGACGAGCTTTTTGCTACAAAAACTCAAACATGTTTTGAACGCGCAATAGCTATAACAGAATCGTATAAGGCAACGGTAGGCGAATCTATGCCAATCCGCCGCGCAAAAGCTCTTAGTAACGTGTTGTGCAATACGCCCATCTACATAAGGGATGATGAATTGCTGGTCGGCTCGCGAAGCTCGCGTCTTGGTTGGAGGACATCTTATCCCGAATATTCTCGCAATGTTGATGGTGTGTGGCCAGAAGACGTAGATGAATATTGGGAAGGTAAAACAATTGGAGAGCTAAGTAAAAAACTGACCCCCACTCCGGTACGTCTAGCAGATGCAGAGCTCGCCGCCTGCTATGTCACAGGTACAGATACAGGCTTTGGACACCTAATAGTTGATTACGACAAAGCAATTAGTAAAGGGCTCAGAGCTGTAATAGAGGATGCAGAGAAATCATGTACCTATGGAGATTTAGAGGCACAAAACTTTTGCAAGTCGGTAGTCATTGCCTGCGAAAGTGTCATTACATGGGCAAATCGTTATTCGGACTTGGCCGTTGGTCTTGCAAAAAAAACATCAGATTCGGTACGCCGAAGCGAACTTGAACATATTGCCAAAATCTGCCGTAGAGTACCTGAATATCCTGCCAGAAATTTTCACGAGGCTCTGCAATCCTTTTGGTTTGTACAAATAGCACTTCACATAGAGCAAAAAGGCTGGTCCATATCTGCCGGTAGATTTGATCAATACATGTTCCCATTTTATAAAAAAGATATTGATGCAGGTATCGCGCAAGATGATCTTTATGAGCTATTACTTAGTCTTTGGGTCAAGTTTATGGAAAATGTTGATCAGGGGCTCAAGATGACAACTTTCCAAAACCTGACACTCGGTGGTAAAGATGAAAGCGGGCAATGCATGTCAAACCCTCTCTCACATCTATGTCTGGATGCGACTGCGCAAACAGGATTTATCCAACCTGCGCTTTCTGTACGTTGGCATGAAAATGTAAGTCGTAGTTTTTGGGAGCACACAATGCAGGTCATTAGCACCGGGATGGGAATGCCTGCACTTTTTAACGATAATATAATAATTGATGCACTTGTATATAATGGCGTTTTACGTAGCGATGCGTTAAACTACGGAGTGGTTGGCTGCGTAGAGGCTGCCGTCAGCGGTAAAATGCAAGGACTCACTGCAGGTGGGCATGTCAATTTAGCCAAGGCTCTTGAATTAGCACTATTCGACGGACGCTCCCTAACATCCGGCGAACAAATCGGTTTAAAAACCGGAGATGCATCAAAGTTTGCTAATTTTGAGGAACTGTTTGAGGCATACTCAAAGCAATCGCGTTGGCTTTCCGGCATAAACGTAACAGCGGCGCAAATTGCAGGTGATGTACAAAAGATATTAGGTCACTGCCCGTTTTGTTCCTCGCTACTAGACAACTGCTTGTCAACACAACGCGACTTAGTCAAAGGGGGCACACAGTACAGCCTCTCAGGAGTAGCCATACTTGGTGCAGCAAATGCTGTAGATGGGCTGAACGCCATAGATAAACTGGTATTTAAACGCAAATTATTTACGATGGGAGAGGTTCTCACAGCTCTCGAAGCTGATTTCAACGGATACGAGCCAATGAGACTTGCATTCCTCAATCACAAAGACCGCTTTGGTAACGATATTGATGAAGTTGATAATCTCGCAAACAGAATAAATTCCATCCATGCAGACTTCTTCCGCTCACATCCCGATCCACGTGGCGGTCATTATACATGCGGCATTTGGCCGGTTAACGGACATGTTTATTCCGGCCATCATACGGGTGCGGCACCTGATGGTAGGCACAGTGGCACTCCGCTGGCTGATGGAGCAGGTGCTTGTCAGGGTGCTGATAAATGTGGTCCAACGGCACTTTTAAAATCTGTTGCCAAGCTTAACAATGTGGAGCATTGGGCGGCAGGTAGCACATGCAACATTAAATTTCCTCGCTCGTTAATAAATAATAAGCCCGGCTTAGCCAATATGTCCGATATTGTGGAGGCCTTTATGATTCTCGGCGGACAAGAGCTTCAGATTAATGTTGTTGATGCTGATGTTTTGCGTGCAGCTCAGCAAAAACCGGAAGATTATGCAAATCTTATAATACGTGTCGCCGGATATAGCGCCTATTTCACAACACTTGAAAGTGAAGTACAAAATGAAGTTATCTCTCGTACAGAGCAAATGGTTTGATTGCCACTAAAATAATAACGAAGGGAATAGTTACACTTATGAAAGCATTGATATATAAAGGTAATGAGAAACTTGAGGTAGTTGAGGTGCCGAAGCCAACTCCTAAAGATGGTGAATTACTTCTAAAAATCAAAGCATGCGGTATTTGTGGAAGCGATGTGCATGGCTGGCTAGGCCTAACCGAGCGTCGAATCCCTCCAGTTGTAATGGGTCATGAGTTTACTGCCGAAATAGAAGGCTTTGGAAAAGGGTGCACAAGCGGACTCGCTTTAGGAGAATTAGTCGCAGTGCAACCCTGCATGTCTTGCGGAATTTGCGAATACTGCCGCAAAGGTAACAACAATAACTGCCCTTCACGCAGATATTTAGGCGGAATGGATTGCAATGGTGCTTTTCAGGAATATTTATGTGTTCCGGAAAAATACGCGTATAAGCTACCAGACTCTATTTCACCACGCATAGGAACATTGATTGAAGTATTTAGTGTTTCACAGTCTGCTGTCAAAAAAGCCGGTTCCCTTTCAGGCAAAAATGTTGTCATCATAGGCGGTGGAACTGTGGGGTTGATGGCATTGATTGCTGCAAAATTACAAAAACCGAATAAAATATTGTTAACTGAATTAAGTCCAATGAGATTGGAAATTGCAAAAAAGTTAGGTGCTGATGTAGCCATTAGCCCACTGAATAATGATCTTATAACAGAAGTAAAAAGTGCATTCAATGGTGAGTTAGCAGATGTCTCAATAGAATCTGTCGGTCTTGATATAACTGCAAAACAGTCCCTTGAGATTTTAAAGCCTCAGGGTTGCAGCATATGGATAGGGCTTAGCGATAAGATGGTGGAAATGGATATGCAGCGTATTGTTGATAAAGAGCTCAAAATACTGGGGTCATATGCATTTACTCATGATGAGTTTGGGGAAAGCATTGATCTCATTCAAAAACACGCCTTGGATTTGGATATGTTTATATCAAATGAAGTGACGCTTTCCGAAGCTGAAGATATGTTTAAAGCTCTTGCCGAAGATGCAGAAAAATATCTCAAGTGCATTGTTATATTTTAGAAGTAAGGAGATTATGTGGCTCATGAAAAATCCAATAGATTGGTACGAACGTATAGCAAAACATAACTTCGAGATTGTAGGCCCTCTTACACATCCATTTGAGTCTGTTCATATAGGTAATGGTGATATTGGTGCAAGTATCAACGTTTATTCTCACGAAATACGAATTACCTTGGGCAAATCAGATGTTTGGGATGCGCGCTATGACGGCCGTCCGGAGGAAGCTGTTTTAAAACATGATGACCTTATCCAAATGATGAAGGAAAAAAACCGAGATCTGCACTCTCTGTATTTAGAAGAATTAGAAACACAAAGATCGGCTAATGAAACTGACTACCTTTTTGAGAGTCCGGCTTACAATCGCCCACCATACCTCGGAAGTCCAATGCCAAAACGCGCAGGATGCATAAGGCTATATCACCCCGGACTTTCCAATACGCTTGTTACATCAAGCTTACGACTGTCTGACGGCATTTTTGAAAGCAGATTTTCCTTTGCGAGTGGCACATTGCTTGTGCGAACATTTGTTGAACGCAACCATAATCGCGTGTGGCTCGAGGTCGAATCAGATGGTGAAACTCCATGGTTTGCACTTATAGTTGAAAAAGAGCCAGATGATGCTGACGCAACTATGCCATTGCCGGTAATAGATTTTGAAAATAACAACTGGACTATCGGGCAATGCATCCCTGCAGGCTTTGGGATTGATGAGTTCAATTGGTTTCTTGCACCTGTTTTCCCACAGAAGGGATCTGATATAGATACTCACAATGTGGAGCAACATGCTTGGCGTTTGAGACAGTATTGTTCACTCGAAGCAGGTGCGAAAACTGCACTATGTGTCGGAGTTGCCACGAGCCGTGATGGCCATGGCGATGCTCGTGAGCACGCGATAGAGCTTAGCATGCCTGCTGAACCGTTTAATATGATTCTTGAGTCTCATCAGAATGAATGGGCGAACTATTGGAACCGTTCAAGCATAATGTTAGACGACGAGGCACTTGAGTCAGCTTGGTATCGCAATCATTTCGGTTATGGCTGTGCTATGAAACGCGGCACGACTCCTCCAGGCAGTGGCGGAAATGTTGTCATGCGCGATTCCGTTCCTTGGCATGGTGACTGCCATATGAATCATAACTTCCAAAAATGGTTCTGTACAGCCTTGCCCACTAATCAGCCTGAGTGGATTGATGTTTTCGCAGACTTTATTGAAGATAAAATGCCAATCTTTGAATATCAAGCAGAGTTGATTTTTGGTCTGGAAGGGGCCTATTGCGATCTTCTGTACTTCCCGATTATGTCAAAAGAACATTGCCATATTAACAATCTAATGGGACGTTCATTAGCGCTTACTGGTTGGGTTGGACAACCATTGTGGTGGCACTGGGAATATATGCGAGATAAGCAATGGCTAGAAACACGTGCATATCCTTATCTAAAAAAGTCAGCGCAATTTTATTACAACTACATGCAAAAATACATGGACGATTCGGGAGATATTTACCCATCTATCCGTATCGAGGAACCTGATTGGAGCAAAGATTTCATCGGAAATCGGAATGTTATCAGTGATCTTTGTATGTTTAAGAAAGCATTTGATCGAGCAATCTCTGCTGCAGAAGTATTAGGCGTGGATGAAGATTGGCAGGAAAAATGGAAAACTATGCGTGCACTTGTTCCAGCTATTGACCATGATTTTGACGAAAACGGCAACGGTTGGGTCGCACTTGACAAATACTGGCGACAACTGGAAACAAATGAACGTGTGGACAAAGCTAGGCACATACGTTGGGCAGGTGGCGGATGGATCGTATATCCTGGTGAATATGTACCAGGGGATGGTGATGATTCCCTGACATGTGCACTCCGTGATATGATTCAAAAGACCGATCTTATGGATCCTTTTACATCCGAAATCACCGGAGAAAACTTATATCCGGGAGTACCTATAATCCATCCAATTTCATCTATCATTCCGGCGATACGTCTTGGAATACACGAGCATTTTGATTCAATTAGAAATGTCATTCTCGCACATCGTTTGACTTACGGTCAGACAAGCTCGTATATGCTCTCAGATGGCGATATGCCCAAGGAAATCAACGGATATGGCGGATATCTATGGTATGATTGGCGTTCAGTAGAAAATAAATATCTGGGCGTTCTTGCAACTACAGAAATGCTTATTCAGAGTCAAGGAGGGGTAATTCGCTTATTCCCATTTTGGCCGGAGGAAAAAAGTGCCTCATTTACCGGGCTTCGAGCCATTGGCGGATTTGTCGTGTCTGCCAGCTGCAAAGATAATATTTTAGAAGCGTCGTTTTTCAGCGAAGCCGGCGTACAAGCACATCTTTCGTGGAAAGATAAACCATCTGTAACCTGTGATGGAACTCTGATCGAGGTAAGTTACAGCGAAGGTATTGCAACATTCGAAACACAAGCGAACAAAACCTATGTTGTTACAAATCCATAATAGAAATAAAACGAAGCGGCTACACCGCATAAGTGAAACCGCCCTTGCAAGGTTACGTCTTGCATTTTACTAAACCACGCCCTGTACTAAAGTACAGGGGTTTACGAAAGCGACTGAAAGTCGCATTGCTGGCTCAAGCCAGTTGAAATATCGCACTGAAAGGCTCTTGCTAAGCTAAAGCTTATTCCTCAA
>Ga0136643_10013512_pt1 | contig 12224 bp, 8 predicted proteins | sample TergutLab28metaG_FD_96883 | JGI IMG/M metagenome (GOLD analysis project Ga0136643, IMG submission 96883) | Labiotermes labralis P1 segment gut microbial communities from Petit-Saut dam, French Guiana - Lab288 P1 (version 3) (version 3) | ecosystem: Host-associated > Arthropoda: Insects >...
AGTGTGGTGCTAAAAATGAGTGAAATCTCACTAAATATATTGAGAGCGAATTATTTAAACGGCTGAGGCTGTGGCTGTCCTAGAGGGTAGGACGCTCGTACCATGAGGGAGCGCGGAGGTATTTAAATGCCGTCCTAAACGGTAGGACGCGCGAGCTCTAAAGGTTAAGTCTACTCATTCACTCACAAAAAAATCAGTCCCGGAATGAAATGATCAGCCCACATATGTTCTGTGTATACAGTATACCTACATTTCTATACAGTGTATTCTTTTTATTTATTTATAATGCAGTAAAAATGTAAGAGACTCACAACCATAGTTTTTGGTACCTTTCATTCGGATGGGACTGTGGTAGTCATGCTACACATCCACGTCAGATCCTGACATAGCACATTCTGTAATTCTGTCAGCATTATCATAAATTGTGTGTGTGCTACTATGAGCAAGTCTAACAGTATGGCTTATGTCAACAGTTCATTCACCATTTCAAGTTGGCTTATTACGTCTAATTTCTCTGCAGTACTGATTGTCTTTTGCCAGTTTTTCACTTGGATTGCAGTAGGTGATGTAGATGTATGTTTCTCACTCATGATCGTAAGAAAAGCCAATACTGTAGGAGAGGAAACTAGATGAGCCATGTGATTATATCACTAGCTTAATCAATCCATGCACATGACTGATGGCGTGACAGTGTTGTCACTCTCTGCCAGCCTCCAACACAAGACAGACATGACCACCAATCGTATATGACAGATCACGTTCAACTGAACATTATCACGGAAATTCTAAAGGTGGTGTAAATTTCAAGTCGCATTACATTGAAATCGGGCAAAAAGAAATTGCATAAAGAGAGACCTGCCTGTACATTGTATTTCGTTATTGGAATGACATCAGCTCGTTCTTGAATTGAGAAGTTACCAAAGTTGAAATGTTCTAACAAAGTCGTGGATGACTGCATTGTAAGGGAAGGTACACCAGCACCTACAGTACCAAAATCATTGTGTTGCAGTTATAATGCCAATTTTAAATCAGTGGTAAGCAAGCATGCAGGAGAATCCAGCAACAGTGCCACAGCATGGGAATTCCCTGTTTTGGACTAGAATGTATGATGCTGGAGAAAACAATGACTGTTATTTATGCAGGAAATTCATCCCATAATGTAATTTGTTGGTCTAACCAGGGGAATTGCAATGCCTGACAAAAAATTCCTGGAGTTTGTGCTACAGAAACATAAAAATGGTCTTCCCATTCCCAGTGAGACAATATTAATGCAGGCTTTTGAAGTGTTGCCATATATTGTTTTCCACAGCGACTTTCCAAGCCACAAATGTTTGGGCTGTAAGATGTATGCATCATGAAAGGTTACTTCTTCATTGCAGGACTACATTAGCACAAAAGCTTCTTACACAGTACCTTGAGAAGTCAGCAGCATACGAATTTCACATAATTAATCCATGCTGAAAACAAGGCTGTATCTTAGGACAAATGGGTAATGCAGAAAAACCAACACTGTAGTTTCTGCAAGAGGATCAAAGTCATTTCTTGTGAAAAGAAGAGAACATAAAAAACAGAATAACTGTGATGCTTTAAGTTCTGGCTGATGGGAAGAAATTGACTCCACATGTTATTTTGAAGAGAGAGGATGTTCTGGAAAAAAAAAAATTCCCACTGTTAAATGTATTTAAATGTTATGAGAAAGGTCAGGTGACAGAAGGGCTAATGGTCAAATAGCAAAGTCAAGTCTGGAACAGAAGACAGGTGCTCTTTGAAAGAAAAGAGGAATGCTGGTTTTAGATGCTTTCAAGGGTCACTGAACAGAAAAAATAAAAAATCTGAATTTCTAAACCAAACACAAATCTGGTAATCATACGAGGTGGCATGACCTCTCACTTGTTGGTTCTTTGTGTGATAGCTAATGAACTATTCAGTGATTGTGTCATCTCTATGAGGAATGGCTAGTATCTGGGAACTGCCCACTAACACCAGCAGGAGACATAGAGGAATTCTGAAGCATTGGACAGTGGATGAAAACTGCTTGGAATGACATTTCACCAGATTCTGTTGTGAAGCCATATACAGACTGCAGGTTCTGTCTGTCAGATGACATGATTTTAACAGATGATGATGATGCTGTCTGGCAAGAAGATGATGAAAACTCTTCTTCTAGTGTTTGGTAGTGCCTAGTTCATTGGCTGGTGTGTTTGTAATGTTCTACTAAAATAATACTCTGATATTGCAACTTTGATGATTATTTAGTTCATCCTATGAGACCATATTCTCTTCTCTAAAATGTACAGGTGAATGGCATGGCATGCCATATGCTGGTCTGTATGTTTACTTGGTAGCAATTTAAATGCCCATGCTAAGCCAGAAAAACTCAGACCATCACACAATACAAATGACATTTAAGCCTGCATCTTAAAGTTTAAGCATGAAAGTATTAAGTTAGATGAAAATATGGGTAATGCTTTCTGAAAGTTTAAGATTATGTATTGGGGGTCTTCTTATGCAGGGTTATGTTACATAGGGATGAAATACATTATTTTGTGTATATGTTTTCTCAGCCATTTCTTTTGAGTACCTCTTCATCTAGTTTAACTTCTCCAGATTTTTATGTTTTTATCATTGTTAGTCAGCCATATATACTTCTGATGTAAAATGGAAATGGGAATGTTTCAGTGCCACAAGCTCTGTCGATGGCAGCAGCCAATCCATTCACTGGTGTGGCACAATCACCAACACCGCCCAACCGCTTTCAGCAACAGCAGCAACATGTTCGGCCAAGCATCAATCAAATCAGACAACAACCATTTGTAGGAAGTGTTGCACAAGCTCAGGGGACCACAGAAAGTGCTTGGGGTCCTGCACCTACTCATCACCTAGCTCTACCAACTCCTTTGGTCCCTTCAGCTCAACCTAATCCATTTCTGTCATAACAAATAAAGATTTAGGTTTTTGTGAATCCCATAGAAAGGGCCAGTGATCTTGCTAGCGGTGAGCTGCTTGTAAGCCAGCATCCCACACAGCCCACATTTATCTTTCAGAGTCCTGAAATTAGAGTCCTCATGTTCAGGCATTTGTTTGTGTGACAGTTTCTTTATTCAGAATGGGAAATAACTGAATTAGTATGTGGTGTTTGATGTGATATTAAACATGGTAAAGATAAAGGTAAAGCAATCCCTGTACATGCCTGGACAGGCCGTGAAGGTTCCAGGAGATTAAGGCTCCCAGATTGCAAGACAGTTGGCACTTGAAGGTGGTAAGGTTGTCGGCCCGACACACCAGCTGCCTTTACTCCACAGAAAATATTCCCGGTCCTCATTCCTTTTAGAGGATGAGTCGACCCCAGGGCCATAGTGTGGCCGGAAGGATTATGTCAAGGAAAAATTCCAATGACTGCACCAGGTATTGAACCTGTAACCTTCTGGCTTGTAGTGCAGTGCCTCAACCAACTGCATCACTGCATGCCCCTGATATTAAACATGTCAAATTTTTTTTTTTAAAGCAAAGTTTCTTAATGAGTTTCACTTTTAAACTGGGTTGTGCTGGATCAAACTTACGGCTGAAAATTTTTTACAATGTTAATTACATTTAATTTTTACTAATTGTGTACTAAAATATGTAGTGTATTTTAGTAATGTAAAATAAAGTCGCTGTGCATACTAGGAAGGCATGTAAGGGAGCGAAGGTAGAGTCCACTCATTCTTTGGCATTGTATGGATGTCAGTGGTCAGCTTCACACTTTGGCCACATTACCACCAGGGAAGAGCACTTAATACTGATTGAACAGGAGGCTAGTGGGCCCTGGAACTGCACTGAACAGTGAAATGACAAAAGTGTCCTACCCCTGCCAGGAATTAAACCATGATTTTCTCAGTCATCCATCTAGCCCACAGCATAGTTACTATACGGAGAACACTGTTGTGACTATGTCATAATTTATTGGTCCCTTAAGCCTTAAATGAGTGTGTTGGTATTTAAATTTTAATGCATCATTTATGAAAAAGTAAGCATCCTTGAACAGAAGAAAGATGAAATTATGAAATAAACAGCATTTCATGGGAAATGACACAGAGTTTATGCAGAATGTCTTAAAAATGCAGTGATTTTATGTGCATATGTGAACTTGCTTCTAGGACTTACGTATGCATGTGGATACATTATTATATAATTTTAAATCCTCGCTTCTGCTATATCATTGTCCACTGTATCCATCTTGGTATCATTACTTACAAAAGGATCTTTGACCTTGAGAGCTCTACCTATATTAAACACAACAAAAAATAACAAGATGGTGAATGGTGTCCTCATTGGCAGGGTACACAGACTCTGTGAATGTGCTGGTCACTTCCTGGGTATCATACAATTGCGTACACTACGTATAAATGTAAATTATGTTCTCTGGGCCATCAGTACACACATATATAACCAAGGCATTCTTTACTTTCTGAATGTCATATGATTTATACACATAAATATAATTTTGTTCATGCTTGTAAGAAAAGTAGGGCTTTTGCTGTCCCATTTTTTGTGAAATTCACTGATGCTCAACAGCATTGTGTGTGAATGTCTTATACTGGATTTCACCCATCAGACAATAAATGTGGAAACTTTGGATAGAAATTCATTTATTCCCCTAAGTAAAGTAGGCTTTTCTGGTGGGGATTTTCATAATACTGGCTGTCACTCATTAAATTTCTGTAGATATGTCCTCCTGCTTGTTTTCCAGGTCATGTCAGAATGTATAAAATGTATGCAAGCATTCATTTATGCCCTTCCAGTAAGGTGTGGCCATCACTATTCCAAATTTCACCCAAGTTGGTTAACTGGGAAAGTATGGGTAGAAACTTGTCTATGCTGAAAAGTAAATATGATGGTCACTAAGCCAGTTTTCTTGACAGTCAAACTTGCCATTTAGTTGGTGATACTGGGTGGGTGGAAATGAATCGTGTAATATTTCAAGGTCTGATGCTGTTCTAATGTTATGTTATACACTTGAATACTTTAGCAGTAAAAACCTGGTGTAATTGCATAGCTGGGGATAAATTGCCAAAGTTAAATTTGCAACTTGCACAGAGTGCCAGTATTGAGAATGTGTAGAATATCGAAATAAACCACTGTTTCCTCTCACTTTGTATGGTGTAGGGCTTCATGATGCACTGGAACATTTCATTAAAATTCAAATCTTTCACATAAGGACATACTACACAGAACCAGAAGTGATGAACATGACCTTGACTTTGCATAAGTAATGTAATTTATATAGAAATTTTCCACATTCATAGTCACAAAATATACCATACCTTAAAGGATTTCTGTGAGCAGTAACCACAAGGGATCACTGCAAATCCACAAACTGACATACCTGAATGGCTATGAATCAATAAATTGTTAATATAAAAATAATAGTTAAAAAACCATAGCTCTTGGGCATTAGAAAAGGTGTTAGAGGTGTGAAATTGTGCTGTAAGAAATACTGTCAGCGTACATATCAAAGAATGTGTTTCTTTGTCAAAGATCCAACATGTTTCAGCAGGCCACCGAGGATCCCATCAAGAAGTATGGATAGATCTGTCCCTACGTTTTCATGTATTCCCTGATGGTGGTGGTCTGCAAAAACATTTAGGATCTTTAATTAATAAGTAATGTTTGTTTATACTTTACTCTGCAGGTATTTCTTGTAGTATTACACTTTCATGTACAGTCACAATGTGTAACAAAAGTATGGTCTCATATCTGATGCATATTACACCATTCTAAATGTTCCATCTAAGGTAAGCAGTATTCCCAAAAAAAGACATATTCTTGATACATTTACGTCATTTTTTTGTTTGGTTTTAAAAATGTACAACAAACCTATGTTTTTAATAAAAAGACAGAATTTGGCTTGTAGTTGGGTCAGTAGGATACTGAATGCAATTGATTATGGTTTCTGTTGACATGGGAGTCACAGTAGCTCATCACTGAAGTAAAATTTGGCTCTCCTTGTTAGGATTTTTGGCAGAGTTTTTGGGATTTTTCTGTTCCGTTGTTCTGTTCAGTAGAGATCTAGAGCTCTTTTTATGGGAATTTGGTAACGAAAATGTGATACTGACCCTTTATTCTGTAATTCAAGAATACATGGAACATTGTCTTCATATCACCAGTACCTCTGTATGACATAGAGCTTTGGTACAGGAATAGCTTCTTATTTATCCTATCTGTTTACATATTTATTACAAATATAGATATTGAAGAGGTAGGATGTCTTGATTTGCCATGGTGGAAAGTCGTATGTATGCAAACATTGGGTAGGACTGTCATCAGGTCCAGTTGGTTGAAGGACACTATAATCATTTTTTCACATGATGATGATGATGATGATGATGAGATCATTAAGTTCCCTGTTGTAGTTTGTATGTTAAATATCTACTATCTTCTGGTGTATGGTTGCCATTACATTGGTATATTTTGTTGTTTTTTGTTGTTGATATTAGTGTGCAGCAGTTGGATCAAACCCAAAAGCATTTTAGTGTTGTGCTCGCTTTGCAGCAACTAATCCAGTGGCTGACAGTCACTTTACCTCCCATAGACATACCAGAGCTTCACTGTTACCTGTGTCTTGTATGATACTGGAGAGAGAGCCAGCTCCTGCTAAAGTAAAATTATTTATGTCACAGTGTTTGATAGTTACAAAAAGACTTTGATATGGTGTTCATGTTGACACTTTGACACTGACAAGGAAGATTATATTGTAATGACATTTTTCAGATTTTTAATATGGAAAGTGCTGTAGTTTGGACACTGGCTCTGTTTACTTTTTCAGATGGGCAGAAGAGCAGAGATCTGTTGGGCCCCAAAATAAAGCTTCTTGTGGCTGAACAGGATAGGAATTTATTTTTATCCCTTCTGCCAGCTAATGAAAACAGGGCCAGTTTCTGGAACAATGTGTTTTTTTTTTAATAAAATAAGTGAAATAGTGGTCAAGTGGTGAAGGGTTATTTTTGAACCCTGTGTTGCATCACTGGCAAAAGTCTTCAGATTTGGTTGAAGATATTTATGTTTTGAATCTCACCGCTAGCAAGGCATTCGAAGCAAGCAGGGTGCTGGGAGATAATCCGCCCATTTGGTGTTATTTGTTTCCTTGGGCCATATATGCTCAGATACTTTAAAAAGAGTTCAGTTTGTCCATAAAAGTGAATCAGTACTCTGGAGGAAACTCAAGAAATATTGTGATTTTTTTTGCAGTAGTTTCTTAGTTTCTGTACTATAAATAAAAACAGGCAAAAAGGAAACACAGTGTCATAGATATTATATGTATATATATATATTGCTGTTTTTGCCAGCTTGGCAAGTTTTTCTACATCAAAGTATCTGAAAGTCAATCCGTATCTGTGTGATGGGACATAATTGTGCATTCACCATTATTTTGCTAGCTCAAGACTGTATCACATATTAACGTATTCACATTTCAGATGGACATTGACCATTTTAACACCAGGTGAACATAATTGTAATTTTTCTTGTCCTAACGAAGAACAGAACTTTTTATGTGGATGTGTTGAGCCAATATATCTTTTGATACATATTAAGATGAGGGAAACTTACCTTTTCCTATTAGGCATTGAGTATGTAGTCATAGCTCCCTCTGCCTAATGCACTTGAAGAGTTAGGTTGAAAGAAGAAAATTAATTTCTTCACCACTGCAGTATTTATGCAGAGTTTATATTATTCTTTTATTTTTAAATTTTGAAAGTCTATGTGATTGATGATTTCATTTTGCTAGGAAGATTTTGATGATTTCATTTTGCTAGGAAGATTTTATTCAGCCTTTGATTTAATGTTTGGCATTTTAAACGTAATGTAGTGGTGTACGAACACTTAAAGTGTAGGTGGGGTAGTTGTGGTACAGAGTGATGATCTTCAAGTTGGTTCATCGTGAGGGTTTTCTTAATGTTCTGTACACATAATGACTACCAGACAACCAACATGTGACATACAGTGCTCAGGCTGTTGTTAGAGAAATATGGTATATAGCAGTGGGTCAAGGCCCATTCATTCTAGGTTTTAGTGCTGTTTTCATTGCTTCTTACAGAACAATTACTGAATACATTAAGACTTTCAGTATTTGTAACTTGTGTTGCGATCAAAAGCAGTAACTAATATTTAAATGGAACCTGCTGTGTTTGATTTTGTTGAGGAAATCATTCAGCAGTATGTTGGGTTGCTGTTAAATTTAAATTAAATATAACACTATAAACTGCAAAGGCTCATTTTGGATTAAAGATGTGGAAGAAGGATGAAAATCTCCAGAGAAAAAGTGCATCCACTAGCACTGGAATATGTGTGGTCACAGGCATCGCTCCACTGTATATAGACAGTTCATGTAGGTAGAAGATACGTATTAAAAAATGCTGTAAGCAGGGCTTTCTTCTGTCAGGGCACAAAGTTTACAAGGAAACTTGGAAATATGTTACTGAAAATAACCTAACAGAAATTTAAGTAAGAATATATTTGTTATTTGACTAAAGAGGTTTTGTATCAAAAAATGAAAATGTGTGTCCCCCCTTCCCTCCCCCCTTCCCGTGAAGAACTAGCCGTAAGAAATGTCAGCATGAAACCCTGATCTATGGAAAGTGTCTGAAGTTTGTGAATTACTTGAAATGGTAGAGTATTATTGTACACGCTATATTCTCTTAAGGCTGAATTAATATTCTGAGTTTGTTGATTAGCAACTAAGGGATAAGTTAGTAGCATTACTGTAAGAAAGATAATATTCTTTTGTTCATGATGAATATGTTATACAAAATTTAAGCTGCTGCTGTACCCTAAGCTGTTACTAAATAGTGTGCATTATAGGTCCTTTCCCTTTTTTCTTTCTTACTGACCGACTTTCTTACTTGGTCTTTCTTCTCTTCTTTCTGTTTTTTTCCACTAGAGTGCACTGCTTTTATTTTGGTGACAGCCAATTTAATTGTTTCCTGTTTGTGACAGGACTGTCTCTTCTAATACTGTTTACACAGATTGCTCACTAAATTATGTGGATAGAAATTATAGTATTCGGACTGCTCTCCTTTTAATTTTGGTTCAGTACTCTCTGTTTTTATTTTAAATTAGTTTTCTCTCGTGAAGTATAAGTTTACATTTTATTCCATTCCATTTTGTATTTTTGGAACCAGAGACATTTTTCAATCCAGGCAGATTACCTGTCAGTGCAGGTGCTTTAGATGTTTTGCTATGTTCATGTTGTAGGTTACCTTTCACATTAATATGCTTTCTGCTTTTAACTAAACTATTTTAATACAGTTCACACAGCACACATTTAGTACAAGTTGCTTTTCATTGATTAAAAATTGTTCTAATACTCGTAGAAAGATTCCTTTAATCTCTACTTTTACAGTAGGAACAGGTGATGCATGATACGAGGGTTGGGCAAGTATGAATTATAATTTGTAAGTAGAACAAAAACATTGATTTGTTCTCTGAAATTGAAAGTGTTACTTTTGAACACAATCTGCCTGGTTTGCAATACACTTGCGCTAGCGGTCCGGAAGCTTGCGGATGCTGCTCAGGAAGTAGTCTTTTGGTTGCCAGTGTAGCCACTCCTGAACATCGTGTATCTTGCAAAACCTTTTTCCGCCCAGACGCTCCTTTAAGGGACCGAAGAGGTTTGAGGGAGCAAGGTCCGGACTATATGGAGGATGTGGTAGAATGTTCCATTTTAGTTTCTGGATGGTATCCATGGTGCGAGCAGCCATGTGTGGACGGGCGTTATCCTGGAGAAATAACACTGATGTTTGCACCCTTTTTCTGTTGTTACTGATAGCTGTCTTTACTCGGCCTTCGAGAAGTGCCGAGTAATATTCAGCGTTTATTGTGCGACACTCTGTGAGGAACTCCACGTACAGTACACCTTTAGAGTCCCAGAAGATTGTGGCCATAACCTTCCCAGCAGAGAACGTGGTTTTCGCTTTTTTGGGTTTCGGAGACCCTGGGTGGCGCCACTGTACTGAAGAACGTTTGCTCTCGGACGTGAAATAATGCACCCACATCTCGTTCGTTGTCACGATAGAATCCAAAAAAAAAGGCCGGCAACAATGATTGCGCCAATTGCAGCCGTGTACTCTTGTGTTCGTCCGTCAATGAACGCGTGATCCATCAGGCGCACACTTTCGAGTATTGAAATTGTTACTTTATTATTGTTTTCACACTACCATCACTGATGTTCAGTATTCCAGACAACTCGCGGACAGTTATTCGCCTTTTCTCCCGAATGAGCATCAACACGGTCTCTGTTCTCGCCTGGTATGGAAGTCCTCGGCTGGCGCTCATGAGGTTCATTCTCCACCATTTCCCTTCCTTTTTTAAATGCACTGCTCCACTTATAGACACTGACATTTGACAGTGTCTTCTCACCATACTGCCTCTTCATTCCCGAACAGATTTCCGACGGTTTACAACCTTATTTCGTCAGAAATTTGATTATAATGCGCTGTTCCACGCTAACATGTACCTTCGCTCCGCTCATCTCCCTCACAACTTACAAAACTACGCAGTAGCAAACACCGGGTCAGTGAATGACCTTGGAACAGTGCTTCCACCTTCCACATATTACTGCTTTCAACGGACCGCGCTGCATTTTTGAACTACGAACAAATTATAATTGATATTTGCCTCATATTTTCTTTGATGAGAGGATCAAAAGTGCCATCTAACCACCTACAAAAGTTGGGTTCTGTGACATAATTTAGGCTTAGGACATAAACCCCTAACCACTTCATACTTACTCTTATTAAGGTTTCTTCCTTGTTAAAATTGTTCATCTTCTTAGTTGCATTACAGGCTGAAATGTGGAAAGTATTTTAAATTGACTGATTACAAAGCTGATTTATTGGTTTGTGGTGTGCCAAGTTTCACTTCAGCACATAGCAACTCTACATTTTGATATTATGAGTCTGAAAACTATTGTCTGTCTGAGAAGAGATTCCTGCCTATCTTAAGCTTTAATGCCTTGCTGAATGCCATCGTAAAATTATTGTTCCGTACTAGTAACATTTACGTTGGTAGAACACTGTACCACCTATGATTGCAATCTTGTCGGATGTGTTGCTGCTTCACAAGTTCCAGATGTTTCAGAAGAACATGTTGCCTCATTTTCAGTGGCTCCAGGTTCACAAAGTCATTTGTCATGGACACTGAATCCTTAAAGTTGATGTGCCACATTCCTTGGAAACATCAAGAACTATTCCCAAACACCCTAGTCCTCAACTAAACCTCTGTGGAAACCTTAAAGCTTGGAATACTATGGGCATATCATCATCCTTAATCAGAAGTGATTGTTCTACCTACCTGTAGTTTGTTCCTTTGTCACAGTAAATCACTCTGCAGAATAACTTTGCTGTGGATTACTTGTACTCATCAGTGAACACCCTTTTGTTGGCTGGCGATTGTCAGTACACCTTGAAAGAAGGCTTGAGAAATGATACAGCACTGCTAAGTGAGAACAAACAAGAGAACTGAGAGTTGTTTATGTGTTCTGTATGCATCCCCTGTTAGGAATGCTCTGTTCATTGAGGTTAGGTAATTTCTGTTTTCAGACAGACCGTACTACTAATGCCATTTCTGAACCACTTGGGATTATTGGTATAATAATATATTGTAATATAGAATGCAAGGCAACATTATGTTAACTGCATCTTAGTATGTGGGTGTCTTTTTTTGTTATTTATTTCTATATTACAAATGTAGTGTGTTACAAGGCAGAATTTACAAGAGAAAATCAAAAACGAAAAGAAGTTAATTGCATTATTGCAATTAAAGGAAGCTACGAGGGTTGTTCAATAATTTATCTACCTGAGTAAGAAAGAAACAACTTATCACAAAAAAAATATTTATATTTTATTTTTCAATACACTTCGCCCACTTTTGTTGCAACAACTTTATCCCCCTGGAAAAAAAATCTTTTGACTGCTCTTCAAACCAGGTCGTGACTGCCTCCTTGACTTCTTCATCACTTGAAAATCGTTAACCCCAAAGAAATTTTTTCATAGCTCGGAATAGAAAATAATCCGAGGGAGCTAGGTCTGGACTGTAGGATGGGTGATTTAGCTGTTGGAACTCACATTGCCGAATGGCAGCCTGAGATTTTGCAGACATGTGCACTGGCGCGTTGTCATGAAGGAGCAGCACGCCTGCTGAGAGCTTTCCTCGCCTTTTCTCTTTGATGGCCTCTCACAAAGCGGTAA
>Ga0136643_10013513_pt1 | contig 12224 bp, 8 predicted proteins | sample TergutLab28metaG_FD_96883 | JGI IMG/M metagenome (GOLD analysis project Ga0136643, IMG submission 96883) | Labiotermes labralis P1 segment gut microbial communities from Petit-Saut dam, French Guiana - Lab288 P1 (version 3) (version 3) | ecosystem: Host-associated > Arthropoda: Insects >...
GGGGGCGGTAGCCCCCTAGTCAGGGGTTCTGGAGGCAGCTGTAATTTGGTACAAGAAATTTCATTTCATACAGTAAAATTTTCTTAATTTTTGGTACTTTAAGACTATTTATGATGACAACAAATTTATTTGTCATTGCTAATGTAAAACAATTGCGAACCTAGGAATTTTTAGAATGTTACTGTCTTTTTACCGAACATCTTGGGGTGTTGGCATCCTAAATTCAGCAATTTCTAATAGTTTTCACAATCGGGTTGAGTTTTGCACGATTTTGGAGGGCCTTCGGAATTTCGGGGTGGGGGTTTGAACCCCCCCAAACTCCCCCTTCGGTACGCCACTGTCTGTGTCCACCCGATGACTTACGAAGTAAAGTGTAAATTGAATTAATCGTATGCTTGCAGTCTTTGGTGCATGTTCTGAAGCTGCGGAATGTCATAACAGAGCCTGAGGTACGGTACTACCTGTGCCAGCTTGTGGCAGGTGTCAGCTACATCCACAGTCAGCATGTGATACATCGAGACCTCAAACCGGGTAATATGTTCCTTGGCGAGGACATGGTCGTCAAAGTTGGTGACTTTGGACTGGCGACTCAGGTGGATGGTGACAAGCGGGTGTAAGTATTGAGTTGTGGACTTCCAGCACAGAACAGTGATTCCCTGTACACGTTTTTAAGGCGCCTTCACGAAATTTAGAAAAGCGACTATTAGCTTAGTCACGTCTGTCTGTCTGCCTGTCCGTCCGTCCGTCCTTCCGTCCGCATAGAACAACTCGGCTCCCACGGGACGGATTTTCATGAAATTTGATATTTGCGTACTTCTCGAATATCTACCCAAAATGTTCAAGATTCTTTGAACTCTAACAAAAATAACGGGTACTTTATATCAGACATGTGTCCGTTTTGGATATCTCGCAGAATTTTATTTTAAAAGATAAATATTTCAGACACAAGTTGTAGGGAAAATCAAAATACACGTTTTATGTTTAGTAACTTTTTTTTTTCGAATATCGTGCCGTTTATGAGATAATGTGGACAAATATGGTACAGCCAGACAGGCCACAGATGACAGTATAATACGGCGCAGAAAAGATGTGACTTGCTTACCGGATAGCTAAGGCAAGAATATGGACACACACTCATAATATTTAATACTTACTGCTGTACCACAGCATCAGTTGTAGTGTTCTGGAGCACTAACAAGAATACGTATTTTCGGGGTCAACCTGATTTAAACATGGGTTTTTTAACTCGCGTGAGAGCCGGTATAGTGTCGCTATGTAGTGACTAAGCTACCGGCTGGACGATACGGGGCTCGAATCCCGGTAGCGGCAAATTTTTCTCGTATTTGGAACATCCAGACTGGGTCTGCTGGGAACCACTCAGGCCTCTGTTCCGAGGTTAAGAATGAGTGGAGCTATACCTCCATTCCCTCTATATTCCTTCATGGCGTGAACAGGACAACGTTACCTTTTTACCCTTTTTTTAGACACACATGTGCTGCTGGCATGGAATTCCATTTTTGCTGACAAGAGCAGCATTTAGACAAGATTAGGTGAAGTCATTAAACCAAGGAAAGAGGAAAACAGATTTTTTATGTTGAGGAAGTTCCTCCATGTTGTCACTCTCTATGTAATCATTTTATATGAGGCATTACAACCATTCAGACATGAATAACATAAGGTATATAAGTAAGGTAGTAATTGTGACTTCATATATGACTTGAAATTGAATAAAAAAGATAAAACTTAATGGTTCTCTTCATGAGATGACAGGATGGTTTTGAAAGGAGAATGCTCTTAACATGATGAATGTTTTTCTTTGTAATATTCTAATCCCGTTGATGCAATATTTCAACATAATGCATTCACCAGCACTATTTTAGGTGTATAAGAAGTGTGAAATATTGGTGAAGTAAATCCTTCTCACTCAATACCAGTATACTAAATGTAATGGACAGAATAACAAATTGTACCAAAATATGTTTATCAGTTTCACTTTTAAAGGATATAAGTAACGTTAGAACAATAGCCTACATCATTATAGTAGCCAAATTGTAAGGCCAAGAACGTGCCTGAGTTTTATCGTGTATTTGATTCTTGCAATTGTCATAAACAGGGAAACATATGCTGGTTGTCAAAGAATAATTTAAATTTAGGCTCAGAAGTGGATTATTTTTGCAAGCACAGAATTTTTAAACATGTGTTAATGTGCATATACTACAAAATTGGGGCACATTTGGAAGTTTGCATCCTGGAATCTTCTCAAATGGTCATACCTTCTCATCCACAGCTCTGTGTGTGTGTGTGTGTGCACACGTGTACACACACACACACACACACACACACAGCTTTTTTTTGCAGGTTTTTTATTAATAATGCCTTTTGTCTTAGCACGCCTTCCTGATTTACACCACTTCTTAATTTGCGCTCTCCCGTGTTTGGTTTAATGCCCTTTGGCTGGCTACATTCTACTATGCTAACCCCTTATTTCATATAAAAGGGTAAAGATCAACCTAGAACATGACATGATGTCCCAAAAAGGGAGTAGAGACATAGCTCTAATCTTTCTTTAACCTTGGCACTAGATGATGGGTGGGTGGTCAACACCATGTCCCGGCCACTTTATCCCCTGGAAAGAGATGCATTACTAATTATGTAGGAGGCTGGGAGGGCCCCAGGACCAGTCTGGACGGGTGTGGAAAATCTCACTCTCACCAGGATTCGATCCTGGACTGTCCAGCCCTTAGCAAGTCGCTATACCTACTGAGCTATCCTGGCCCCTTATTTCTGATGGGAATATCATTTTTGATTTAAGTCTCTTGATTTAGGTCACTTTTTCAGGAACATAACTAGGGCATGAAACAAGGGCTGTGTGTGCGTGTGCGTGTGGGTGTGTGAGGCTGTCATTGTATTGCTTTGAAGAACTGTTGTCTACACTGAGTAAGTTTTTGTTAAATTCATTGTTGCAAAATAATCTCAAAGTTTCAGCCTGTCAAAACATTTTGTAATTTCCGACTTTCAAACAATATTTCATACATTATTTGTAAACATGGTCATAATTATATGTATATACAAATTTCATATTGTTAGGTATAAGCAATAAAATATTATGAGTAACTCTGTCTTCTACTCTGAAGATACAGGCAGTGTGTTTATCTGAAATGTTGACACCTATCCGTCACTTTTTATGCCATCAGAAGACAGTATCTTTGTAACCATCAGAGCCATTAGAACCACTGTGGGAGAACTAGAGTTAGACAGAAGGGAGGCTGTAGGAAAAGTTATTAACAAACAAATGTTTTGACATTGAACATCTAGAATAATAAATGACAGTAGAAATGTACATATGCTTGAGCAGAGAATGACAATATTTTAAAAAAACAGCAATGTTGTAGCATGAAATGTACATTTGACAGGTAAAGTGGTTGTGGAGGGTGAGGAAAGGGGGTGGGGAGGTGTATTGAATGGCACAGAGGCAGGCTATTGACATCTGATTAACTTCATTGAGCAGTAACTTCTATGTAAAAATGGAATTTTAAGAATTTTTTCCAAATCACAGTCATGTCTGTAATATTTTGTGCTGATTTTTCATAATGATTTGTAGGACAGTGTGTGGAACTCCAAATTACATCGCACCAGAAGTGCTGAATAAATTGAGCTACAGTTATGAAGCTGATGTGTGGGCAATTGGTTGCATCATGTAAGTATGGAGGTGATGTGTGAACATTTGGTTGCAGTATGTCAAAATAAAATATGTGCTGAACTGAAACTGCATTTTACTTTCATGAAATGATCGAAGCGCTGTCATGATGCTGCAGTGGTCATCATCATCATCATCATCATCATCATTTGTCATGAGTTAGGCCTTGATAGACCTGTTTCGGCCTCAGCTAATAATCTCATCAGAGGTCTTCCAATTCGTCTTCGTCCATTTGATCTATAATTCAGCATTATTTTGGGCTTCCTCTTGTTCATTCTTTACATGTTGTCGCCAATTTGATTTGTATCTTCTTAGTTTCTTCTCAACTGGTCCTGCTTTCAACCCATCCAAAATTTCTTAATTTATTTGTCATCAAAAGGGTGTACCCAGCTGTTCTTGTGAAAAATTTCATCTCACTTTATGTCAGTCATTTTTTATCATTTTTTCTAAGCATCCAAATTTCGCTTCCAAGTATAGAGAGAGCCAGTGCATTATATACTTTTATTTTTAAAAAATTCTGCACCAAAGTTGGTTGAAAAGTGTTGTTTAGAATTCCCAGTATTTGAGCAACTTTGCTAGTTTTATTTGAATATCTTTCTTATTTTGATAGGCAATTTCACAATCAAGATACTTAAAAAATCTTTACTTGTTGTAAATAATGGTTGGCATGCTAATGTAGTATTTAACAGTTTGCATTGTTCAATCCCAGCTACTGCACGTAATTAAAAAAAAAAATAATGGAAGATCTGTAAGTATAATTACAACCAGTTACCTGAAGTGGGAATGTGACCAACTCTTGAAAAATTAAATCCGTTAAAAATACTTCTGACAAGGGTCTGTGTACAGGGGAAGATTGTTATACCAGGCCAGCATACTAACCACTCGACTGTCCTCTATGTGTGGTATGAAGCAGTCAGTCTCGTGGACCTTTATAGAATCACTGTAAAAATTGTCCAAAAAGGTGTTCTGTATCTTGGATTATAAATAGGACATTTCCCCGTATTCTAACATAATAGCTTTGTTTCTTGGATCCAAGTGGGAACTATTTACATTGTTCTGATAATCTGAAAGAAAAGTAGGAAGTCTTGTTACAAAATGGCCAGCTGTGTGTTCTCTTGTACGTTAATTTGTGTTCAAGCTGAGTGTTAATATGTTTAGTAAGTTGTAATGTCACAAAACCCTTGGTATTAACATACAAAGCCTAGCAATATATGAGGTGTGAATAGTTTGTGGATCTTGTTTTAGTGTGTACATAACTTTTTGACATGTACATAGTACTTCTTTGCACAAGATGTGTAATTGCCTTTTTGGACTAGTTGTTTTGAGACATGGGTAGAACAAAAGTTGCAGTATCCTGCACCTCTAGGACCAAAGAGTTGCTGGATATCCTAATTTTCAGGATAGTAGAACGTTTTAGTGTTTTATCGAAGTGTGCCTAGCAATGTCTTGAACAAACCTAACAATTAAATTTGTCATTTGATATCCTGTCCTCTTTTACTTACTGCCATGTCTGTTCCCTTTCAGGTGTATTTATAAAATTGTGAAAAATGACTGTAAGCTTCGTCATTTCTGTCCGTCTGTCTGCATGGAACAACTCGGCTCCCACTGGATGGATTTTTTTGAAATTTTTATATCTTGAGTATTTTTCAAAAACCTCTCGAGAAAATTCATGTTTCATTTAAATCTAACAAGAATAATGGGTGCTGTACATGAAGACCGATATACATGTTTGATCACATCTTGCTCAGCTCTTCTTGGAATGACAAATGTTTTTTCAGAAAAAAGTTACAGAGAAGATCAAAACACACATTTTTGTTCAACACTTTTTTTTTAATGTGCCGTTATGAGACAATGCAGAAAAATATTGTAGAACTGGGCAGGCTAGAGATGACAAAATGGTGCATGCCCAACGCATGCTGGATAGCTAAGGTTGCAAATACACACTCAGAATATATATACTTATTGCTTTACCACTGCAACAATGGTTGCACAAACACTCCTCAATGTTATGTTATATGTACATTGCCTTGTCCTTCACTGCTTACATCACACAATGTATATATAAAATAAATAACAACATGGTACCAATAATTAATGTCCACACTCTTGGAATCGGTGCTGAGTGGTGCCAGTTAATGAAACAGTGAAGTGTCAGTGGCTTCTTTGTCAATTTATGGTTGAATAACCACAAAAACATTTTTCATTTGACCTAAGCTATATTCTTTATTAGCACACCTACATGTTTCGGCTAAACGCAAGCCATCTGTGGTTGTAAGGTAATTTTAAAAAGGCAGTGTGCAGCTTCTACAATTAAGTAGGAGTACCTGGTAAAAACCACTTCTGAGCTCATCTTGTTGCATAGTATGTACATTATTTATTTAATAAATGGCTTGAGGTGTAGTATATCTTAATGATTCTATAATTACAATTAATTAAATCATAGTTTTATACAGAGGCAATGTGGATGGATTCTTGGCAGTGTGGTTCATTTGTTGAGTTGTTGGTTTTATCAGAAAATCTACTTCTTTATGATAGTTGTATTCTAACCTTCTTAAATTACATTGCAGCCTGAAGATGGCTTGTGTTTAGCCAAAACATGTAGCTGTGTTAGTGTAAGAAAGAGTCTGCTTGACTGAAAAGTCTAATTGTTCATATTCATTGTAACACACAAGAGGATGCATAATATAAAGGCAGTTTATGGTTAGCAGAGCCTCCCAGATCATTAAGTGCTGGATCTCGCAACTTTTGTTGTTTACATATTGAAGTTAAGAATGAGACTCTGTATCATATATACTGTGGGAAGTATAATTTCTCACATGGGCACCACTGAGACAGAACATTAGCCTGCACAGTTCAAAGTCAGTGACTGTCTAAGCTATGGCCGCAAAGTTTCAATGTAATCAGAAGGTAGCATGATTTGCCTGCAGGCGCTGACAAAAACCACAGTGGAATGTCATAAGAACATTGAGTCTTCAGCCTTAGATTTGAACCCAGGACCTCGCAAGTATATGGAAAAGTTTTGCTAGCCACTCAGTTCGTATACACACTATGCCCTGTTCTTGGGCAGAAGATTTTAAAACATCTATAAATTTCCATGATTTGAAGTTTCCACCGTGGAGTAAATGTGATGTGTGCTCTCCTGGGAGTTTGTTACCGACACCTCGAGACAACCTATTGGTCCTATCAGTCCCGGAAATGATGTGTTGTCCCGAAACGTCTGTAACAAACTACCACTCTACGCTGAGTAAAATCCCAGAGGAGTGCAGATCTCATCTTTGAATTTTTGTATTTTTCCACATTTCATCAAATTACAATGCTTCCCCATTATCATTATTGATCATGTCTCTGTTTAGTATAAAAACAAATTACGAATTTTGTCACATCTTGAATATGAAAGTTGTTCATAATGCAGTTCTACCAACTTCTGAGTATGACGGTTTCAATTTTATTCTGCAGCCATGCAGTTCTCATATTTACTATATGTGTGCTGCGGGCCTTATCAGCCAAAGATTTTCTGTTTAAGCAATAGAATATTAGCTTGGGATATTACTGTATATGTGTAGTGTTGTACTGTCCACTGACATCACAGTGACTACAAATGTAACTGAAACTTCTGCAAAGACATGTTTCAACTAGAAGTTACTTTCTTGTTCTGCCAGGTATGCAATGTTGGTTGGTCAGCCTCCGTTTGAGACAGCAACGCTGAAGGAGACGTATGCCCGCATTGTAAGCAATAAGTATGCTCTTCCGTCTCTTGCCTCAGAACCTGCACGATCATTAATCAGGGTGCTCCTGCAGCCAAAGCCTGAAGATAGACCAAAACTTGATGAAATTTGTAAGCACGAATTCTTCACAAGTGGTTACATGCCTGAAAAGCTTTCTCCATCCTGTTGTTACACAATGCCAAAATTTGTGTCTCCTGTCTTGTCTTCAAGGTAAGTTAATATGAAATAATCAGAGTAAGTATTTGCTGTAATATACTGTGTTGCTCTTCAAACGTGTTACAACTCTGAAGGTAAAAAACAATATCTTTTTGTGCTTTTTTTCACATTAGACAAACACTTTATTATTGTTTGAACCTAGTCATCCCTTTAATTTCTGTATATGACCTGTGCCCATTGTCTTGGTTCTGACTATCCACTTCTGCTTTAATAAACATTAATGAAAATAAATTGTCTTGGTCAGCAGCTTGCCTTCTTTTGTTTTGTATGTATAGTATAAATTTGCCTCAAGTTAAAACTGCTATTGCTTTTAGGAAAACATTGTGGCAGTGTTTGTGTACTCGATCACAAAATGCAGAAAAATTTGGCTTTGTCAAAAAAGAATTCGCTACAGCAAAAATGCTGTACATCATGTAATATGAAACAAAATGAAATGCTGTTTATTTTTTCTATGTCCATTGCATTTTTTCAGGATCCCTAATAATTCTGAATGTGAATGCTATTTGTAGACATTCAAACATCCAAGCAGTATTTTAAATTATCTGAGGCATGAAGAAGTTTTGAAATATGTGACAAAGTACTGCTCTTCTTTTTCTATATTGCTGAGAGTTTTCTGACATCTTTAGTAAGTTTTTATGTGAGTGCCATTTGCTTCCTTTCAACACACAAACAGTATTTTATTTTACCTCAGGTATGAAGAAGTATGTCCAGAGTGATTATCACTACTGCAACAAAACCTCTCTTTCACAGATGATGTACATCATGGTTTTCTCTATACAGGGGTTTTTCACAAATCCTCATATGAAACCATGTAGTAATGTAAGATCTGGAGTCCTTGGAGTTCAGAATATTGGTGCTTTTTTTCCAGGCCTTCATTTAGGGAACCTAGCATTTAAAGCATGTCAGACATTATGACTGAAGTGAAATGGGGACTGATCCTATTAGAAGACAACTGTGTTTGTTGCTTTACTGTTGGTGTCCTAAGTTTGTGGGAAAGCAAGTGATTTTTAATGTGTTTAGATAAATGTTTCCCAAACTGTTGTTTTCAGCAAAAAGAGAAAGGTCCTGCTACATTATCATACAGAAGTGTGCACCACTTGTTCATGCACATACCAAAAACACTTAAAGCGACTTTTTTTTTGCCTAGTTTGACATTTGTATTGATTAACATGGCCATTAATGTGAAACAAACCTTTGTTTGTGAAAAGTACTCTTGGCAGTAAACATTCCTGTTGTCGGTTGTTTTGAATATGGTACTTGCTCATTGATATCTGAATTTAATTTTGTCAGCATGTGTTATGATCTGCTTATGCTGCACATTTTGGATTGTGACTTTCAGTTTATCACTTTGAAGACTGCAGTGTACAGTAGAGTTCTTTGAACTACATACTCACAGTACTATTAATGGTTCAGCATCCTTTTCAGAACTCCATAGTCCAGTTGGTTTTTACTTTAACATGTTTTACTTTTCCTGTAAATTAAGGAAACAAATTATGTCTGTAAGTAAAAAATTGCATTGAATGGTTACAATATAATTCACTCACAAATTACGTGATGTTTAGGCTATGTCCTGAGCAGATGCCATCTTTTGAGCTCTGTTAGGCACACAGTATTGCTGCCACTGAGTGAGTCAAGTACACATGCACAGCAAGTGAGGGCTGTAAACTTTGTGAGTTGCTGATCATCCACAACTATCCCAAGATTATGTGTCTCAAAATGAATGAAATATTCTGCTTTAAAATTAGTGACTTCTTTCTTGATGACACTTGTATGTATATATATTTATATACATATGGAGTGATGATATATGGGAAATAAGTTGCTTAGTAATTTTAAATATTTTGAGGTAATCATTTAAGGACTTTGTCCTAGATAAGTATAACTGTGCATTCTGATACAGTGAGTTTGGAGGAAAATCAGTGGGTGAATTGAAGTCTATAACAAATATTCCTTGTATGTATTGTTGATGTATATTTAATTGAGCTGTTATTTCCTTGAATACATCATAAGACTACAGATCATGTTATGTAGCGCTTGCATTCTTACTTTAGCTTAATTTTTTTTAACAAAATCACTGTGCAGATTGAAATCAATAATGAAGTTTGCAACTATGCATCATGGATGTATGTTCCAGTGGATTGTTAATCTTTTAATTCTGTTAGTAGAGTTAAATTCTGTAGCCCTTTCTGTAGTTTCAGGTAGAAAATAAATTTCTCATATTTTGCTTTTGAACTATATGAGAAGTCTGTTAGTTACTTCAAGGAGATTTATAATTATGAACGTTTGTAATGCTACCTACATTTTTTGTTGTTGTTGTTGTATGAATTCTTTCTAGTAAACTTTAAAGTCTAGCACTGAAACTTTTATCTTCATAACAATTTAAAGTCTGCATATTTACAAAGGGCATTCGGAAATGATTTGGACAGGGGCTGCTGTTTCAAGATATCTCTAATTTGCGAGAACAGTGTCACAACTCAATATGTGTGATTTTTCAGGAGAGACTTTTAAAGGTTTTGAAGTGCTATAATTTTCTATGAGTGCAATGACCACACAACTGCTATCCAGCGGCAAGTTTTGCAAACTTGAGTTGTGACATTCTTACTGCAAATGAGCGGTATAACGATCTATAAGGTCATGTGAATTGTCATTGTATAGTATAGTCCGTAGTACAGCATTCTGCTACCACATGGCCCTAGTCATGCATGCATGTGAAAAGGTGCTGTGTTGTTACCAAGTCTAGTGGTCACGGTGCATGGACAAGAGTTGCAAAATGGAGGGCAGTTTTCATGGCAGAGATGGACCATGTGGTTCCTGTGGAAAGAAGGCATTAAACTCTCAAATATTCATCTTTGGTAATCTGAAGTTTGTGGAGAGAAAGCACCTGCACGCAGCATTGTGTTCCACTGGGTATGGAGCTTCAATATTTGCTAGAAAATCACATAATTGGCTGTCTGTGAGTGGCATCACAATACCACTAAAGAATGGCTGTATGAAGCCATCCAGAAGGTCTCAAGGGAGTGGCAGTGATGTATAATCTATGAAGGGAGTATGTTGAGCTATCAGTAGTGTAATGTTCAGCCTAAAAGTAATACAATTGCTGCAAATGAGCTGAGTCCAAATCATTTCTGAGTGCTCCTCATACTCTTAGTTTTGTTATGTCTTTTCCTCTGAGTTCTCTTTGTGCAGACCTGTACTTCATAGCAGTTCAGCAATTGTTTCACAAGACTGAAATATACTTTTATGTATAGGCCGCCACAGCCACAATCTCAGGTCATACACCAGGCTCCAGTTTTAAGTCAAGATCTGAAATCTCTGACAAACTCTGTATCTACATTAAAAATTCCTTCACCAAAATGTCCAGCGACCATTGCTAAGGTAGGTAGCAATAAAGAAATAATTTTTTTTCTTGTTTCATCAAGTATGAATGTCCCTTCATGATTAAAGCTTCACTCCTTTCATCATTTTAATGTTATTCCTTTATATGCTTGAGATTTAATGTGTAAGACTTGATGTTTCCACAGTGTGTATGTTGATTAGTTAGTTAATTAGTTAGTATTCTTAGTCTTACATGACTCAATAGACTCCAGTTTTGATGATGACAGCTATAAATTACCTCAAGACTCCTTCAGTTTCAAAATTTTATACACATACACAACCTATCTGTTGTGATTCTCATTGCTATGGATAGACATACCTGGAGGTGAAATATGTAAACTGAAATATGTTGTATTTAAAATAAATGCACAAGACAGTTTTAGTTTTCATTACAATTTTAAACATATATTATTAAGGATATATCAGGCAAGTTTTCAGGTTTTTGCAGTGGTGTGGATGAAGTATCTGTTCTTCTGAGGTTTGCCACTGTCCATGAACAATAATTATTCCCCATGGACATTTTTACCCTTGCAGATAAGACCACTATGCTGTCTGGAAACACTGGTAACCAAATACCCAGTGATACAGCATCACATTTCTGTAGAATAGATTTGTCAAGAATATGTCTGTGTGAATATCTCATAGTTAAACACAGTGAAATGTCTGATTTTGTCTGACATTGCGTTAGTAAACATGAACTTTGTACGTGGATTTTTTATGGCCTTCTGCCTCCTTCATGATCTGTTGATTGATATAGCAAATGTTGTTTTATTTTCTTAAAATAGAGATTCCATAGTACTGTCCTGTGTTATCATCTGACCAAAGGTTTCATTGACCAGTTGGTGCAACACTATGTACTACTGAATGACATACTGTACCATTCAAAATTACTGTTCATATTGGGCATAAGATAATCCTTGAGTATAAAGTAAGGTAAAGATGTCCCTGCACTTAACTAAGCACCATTTATTAACTTTGCGCTGTTTGTCCACATGGAACATTGTGGATGGATTTTCATGAAATTTTATATTTGAGGATTTTTCAAAAAACTGTTGAGAACATTGAATATGTTACAAGAATAATGGGTACTTTACATGTAGACCTACGTATATTTATGATAATGTCTTGCTGAATTATTCTTAGAATGAGAATGTTTCAGACAAATTTGTATAAAAAACAAAACACGTATTTTATGTTCAATAAATCCCCCC
>Ga0136643_10013514_pt1 | contig 12223 bp, 10 predicted proteins | sample TergutLab28metaG_FD_96883 | JGI IMG/M metagenome (GOLD analysis project Ga0136643, IMG submission 96883) | Labiotermes labralis P1 segment gut microbial communities from Petit-Saut dam, French Guiana - Lab288 P1 (version 3) (version 3) | ecosystem: Host-associated > Arthropoda: Insects >...
GCCAAGTAGGCAAATAGTCTTTGTAAATGGTAGGCCGAATATGGGGTAATGCGCGCCGCAGACTCAATATCTACATCGTTGCAGATATTTGCTTCGATATAATCCATTGCGCGGTTTGGATGTTAAATAAAGCCCCATAAATCCATATACCCATGCCCGGAAGCATAGACAGGCTCATCTTTAAACCGGTGCCAGAGTTTTGAAAGTCTTTTGCAAAATCTTCTCTATCTTGTGAATTACAGTATGCAATGGCTTCGCCATATTGGATTTCAGACATTATACCGGATGTTTCTTCAGGGGGAAGTGGATTTCTCTCGCAGTCAACGTAAAAAAACGCCTCCCCATCGTCAACATGTTTAAACTTTTTATTCCATAGATCGTGCTTTTTATAATAGGCGTCTTTGGCAATGTAAAATATATCGAAAGAATTTCTTATTTCACGGAAATTTGCTTCTAAATCTGCAATGGAATCTGGGTCTTGGAGGCATCTTAAGAGTACATCTTTACCTTGTGTAAATAGCCAGCCGATAAGATCGGAATGGTCATCATCTGAATGACTGTCGATTATTATAGAAGTTGCTGCGTAAATATTATTATAAAACCCTACATTAGAATATATTGAAGATATGAGATGCCAATGAATAATGTCCACATCCTCAAGCTGGGATAGCTTTTCTTTAAGCACCTTTGATACTTGCTTGAGATCGCTGGCTTCTTTTCTTGCCTCGTCTATGAGTTTCCAAAACTGTTCTTTACACATTTCTTTTTCTCCTCTCGTAATTTTTTTTGAGATATTTTATCTAGGGTGTTTTTTTAACATACCCTGGTTATGCTGCTATTTCTGCTACAATTGATATTTAAAAAAATGCCGTTAGAAGGGCATTGAGATAATTTTTATATAATTGATTTTGAAGAATATTTTATTTTTCGTTGGATTTTTTGTCTTTGCTTTTGCTGCGGTCTAAGTGTTTATTTTCGCCTATTGCACGAATTAGGCTTACACTAAGCTCCTTTTCACTATCTGTATAGTCGGCTATTAATACTTTAATTGTTGTTAAAATAGGGTCGAGGTCTTCCGACTCACTTTCCTCATGTCCATACAAATAGTCTGTGCTGGTTCCTATGATTCGGGATATGTTGTAGAGTCTGTCAGTGGATACGCCTGCTTCGCCGCGCATGATGGCGGTTACGGCATTGGGGTCTATGTCTAATGCATTTGCTATATCGACAGGTTTTAGGTTAAGTTCTTCCATGCGTTTGGTAAGTTGGTGACCTATGATTAGTTTAGTTAAGTCTGTGCCTCGGTCGCCGGGGATGAATCTCACAAATTCTGCAATTTCGTCCTTTGCATCTTTGTATAGCTTGCTTGCACCAGTTACCTTGTTTTCTTTTAATTCTCTTAGTGAGGACAACGCGGAGTCAATTAATTGCAAATCATTTTTGACCAGACCGCATCTAGCCTTTAACAAATGCTGTAATGGCGAGTTTTTCTTTGTATATGCTTCTATAGCGTGCTTATAACTACGATCAAATAAAACTCCTAATTTTTCTATATTGTGATTGGATTCAGAATAGATTGCGCGAGGTATTCTGAGAGTGAAGTTTGCATGTAATGCATTTTTAACGCCTCTAAACTTCGGATCATCTGCATGTTCATCCTCAATAATGTCAATTGCCTCTTGGAAAAATTCCAGTGTTTTGTTGAAATCTGGATGATGTCCAACCACAATTGATAAGATATGAAGTACAGTATATCCCCAATTGGTGATAGATTCTAATTTTATATAGATTGGAGCAGCGATTTCGCAGGCTTTGGCAAAACCATGTTTAGTATCAGCACTTTGCGTTTTTAGAGTAAGCAAAACTAGCATCAACTCTTCATCGGATTCTTTGGACAGGTAATTTTCCAACCTGCCGATAAGATTATCTTTTTTCTGTATTTCATAGCTTTTGAGCGTAAAGAATTCGTTCATTAATGCCTTTTTTATTTCAGTTGGTTCCATTTGTAGCACCCCTATATCTAAGTATAAAAAGACAAAAGCTTTTGCTTTTGCCTTTTTATGTAGTTCAGGCCTCCCCTAATCAATCATCCGGGTTAGTTCCGCCACCAAAGGGCACGATAAGCGAATACAGCATACAAATGTAGTAATAGTAGTAATAAAACATTTTAATCACTCCCCCCTATTAATAACAAGCGGCTGTTCTTATTTGCAACTTTATCATGTACAGATTTGCATGTAAACGTGCTAATTTTTACAAACGCTCAATATGAAAAAAATTTCATATTTTTTGTCGAAAAAATTTGCCAACTTTACATTTAATGGCAATAATTTATAATAATCTTGTCGAAGGGAAATATTCCCAAACATAAAAAGGAGTGTTTAAAATGGAAAACGTAAAAAAATTTAGCACAGCATGTACCTTAGACGATGTGGGCAGAATAGTAATCCCATCAGGCTTGCGCCAGCACCTAAAATGGAAAGAGGGCGACACCCTAACCACCTTTGCAAACTTAAAACACCGGTTTATAGAACTGTTTAAAAAAGAAGGCGGCCATATGTCTATTGACACGTATGGGCGGGTCACATTTACCGAAGATTTTCTCGAAACCATGAAGTGGGACAAAGGTGACAAGATCTATATTAGACCAAGCAAAGATGGCGGATTGGTACTATCCCTGGAAGAGAAATATGTACAACAATGTATTTTTTGCGATAGTGAAGATATTGCAGTAACCATAAATGGCATAGATGTTTGCACCTATCACATATCTGAAATTGCTGATTTACAGCTTAGTTCGTAATCCCGGCACCTTTCCTCCTCTTTTTTGGTGCGGGAACGATAAGAAATTGAGCAAATAAAATTCAAGTGGTTGCGCTGCGCAACCACTTGAATTTTGTTTGCTGTAAAAAACTGTAGGATATCTCCTACACATTTTCTTCATCTTCGAGCAAGGATATTCCTCTGCCGCGGCGTTCTTCTGCCTTTTGTGCTTCAATTTCTTGAATTTCCAGTAATGGGTCTTTGTCCATTTCTGGGCGATATTTTTTAAAAACGCGCATGATAGAATAAGACGCAAGCAGTGCGTACGCGCCGGGGCCTATAAAAAGTACAAACGGTCCAAATATTAGGGAAAAATAAGCAATAATTGCCAGCATGATTACACATGTAATGGTGGTTAAAAGGTGGCGGTTGGCCATAAAAAAGCTGGTTTTAATCGTTTCCTTTATGGTCATGTCAAACCGAGCTGTCATAGGGAACAGGTAAATGGAGATAAAAACAAGCTGAAGCATTAAAATAAGTTGTGCAGGGAAAATAACTGTAGTAAGAATGCCGCCTACCTCAAACTGCGCAATGAGAAAGAGATTAAAGACGATAAGTGCCGCAAAAGCCAGCACAATGAGCCATATAATTGTAGCGCGTTTAAAATTTGTTTTAAATGCCGCCCAAAAATCTCCGGTGATATAACCTTCCCGCTCGGCAATGCGCCGGGTGGTTACAAAAAATAGGGCGGTGGTTGATGCGCCTATGGTAATAATGGGAATACTAAAGATAAACCACATGAGACTGAGTATGAGCATATCTGCTACCATACCTCCGTACTTATTAAATGGGCCCTCTAAACTAAAAAAATCACGCATGAGAATCTTTCCCTTCATAAGATATCCTTCTAATATTACATATATTGTACCACAAAAATGGGAATACTGGAGAAAAAAGAAAAGAGAGGATTTTTTTATGCAAAACTGTAAAAAATACAGACCTAATACAAATGATGTAACAGACCACCACCGAAACCCCCAGGGCAACTGCCAAAGTTGTGTGTACTTTACTACATTTAATTGTGGTAATCACATCCAGGAAATTGATAGTGGATTTGTAGGTTAATGCACCTGCACTTGTGCATATGCGAAGGTTTTGTTAAGATACTGTCTGAGAAAATCGAAATCATATTTGGAATATATCGGAGGACAGCATGACCGACGCAAAATTGCATGAAAAAATTAAAGAGCAAATGGCGCGCATACGTAACTTTTGTATCATTGCCCATATTGATCATGGTAAATCTACTTTGGCAGACAGGCTTATAGAACTTGCAGGTGTGCTTACCCAGCGGGAAATGCAAAGCCAAGTACTTGATAATATGGACCTTGAGCGGGAGCGCGGCATTACAATAAAGGCGCAGTCTGTAAGGCTTGTGCACACAGCAGCAGACGGGCAGGAGTATATTTTAAATTTAATCGATACGCCGGGGCACGTGGACTTCACGTACGAGGTGAGCCGCTCTCTTGCGGCTTGTGAAGGCGCGCTTTTAGTGGTAGATGCCGCCCAGGGTATTGAGGCGCAAACCCTTGCAAATGTTTATCTTGCAATGGATAATAATTTAGAAATTGTACCCGTAATAAATAAGATAGACCTACTTGCCGCCGACCCGGAAAAGGTAAAAGATGATATCGAAAATGTGATTGGCCTTGATGCAAGCGAGGCTCCGCTTATTTCTGCAAAAACATCCCTTAATGTTGAGCAAGTGTTTGGCTCAATTGTAAATTCCATTCCGGCACCTGTGGGGGATCCTTCTGCACCGTTAAAGGCTATGATATTTGACTCTATATTTGATGCCTACAAGGGTGTTATCGTTTTTGTGCGTGTTATTGACGGTGTGCTTAAAAAGGGCATGGATGTGCATATGATGGCAACGGACAAAAAATTTGAAGTAGTGGATACGGGGTATTTTGGGCCGGGTAAATATATTTCATCCGGTATATTAACTACGGGGGAAGTTGGATATTTTACCGCCAGTATTAAAAATGTGGCAGATACGGCCATTGGTGACACGGTAACAGAAGCGGGCAACCCTACGGCAGAGCCTTTTCCGGGATACAAAAAAGTAAACCCAATGGTATACTGTGGTATTTTCCCTGCAGATGGCGCAAAGTATACAGACCTGCGAGAGGCATTGGAAAAGTTGCGTTTAAATGATGCAGCACTTCATTTTGAGCCGGAAACGTCTATTGCGCTTGGTTTTGGCTTCCGCTGCGGATTTTTAGGGCTTTTACACTTGGAAATTATGCAGGAGCGTTTAGAGCGGGAGTATAATCTCGATCTTGTAACTACTGCGCCAAGTGTAATTTACAAAGTGCACAAAACCGATGGTACAATTATTGATTTGTCAAATCCTGCAGACTTGCCGGATCCTTCCCACATAAATTATATGGAAGAACCCATTGTAAAGGCTGAAATACTACTGCCATCTGGATTTATTGGCCCAATTATGGAACTTTGTCAGGAACGCCGCGGCGTGTATATTGGTATGGAATATCTTGACGATACCCGCGCCATTTTAACTTACGATCTGCCCCTTAACGAAATTATTTATGACTTTTTTGACACGTTAAAATCTCGCAGCCGTGGGTATGCGTCTTTTGACTATGAACTAAAGGGCTATCAGCAGTCTGACTTGGTTAAGCTTGATGTGCTTGTGCATCATGAACTTGTGGATGCGCTTTCGTTTATTGTGTATTCTAAAACAGCCCATGAACGTGGGCGCAAAATAGTTGAAAAATTAAAGAAAGAAATACCGCGTCATCAGTTTGAGATTCCAATTCAGGCCGCCATTGGCAGCCGCATTGTTGCCCGCCAAACCATTGGCGCAATGCGCAAGGATGTTTTGGCAAAGTGCTACGGCGGCGATATAACCCGTAAGAAAAAGCTGCTTGAAAAGCAAAAAGAAGGTAAGAAGCGTATGCGCAGCATCGGTTCGGTTGAAGTGCCCCAGCAGGCGTTTATGAATGTTTTGAAGCTGGACGAGGATTAAGCGAGATGCAAGGGATTTATATACATGTGCCGTTTTGCTTGCAGAAGTGTAGTTATTGCGATTTTTTATCTTTTGAAATGGCTGACTCAGGATCTGTTATGGAACAATATGTAAAAGCACTTTTGCAGGAAATGCAAATTTATTTTTGTAGGGAACGGTTCCCTGCGACAGATGTGATAGACACAGTATATATTGGGGGAGGCACGCCTACTGCGCTGCCTTCCCTTTTATTGTGCAAAATTTTGGATTCCGTAAAAAAGCTGCCTTTAGCAGAGGATGTTGAAATTACTGTAGAGGCAAACCCCGGAACATTAACCCGGGAATATCTTACAGAAATGAAAGCCCATGGTGTAACCCGTCTAAGTATGGGCTTGCAAACTACAAAATCTCATTTGCTTAAAGCAATAAACCGCTTGCATAGCATGGAGGAGTTTGTCGAAAATTTTGATGCAGCGCGTGCTGTGGGCTTTGACAATATTAATGTAGACTTGATGTTTGCCCTGCCGAGCCAAACAGAAAGAGATTGGCGAGATACGCTTGGAGAAATTGCCAAGCTTGCGCCGGAACATATTTCTGCATATAGCCTAACTCCGGCAGAAAATACACCACTGTGGAGTGCTTTGGAGTCTGGAGAAATTCACCTGCCGGAGGATGATACTGACCGTAAAATGTATCATATGGCACGGCAGTATTTAGCGGATGAGGGGTATAAACATTACGAGATTTCTAATTTTGCGAAACCTGGTTTTGTGAGCAGGCACAATGTAAATTGCTGGCAGCGTGTGCCTTATATCGGATTTGGGCTTGGTGCGTCTTCATTTGATGGGGAAAAGCGATGGCGTAACACGGAGGATATGCAGGCGTATTTAAAAACCTTTGGGCGGCAGGAACAGAGCCTTTGTCCTACAGTTTGGGACGAACTTGCGAGCCGGACTGACATTGAATGCTTGACTGAAGGAGATACTAACACTGAAACCATGATTCTTGGCTTGCGCATGATAGATGGTATTGCGGAAAGCAACATCCCGCCAGTTTTTACAGGGGAAGTGGATGATCTCATAAAAAATGGGCTATTAGCCCATGAAAAAGGATTTATTCGGTTATCGCCACGGGGAATGGACTTGGCTAACCAAGTTTTTATGGCGTTTGTTTAGCTTCTGTTTGAGGAGGCTTTTTTTCTACCACGGCATCACCGGTTCTAAAAACTGAAAGCATAAACCCAATTAGCCCTAAGTTAACCACCATTGCGGCATTACCCGGGGATATAAGGGGTAGCGATATTAATGTAAGGGTAAATCCTAAATTGAAAACTACATATGTTAAAACCTGAAAAGAAAATGTTGCCAGCACAGCAAAGGACACAAAAAAGCCTAGTCCACTTTTTTGTTTGAATGTTCGTTTGAATCCTATTGCCATAAATGCAAATAGAGCGCACAAAATGATAGCAAGGGGAATCCATCCATAGTAAAAAAGCGTAGTTGTCAGCATTACGTCTGTAGTAGCTGCCGGAAGAAACTCACTGGCTGTAACTGTTCCGCCACGTGTATTAAGTGCTGTTCCTTCTCCAAGCCACGCGGCACCTTTTACCACATCTCTAATTATCACAGACTGAAAGCCCATGCCCAGTGGGTCACTCATTGGATTTATGAGTATAGTAAGCCGCGCATTACGAAAAGGCACACTTACGATAGCAGCTATTGCGACTATAATAACTGACACAATTGGAATAAAAGTAAGCAATAGCTGGGAGCGCTTGATTGTACCAAACCAATTTTTATACAAAGCAACTAGTAAAATTACCGTACCAATACCTAGCAGATGAAAAAATGCAGTAAAGGTAATCATTAAAGCGAGAAAGCACAGTGCCGCAAAAGCTACTCCGGATAGAATAAAGCCCCTAATACCCTTGTTTCTAAATGAAAATGTACACAGTGCAATAGTCAGTGGAAAAAGCAAACTAAGAGCAGCCCCATAAACACGGAAATCATGCCATGTAAACGAGCCAAACCGTTGAAAGAAAAGGAGAAACAAAGACGCAACAAAAGCAATGCCAAAAAATATCGACCGTGGGTGCTTACCCAAAACAGTAAAATCCGCAAAATATGTCCCAAACATAATACTAATACCAATGGCTGTAAAAAGCAGACGCCTTTGCATATCACCACTATAATTAAGCAGGACGCTAATCACAACCCCAAGTATAATAAACGCTGCCACCGCCGCAAGCATACCCCACTGGGGTTTAGGCCGGTGGACACGGTCGAAACTTGTGCCCAGTGTTGTGGCATCGCCTGTGTCTGCAATGGCTTTTGTTGTTGCTGTTTGCATGTCAAACCCTTGGTCAATATACCCATCCCGGCCGTCTATAATATGGCAGGTTATTTCTTCCGAAATTCTTTCATGCGCTTTTTTCCAGCGGATTTGTTGGCATATGGTATCTACATAATTGCTAATATCTTTATCATGTAAATGCATATCTGGTGCCTCCATCCATTACAAGGTCTATTGCTTTTGTGTAGGCAGTCCATTCAGATTGCTTTTGTACAAGTAGTCCTTTACCTTTGTTTGTTAACTTGTAATACTTTCTAATACGCTGGCCGGAAGTGCTTTCGTCATAAGATGTTACCATTCCGTCATTTTCTAAGCCGTGTAAAATGGGGTAGAGTGTTCCTGTTTTTAACCGAAAAATATCCTCAGACTTTTGAGATAGTTCTTCAATAATTTGGTAGCCGTACATGTCTTTGACTTCTAATAATTTTAAAATCAGCATTGTTGTATTGCCGGAAAGTACGTTTTTGTCTGCTGGCATAAGTGCTCCTCCTTGATAAGTAGATTATCTACATATCAGTATATATAGATAATCTACTTATGTCAAGTATCGTTACAGAAATAAAAAAAGACGCCGAGGCATCTTTTTCTATTTCCTTTATTTATCCGTTACTATCCTTGGGTATATCGCAAAAATCCTTTGTTTATAAAAACTACTGAAAGAACAGCACCGATAATACCTAGCACACCGGTAAAAATAAACGCCGGTGCAAGTCCAAAGCCGTGGCTTATCCATCCCATTACAAAGGGCCCTAAGAACATTCCTCCCCCATACACTGCCTGAAAAAATCCCATGGCTGTGGCTCTATGTTCGGTAGGGATATCTTGTATGCATAAACCCATTAAAAGGGTTAGGGAGGCGGCCGTTCCTGCATTACCTATCATTCTTACTAAAAACAACTGCCATAAAGTTTGGCAAAATGGCACTGCAATACAGGCTACCCCTGCAATAATAAAGCTGATTACCAACGTGTGTTTAATGCCCAGTTTTTTTGGCAGTATTGTGCCTGCTAAGGGTGAAACAAACAACCCTGGAAGTACAGATATAAGGCCCAGCCAGCCTAGCTGCATATTGTTTGCACCTAGCCTAATTGCGATTACCGGTGTAAACGCAAAAGTGGTTGCAAAGGGAATGTACTGTACAATTACCGCAAGCACAGATGCGCTTAAAAGTTGATGATTGCGCACTACGTTCAGTAATTCTCTAATACGTGGGGGATCCTTTAAAATTTCCGGCTTCTTTTCTACAATTCCAAAGGACAGAACCAGACCAATGACTGCTACAATTCCACTGAGCAAAAACGCATGAGAAAAACCAAACCGTTCTGCCATAATGCCGCCTAGCAGCAAGGCAAACGTGCGGCCTAAGGCGTTCGTTGCATTTAAGTAACCGGAAGACTTTACGGTTTCATCATTCCGAAAATAACTGGCCCCTAAAATTAAGAAAATGACCCATGATGAAACCGCAATACCTGCAAGCCCTCTCGCCGCAAGTAGAGATGTGGGGGAGGGGAATATATATACAATAAAGCCGCTAATTGCTGCAATAAACAGGCCTATAATAATAAAATTTTTACGCATCCGCAGTTTATCAGAGAGTATTCCAAGGGGAAAACGCAGAAGCATTTGAGTAAAGCCATATGCGCCAGCAATCATGCCTATGAGTCCGTGATTGGCTCCAAGCTCTTCCCCATAGGGTGCTACATATGGTATGTAGGCATATAAAGCAATCCATAATAAAACAGAAGTTGCATAAAACAGTGGTAGTCGGTTGCGCATAAATCCTCCAAAGTATAAAAGTTAAGTGGCTAGTGTCACTAGGCACTTGGGTTTATTTTTGTAGGATAGCATTGCAGCAACGGACTGTCAAATAACTTGCAAATATCTTGGGCGTATCTTGATCGTATTGAAATAAAAAATTCAGTTGGTGGCGATGCGCCACCAACTGAAACATGTTAGCGAGATATTACCAGCGTCTACATAAACAACAAACCATAAAGCAAATCATCAAGTCGCTATTATCAATGCGGCTTGGTTGAGATTTTTGTGATTTGGAAGGAGGATTGCAATGTCCATCTGGTGAGCCTGCCATTTGGCAAGTGCAAGGTGCAGCGTCTTCTACGGCTGCAGTATATGGTGTGGTAATATGTGTTGGATCCGCTTCATTTTGGTGTGGTGGAAATGAGGTGAAATTTTGTAAAGGGATGTCTTCTAATGTGGGTTCGATTTGGTGTGGTTGTATAGGGCTTGATACGGTTTCAACTTGCGCGTGTGGAGTGAAATGCTGCAAAATATTGTGATGCGGTTCGGCGTTAATGAACTGCTGGGCAATTGGAAGTGGTTCTGTTGGAAATATAACAGGAATTTCTTCTATATGGGGTTCGAAAGTATCTAAGGGGAATAGTGGAGTTTCGATGGATAGTTCGGCAGGTGGTTCGGCGTCAACAGGCAGGGACTCTGTTGGCAGAGTTACAGGTATTTCATCTGACATTGGCACATCTACTTTTACTGTGGTGGTTTGTAAATTTGCTAATGCTGTGGCTGCTGCTGTACCGCCACAGCGGTTGCGCAGGTGATTCCACGTAATTGTCCCAACAATGCCATCTGCTGTAAGCCCATTGGCGCTTTGGTAATTAACCACTGCGGCATGTGTGAGCGGCCCAAAAACCCCATCCACAACAAGTCCTGCACTGTTAACGCGGTTTAGGCAAGTTTGAATTTGCCGTACAGAGTCGCCTCGTTCGCCTTGCCGTAGGGAGAAGCCGGGATGTTCGCCCATGGCCGTTGGCTGCGGCTGACTGCCACCGCATGCTGCCGCTAGTGCGGCCCATGTTAAAGGTCCAACAATACCGTCCGGGTTTAAGCCCCTAGACCGTTGGAAATTAACTACGGCGGCGTGGGTAAGTGGTCCAAAAACGCCGTCTGTTGCAAGTCCGGCATTGGTTGCATTGTTTAAACAAGTTTGGATTTGTCTTACATAATCGCTTCTGGCACCTTGGCGAATTAAAAAGCCGGGATAACTACCCATGCTTCCGCCGCCGCCATAGCAGGTTGGCATTAATGCCCCCCATGTCAGTGGGCCCACTACGCCATCAGGATTCAGGCCTCTGGAGCGCTGGAAGTTCATTACAGCAGCCTCTGTAAGCGGGCCAAAAATACCGTCAGCGTTAAGTCCTGCATTATTTACCGCGTTTAAGCAATTTTGTATACGTCTCACATCATCCCCTCGGGAGCCTACGCGTATTGGCTGGCCTGGATATGGCGGAATGCCACCCGGTCCTGGTCCTGGCCCCGGTGGTGGTAGTGGTGGCACAACTGTACCGCCGCCTCCACCTGGCTGCAGATGGGCATTATCTCTAATTTTCCAATACACATCAAAAAGCATTCTCCACGTTAGCGGCCCTATAACTCCGTCCGGGTTAAGTCCAAATACGCGCTGGAATTCTCGCACGGCGGCGGCAAAGTTTGGCCCGAAGTTGAAATCTTGTTTTACGGTGGGTACATCTGTATAAAATTGGGAGATGAAATTCATGATATATTGGGCGCGGCCTACCAAATTACCCCGAGAACCTTGCCGGATAATTTCCGTAGGGGGCGTGCGCCCGATGCCTGCCACAATTCCTTCGCTGGTGAGTTCCCCAAGCCGCTTTACAGCGGAATAGGCACGAGATATATTCCACCAAGTGGCACGGCCTACAAGGCCGGTTATCCCGGTGCTGCTAAGAGACGGAATAGCCTGAAATGCGCGTACAGCGGCTTCGGTTTGTGGCCCATATACGCCCGTTGCGGTAATTTGTGGAATTGTGGGGAAGTTTACACGAATTCGGTTGAGCCAGTTTTGTATGGTTAGTACGTCCGGCCCGGACATTCCTGGACTTAGGGTAAAGCCGGGGAAGGATTCTTGCACGCCGCCAATGTTGTCGGTTTCTACAATTTGTACGTCGTTTGGATAAAAGCGGCGCAGGATTTGTAAAGCATTAAGGCCCTGTTGGGCAAGTGTCACCGTACTCCACTGCCATAATCCCGGGCAGTGAACACGGCGGCCATCGCAATATTCTGTAAAGAATGGCTCTATATGGC
>Ga0136643_10013518_pt1 | contig 12222 bp, 10 predicted proteins | sample TergutLab28metaG_FD_96883 | JGI IMG/M metagenome (GOLD analysis project Ga0136643, IMG submission 96883) | Labiotermes labralis P1 segment gut microbial communities from Petit-Saut dam, French Guiana - Lab288 P1 (version 3) (version 3) | ecosystem: Host-associated > Arthropoda: Insects >...
ACACAATAACATAGAACACCGAATACACCACTAAACACAGAAGACAAAATTGACCCTTACAGGTAAGTATACCATGTGTCAAGTAATTTTAGATTAAATAAACCCAGTACAATATCCCTCACAATGACCATATTGTAATAATACACATATTCACTACACTACTATTTTCACTGCACTATGATATTTCCACTTCACTATGACACACTGTTGTTTTTTTCAGTGGGAATGGCGCAAATGTAGCATAAATATCAGGTTTTGCCTTACAAATTATAAATTGCTTCTACATTATGGAGCCCTAACCTTATAATTGTTTACGGCAATAACATCTGTTTGTGTTAGCGTCATACGAAACATACAGGTGGACCGCCGTATCCACGGGTAATAATTTCCAAGATCTACCGCGGTAACGGAAAACCGCGGATAATACCGAACGCTATATATAACGTGATATTCATGTAACATGCATAAATACGGTAATGTTTAATTGATAAATTACGCACAGTAAGACATTATCAACATTAAATAAAGTAATAATAAAGTGTACTGTACACTACATTGTACATTTGCAGTGTACTTTCCCACTTTCTCTTGTATGTATGAAAGTAAGGGATCTGACGTTTTAACCTAATCCTCAAGAGACGATAGAGCATTGACGAATACAGTACCTGTACTGTGCAGTTTCATGTACACTTTCAAGGGATGACAGAACAATAAAATTCATGCTTTTCCATCAAAGCGCTGCACAAGCAATGAAAAATCGTGTTACTGTTACACATTTTACAAGAAATCATAAGTACGTACCTGTACATACATAACCTGTATTAAGAAAATTTTATTTGTTAAAAAATATCTTAGCCTATTGTGGGTATTCACCGACTTCTCCCTTCTTCTTGTTGCTTTCTGAACACAAACAATGCGATAATGCGGCAACTAATTGGAACAGCGAGAACGCTAGAAGCAGAATGGTAGCAAGTTTGCGGGGAACCGTGTGTACGGGAACAAAGGAAGATGAGTCAAGTACTGGGCGCGTTTGGGCTGCAGGATTTCACCATGTTACGGCCTGTTGTCGCTTGGCGCGCGTTTTGAAACTTATGAACCGTGTATTTCTTTAATTTTCCAATTTTTTTTTCGGGCCGCGGTCAACCGCGTATAATTGATAACTGCGGATAATGAATCCGCGGTTACGGCGGTCCACCTGTACTTAAATTGTGTGGGCAAAACGCCCAGCAGGTGACCCATATTCTGTAGTTGAGTCTGCTCTTAAATTTTAAATTGGGTTCCATAGTTATTGTTTCTGGATGAATATAACGTGTGGTTTTTTTTTCGGAGAAGTAAAGTAATTCTTAACTTATGCAATGTTCTTATGAAATAAATAAATTTTATGTATGTGTGTGTGTGTGTGTGTGTTTTATGTAACCTCGTCGTATACTGTGAAAGCTAGTAAACGATAAAACCTTTACTGCATAGACTGGGGACCTGAAGCATTTGTTTAAAGCTCTTTCCAATACGCTAGTCGAAGTTAAACGACTACACTTTTCCCATGTAGATAGTGAAAAGGGAAATAAATTTAGGAAATCGACGCGTTGGGTAACAGTTGTGAAGAATTTGCTTACTTCGCCTTATTAATCGTGATATCGTTGAGATACGGGTGACTTGTTTCGGGTGTAGGACGTGTTTGGCTTTTAGTTGCGTTCGGATAGGTGCGTCATGTCTCTCTGTCCGTCATTCCCTCTTTCCGCAACGAACTTCTCGACTGCCGCTGGACGGATTTGCGTAAACTTTTGATATTAAGGATTTCAACTGAAATTTATCCAGATACCAGTTCTGGTTGAAATCTGTCAAAATGTGGGACATTTGACACGGAAACTACTCATGTTATGACTGTGTAGTCATACTGTCGTCACGAGTACTGAGCTTTCGAAGGATCCCAGTGTACTTATATTAACTATGATTACTTTCGTTACTAACATTATTAATGTTCTGGGTACCATTGTTGCCTTCGTTACCAAGGTTATCAATGTTCCCCTTCTTACAACGGATAACTTTGGTACCATTGCTATCTTTGTTTACAAAACTTACCAGTGCTGTTTGTTCGGTATGGTTACGTGTACGTACCACAAGTGTTTCGCTCTGCGGACATTTTCTGTCTAGTTGCATACTATTTCGAAATATTGTTTTCTTTTGTAAATACTTAGCGAGTTGCGATCGGGATGTGCGCACATGAATTCTCCAGACATTTTCCCTTTATTTGGTTCGTTCGCAAAATTGCGAAAAGCGACTGTTATTTTCGTCATGTCCGTCCGTACGTCCCTCTGTCCGCATGGAACAACTTGGCTGTCACTGGACGGATTTTCATGAAATTTAATATTTGTGTATTTTTCGAATATATGTCGAAAAATTTCAATTTTCATTAAAATCGAGCAAGAATAACGGGTATTTCCCGTGAAGACCATATACATTTTTGAACACATTTTGCTCGATTTTTCTTAGAATTAGAAATGTTTTAAACAGATTTGTAGAGAAAATCTAAACACACATTTTATGTTGAATAAAGATTTTGTTGAAAACTCGTGCCATTTATGAGTTAATGTGGAAGAACATTGTGGAGCGGAGCAGGCCACAGATGGAAATATGGCGCATGTGCATTTCTTGCAGGAAAACTAATGCCACTGATACACACTCAGAATATGTAATACTTATTGCTTTTTCACCGCAACAAAGCTTGCAAGAACGAGCCTCAATGTTAGTTCTACGTACATTGTCTCTCTTTTTGTTGTTGTTGGACAGGTCATGTAATTTAGTTAAGCCCCTTAATATCACATTTCATGAAAAGCCGTCTAGTGTTTTTCGAGTTGTTTCATTTCGGACAGACGGATGGATTAGTTGAAATATATTGGGCGTTCCAAGAAGATGAGAATTCTCCTGAAAAATGAAAGCGAATATAAGCTGCAAGTACGATATTTTTGTGCCAGGGTTAACGCAGTTTTGGGTGACAGAATAATCGTACAAACTTGCAGCTATCACTTTGCGTGCCACGAAGTTATATGGGGGAATGCTGGAATGGCTCCACTAATTCTTAACCTAGTGATGGATGGAAGTTAATGATCAGGTTCGCTTTACTTCCGGGAAAAGTGCAAGCAGTACACGTTTAGTGGGGGAGGGGGTCACGAGACAATAACAAATGAAAGAAACAGGCGATCTGCAAACTGAGAATAACATAGAATGTATTACAATGTCAACGTTAATTGCAACAAGTTTATAAAGAACATTACTGTCTTCTATGTCCCACGCCCGGTAGTTTCGCCCAAAATTCCTTTGTTCTCGTAAAGATTGCATATAATGTGTTTACACCTTCAAGTTAGCACAGTAAGTGTTCTGTAGTCCACGATTATTAAAGCTAAGCTTACTACAGGCGGTAATCCTTCCGTACTATCGTACTGCTGAATCCTGTCGCAGTTTTGAACACAATCTGTTTCTGCAGTCGCAAATCCCTTGTGCTCTGTGTTGTGCAAGATAAAGCCGTGCACTAAACGTAGGTACATGAAATTGCGTCATTTTGTACGGCTGTGTGTTTAGTATATCGTATTGTAATTGCTCGGATGTGTAAGGAATACACAAGCTTGTTTAGCTGCGATTATACATGTATACCCCTAAAACAGAGCAAACGTTGTTGCTTTGGGGGGGGGCGGGGGAGGGCTTGGGTGGAGAGATTATTCTATTACGCGAATTACCGTTGCTGAAACTAGAGTTTAAACGCTCGGAGTGACGCACAATGAAGGGTAACGTGACAGTCGAATGGTTCTTTAACGTCATCACCTACAAACAGCTCAGTGATTGCTATACAGTAGATCTCCATTTATCCGGACGCTGGTTATCCGGACCGCCAATTGTCCGGCTCGGCTCGGCTTGGCCCTTCGGGTACATTTTCTTACTGTCATTGTACTACAGCTTTGTATGGCTCAAATTTTCCCCTCAGTTGTCCAATACATGCGAGGAATTGTGTATTAATATTTTATTCGTACGTGAATAAATATGTTGCCTAAAACAGCCGTTTGTAGAAATTTTTTCCACTTCAAACTGCCAGTGTAGCCTATTTCCAAAGAAAACTCCAATTATCCGGATTTTCTGCATGTCCGAATGGCTCGCTGTCCCAATTAATCCGGATAAGTGGAGTTTTACTGTATTTTACTATGCAGTTTAACATTCTTAATCTTTCCATTTTTCTCACACGATGTGTTGGTTTGGTATGGTCCTTGCAACAAATGCCGATAATTTGCCTATAGAGCATGAACTGGCGTGCGGGCGCAGTTTGTTTTCTGCCAGGTATGAAGTCGGTTTTATGTAAAAAGTATATCAGTTTAAGGCCTAGATATTTGTTTCTCCTCAGCCCCTTCGAATGAGTTTTCTAAATTCATTTCAGATGCTCAAATTATCTCCACTGCTCCACGCTCAAAACAATCCGTTTCACAGCACTTTTTCGTCTTCGCTTCGCTTCGCTTCACTTCACTTCACTTCACTTCACTTTTTACTTTTTTCCCAAACTACCTTGGGAGCCGTAACGTTGTCTCTCTATTCCCACGTAATCACTGTAGTGGCTGTCACTAACTCCAGTCCCTCTGCCGGTCACTCTGGGAGGGTTTTAGAAGATTACTTTGGTTGTGAATACCTCTGTTGTTATTACCTTAAATGTAAGTGCAGGTGAAATGAGCAATTTCTTTGCATTGAAATTATAAATGGACTTAAACGTATTATTATAAATTCCAGTTAACATAACAGGACTCTGAGCTATCTACATTTTTTGCAGCGACATTGCGGCAGTTCACTGCATCTTTACCGAGCAGTCAGAAACATGTGAACATCTGCTGTGTGTTTCAACTCTGAATTTGGAGCCATTATCTTACCGCCAAACGTAGCTACTGTAACCTGGATACTGGTCGTAGCATCCATGACGACCGATCTCCAAATATCTGACACTCCAGATTACGTAACCACTATTACACCCGTAAGCATCAGAATTCTTCCTGGGTTTCGTCCCGCGACGTTTAGTACAGTGAAGTGGTTCATTGTGAGTTCGGACTTCTTAAAAATGGAATGAAAATTTTTCTGTAAAGAGCTTGACACTGTCTTTTTTTTTGTTTTTATAGCGTCCTTGATAACGGTTACAGTTTCTGGGATATGACACCGTTTTGACTGGTAATTTCAGCAACTTTCGGAGGATCCTGCACTCCCCATCTTCAGCATAGTCGAATAATAACCCTTTGAAAACTTTTGTGCACGTGTTGTCGCCAAACATAGCAACCGCCTACAAGGCTGAATTCTGGGAAAGAGACTTTCTGATAAAGGGCTTTAGTCCATTATGGTTACGTGATTCTAACGTGAGACGCCGGGTTTGACACTGCTTATGTCAAGAACATGAACACATAATTATTGTATGACTTAGGGTTCTGTGCAGCGAAATTGAAGTTTTTGACTGCAGGAGCACAAGGATCGTGTGTTGTAATTCTGCTCATTACATTGACGTATTTTTGCAACATTTTATTTCGTGCCGTCCTGTACGGGCAGACACCATGCTAAGTTACTGGACCGTGGGAACAGGTATACGAAAAATGCTGTTAATTTTCTTACACACGATATTTAGAGTTGAAGTCTGAGACGTATTTGAAAGCTAAATAGTAACCAGTGGCGAAAACGTTAAAGGAAGAAACGCTTCAGAGACCTATGGATGCATGGGAGGATAATATTAAAACGAATCTTAAAGAAGTGATAAGCAGTGCTTATATGTAATAGTTTTCCTCAGCACGGCAGCTGTTGTGGGAGGGTTTTGTCGTATTACACCTGCGTTCGACATGAATTTATAGGTCCTTTTTCCTTTCCAGTTGGACTTCTTTCAGAAAAGAATTTTTAAGTGCCTATCTCCAGCTTCTTAGCAGGTATCGCATCGTCTGAAAATAGACCTATTTCTCGTGCCCTGAAATATTAGCAGTTGGTTTTCGAAAATTCCACTTTGGTTCTTGTACAGAAAGTGATCTTCTCTTCTTCAGTAAATTCCCCAAATAATGTTATCGATAAAGGTTGGAATGTGTTCCTTCTAAAAATGCGCGTTCTTTGATATTGCGCGAAGGTATTGCATGACGTCATGTGAAGGGAACTTCGTGAATTGCGAAATACATTGCGGTTTTATTAACACCATTACACCGGCATCTTGTGCTTTGTATTTATTTTTTTGCGTCGCTAAGCCTGTAATTCGAAATTTTCGACTACTCGGCCTACATTTCTTTTATATGACACTGTTGACGCCGGATAGGGAAAGCCGCCTCTTATGGGGAGGTTTTTCAAAACCAGCTATTAAGCTTAGGAAAAACTTTTCAAAACACAAGCGTAACTTTATTTGATTAATGAATAGACATTTGTTACATAAACATCGTAAATTAGGCATAGAAAAACGTGTGTGAAATTCGTTCCCCTAAAGGCTTCATATCCCCTAATTAGGCGCACACCGTTCCTAATTTTGGGAGGTGAGTAATTTACACAGAAAGCGCAAAGAATAGTTAAAGAATATAAAAAATACAAATACAAAGGATACAGACTAAGAACAAAACACTGTTTACCCATGACAAGTCTCACAAATAAAATCTTCCTTCGTACCAACACAAAGTGTGTACGCCCATCTGAAATATTTCGCACATCGTATCCACTCTTCTCCTTTCTGGTCTTCAGAGAAACGACCAGTGCAGTACACACAATCAGCTTCTTGTTCTTCCTTCGGATCGTCATAGAAAGGAACAACTAGATCAGTGTCCGAATCTGATGGAGTGTCAGACGGAGTTCGATCCCGGCAAACCCTTCCCTTCCGTCTTTTTGAAGTACCAAGAAGAGCATTCGACGCAAGCCGATTGGTTTTGGATTTAGTGGCGTGCTTGATTTTCTCTTTCTGAGTTGCCCCAACAAATTCTCTGTAAGGTGAACTCGATATTTTCTTTGCTATTCCACCACGAGGATTTGGCTGTAGATTCAGGCTTGGCACACGGCTGACATGTGATGCTCGGAGAGCTTCAGAAGAAGTGAACGGCGGAAACTAACAGAACTGGATAATGTCTGATCGCTTGTCTTTGCCAGAACAGGATGGATCACAGGAGCAGCATCTGTGTCCTCTGAGGCTAGAGGGATATCGTGTGGTCTGAAGATGTTCTTGTCACAGGGAAAACGGCCTGTCGCCCAGAAGCCATTAGCCGCTATCTCGCCTGTTGCAGCTCGCTTGTATGCATTGCCGAATTGTTCGCCAGTTTGGTATAAGATGACGAATCGCCCTGGGTTTGAACGGAGCTATTTTTTAATTTCTTGGCAGTATAATGTTTTCAGGGGTTCCATGAAAGCTTTATCAAAGGCTTGCTTTTTGTGGCTGGTGTGTGGTGGAAGGCAAATGGTGTCAACATGATTCTCTCTATGTAAAGTAACGACCTCCATATTCCTTGTGTGTGAATAGTGCCCGACCAGTACGAAGATAGAAAGATCTTATTTTGTCGGCTTCACTTGTTTGATGAAATGAAGAAACCACTGGGTGAAAATCTCGCTCTGTAACCACCCCGAGGAATGGTACGCGTGGATTGCTCCAGGCGGTGTGCCATTCATCAGTTGTTGTTTCATGTATTTTATTGGAAATACAAGTAACGGAGGAATGAAGTGTCCAGTTGGACTCATACAGCTGACGACTGTCACAAGAGATCCCCGTTCTGCGGATTGAACAGAAGATATCTGACGCTTGCCTTTCAATGCTAATATTTTCGTGTGTCTGTGCTGTACAATAGTGATGCCGGTTTCGTCGCAATTGTAACGTCTTGCAGGATTATGCAGAATGGTGTAAATAGCGGGTTCGTAGATTTAAAAAAGAAAACTAAGTGGGGGCTGTAACTGAAATTTCTTGATGACGATGAAGGAAAATCTTCAACCACTTCCTTCCATTTTTTCATTTCTCTTGCAAAATTGATTTTTAATTCCGTTTCTTACAGCAAGTTGGTAAGCGAGACGCATGGCTTCTGCCATTGTCAAGCCAAAAAACTTTCTTTCCAGCAAAAGACATTAGTCAGCCAGATCATTTTCTGCTTCACAAGGAAGAACTTGCTTCCTACCCAGTTCTGTTTTTATTGCTTCACTTGAGCTTTCCTGCTGGTCTTTAACGTAACGCTCTGGTGTGGTACGTTGCAAAGTCTGGACGCTTTGAAGCTTCCCATTTCCTTGTTCCTCAGAGCCGCAGTAGCTGCCGTCGTCGTTTCGGGGTCCCATTTTTTCCTTTCAGCCACCTGTAATATTACATAACCCAGAAGGAATAATAAGCAAGGTTCTGACTTCCTAATATGGGGAGCCCTGTATTAGGTTATTCATACCTCTCCATAATAGGCGAAAACAGGTGCTCGAAATAAAGGGTGAATAAAACAGAAGGGCCTAAAATTGTACCTATGAAACATAGCAAGGTTTTAAGATTACACTAACAGAGAACTGAGCGCTATACTGATTCAGAAAACTAGCTTACCTGCAACTGCTCATGAGTCACAGTTTAGGGATAAGCAAAAATTTCACGGCGCACCAAAACAAATCCAGTACCGAAGTCTTTAGCAACTGACCGTTTATAATGTGATTACAATTAATAACCTCATCAGCTTAATGATTTACATTCTTAAGCGTAGATCGCAGCACATCCTGGTATGAAATAATGCACTTCCCCAAATTAGGAAACCTCCCTATAATAGGCGATTTTCCCCTACATTTTATAAAGCTCCTTGGTGACGTAACATTCCGGTACCCAGGAGCACATCTCATCAAGTTAATGTGTTGACACGAACGGACAACCGCCCATTATTTGAGCGAATTCGAACGTATTCGCGAGACGTCACATAAGAGATGTACTTGAGAGAAAGAGCTTTATTTTGCAACCAAGCCAGCTTATCATAATGTTATTGAAAGCGAACTTACGCCACATGGGTACGACAGGAACCATTGGTAGCATCACGCAGAAGCCCAAAAAGTTTATCTACGCCACTTGCACAGTACAACAACCTGCAATTCGCGAACGCCCTTCACGGTCAGCACTCTGTGAATCGTAGGAAGACTGAGAGATCGTATCACTTAACAGCCCAGACAAGATGACGTAACTGCGTCCGAATTGCCGTGCTTGGAGAACAGATAAGAGAAACGCCCTGTATGTATTGAGGCGTTGATATTGTTGAGCGTGACATGTTTTGGGGCTGTTTTGAACATGGTAATGAACCTGCATGTTCTGTACAAGCGAATAATTTGTTGTTTAGATGAGCGACAGTCAGATAATCAAGGAAGATTCTGCAAGGTGGCAGTTCGATATTGAAGTCCATCAGAACTGGTTAACCGGTCTGATGCCGGCTAATGTTAAGTGGTCGCCACGAAGTGCGCCACATACACAGCTGTGCGCCCACCTGTGACGGGCTGCTGAAGCAACGTGATCTTGTTGCAGTGAATCATAGCCTGAACTTTCAAGTCATATTAAACCATGAAACGACTACTATATAAACTGTAATTTTAACGCATTATCTTGGTACACATGAACATGGATCATTGTACGTAACGGTTCACACATATTTCTGTCTGTCATGACCCCACCATCTGTCCTACATAAATATAATTACTGACATAGTGAGTGGAAGAAGGAAAACACTAACGTAGCGATATTGTGAGAGACTGCATCACTGTCATAACGAAAATTGATGTCATGAAGTGTCCTTACACACAGTATCTCAGTGAAAGTATCGTAAAAAGTACTAATGAACAACACATTATCACAATTTGCCTATGATAAATTTGATATGAATTGTGAATTGCAGATTCTTGTATGCTGGATTATAGCAGACGAGCATATTGCCCAAGAATATATAGGTCGGAAAAGTTTCATATTTATGTATGTTGGTATTAGTGCAGATATTCATACACGCACACACACACACACACACACACACACTCACAATACATCCATACGTTGCTTTCCTTTATATTCCCCATATGTTTTTAGAGTGCTGCTGTATCCGTTTTACATTTTCCCCATTTCCCGGACCGTAACATGCACCCTTTCTTTGGGAAGCACGGTATAAGGTTATAAACTTCGCCTGCATCCTACAGTCCGTAGGCGAGTCAGTATGATCTTCAAAACAAATAAGATTCCAGCTTTCGCTGAAGGGAGGGAAAGAAAGGTTTTTTTTTGTTCCTCGTACTGCTTTTCATTTAGCACGCAGTGATACGACTACATAACAGAGTAACACAATTTGGTGATTATCTTCTTTTTAACTGTTTGTTGTTCATCCTAATCACGCTTATTAATAATATATGAATGGTTTGTACAGTGCATCAACTAATTGTACAAATATATTGCTTTTAGTATTGGAATGCTTTTCTTAGCATAGTTACTTGGGTTGGTGGTCGTAACCAGACTGGGTTTGTACAGGAGTTTCTTTAGAATGTGACCGAATCATCTTTATGCAATCTGCCTTACAAACCTGTTGGATAAGTGCAGATGTTTACTGAACTGACAGGCATGTAATTACAATGACAACTGTTATACGAAACATATAGTTGTTTGTAATATGTTGATGGAGTAATATCTACAGCAATGCTGATTTTATTACAGGGTGTCAACTATATATTGCTAACAAGCAATATAAACACACCCGATTTTATCTGTTTTTAACGATATCATAGTTTGATATTTTATGACCATAGGTTGCGCTTAAGACGTTAACTGTGACATTGGGTGGTTGGAATTTTATATTTTGTGCATTTGTTTGCGTATTGTGTGTATTCTTGTGTAACACCCTGTTGATGGTTACAGAAGCGACCGAAAAATATTAGTGAATAGTAAAATATGTTAAAAAATGTTTCGTCGATGAACATTTGTTAGTGTTTTACATAAGTGTGAAATATTGTTTAATGCAGGATATGGAACATATAAAGGATGGGTAAACTTCTCCGTTTTCTCTTTGTCTTGTTCGCTGCATGTTCACACAATTGTCAGTGGTTTGAATGGCCAAGAAATGAAGAATAAACGGAATGAGGATGAGACCAATACCATCTCTGATTATATATGCACAGCCCCAGCTCAGATGGGATCTTAATCAGCAATAGTACCAAATTAAAAAAAAAGCTTAGCCAATAAAACGTTTCTTATTTTAAAGTGTACCAACGATGTGAAATTTCCCGTGTGTAAAGGAAACTAAAAAGAAACTTGTTGAACTGTTAATCATTACAATATTTATGCAGACCACTTTTAACACAATGGGACATTTCGTAATAAAAGCACATAAACGAGCGTTCGCTAAACAGTAATGCCTCCTACTTTTGGTATGGAGATGGGTGTATGTATGTATGTATGTATGTATGTATTTGAAACAAACCACAGAACAGTTAACTGACTGGAACTTTGTTTTCACCTCTATGCAGTTAGTTATGTCTCCACATAATCATATTCGCGGTCTACGCAATTTTGCCGTTGTTCAAGTAGAGTCGTACATCCTACACGACATAATTTTGCGCTTTGACGGACCAGGTTCATCGCCTGACGCATATTGATATCCTACGAGATGTTCCTTGAGTCGGGAAAGCGATGAAAATCTGACGGCGCCAAGTAGCGGCTGTGTGATTGGTGATACAGGACGGTGAAATCTGTACAGTTCTGGCACTTGTGTGCGGTCGAGGAGGAGAGTCTGCACCTTGCGAGGACGGACTCTTGCAAGTCGTGCTGTCAGCTTTTCCAGTGTTTTACTATATCGTTCAGAGTCACTGGGTGTGCCAGTTGGGGTTGTAACTGCACCGTGCCTTTAAAAATGTCCCAGAAAATCGTGAAAGTTTCTTTGCCACCAGACGCCGCGGTCTTGGATTTTTTAGGTGCTTATTCTCTGTGACTGAAATCCATTGACTGCCCTTTGTAAGCTTACACCGCCTATGAAGATGGAACAATGTGTTCCGAAATGTCGGCATAAAAATACAGACGCCGAGGAATCACCCAAAAGAAAGAATACAACATTCACAACAAGGCGAAAGTTTGAAATCAAGGATATTTAAAGTTTTGCTGTTGATTAGTTGAGACCTAAGTCCTAGATTAGGTCCTCTATTTGTTATTGTTTAGGGAAATGCGTCTCTCTGCATGCACTTGCTTAACAAAACTCGTCACGAGCAGTTAAGCTTACACTTTCCTCTCCTGACAACGAA
>Ga0136643_10013519_pt1 | contig 12221 bp, 11 predicted proteins | sample TergutLab28metaG_FD_96883 | JGI IMG/M metagenome (GOLD analysis project Ga0136643, IMG submission 96883) | Labiotermes labralis P1 segment gut microbial communities from Petit-Saut dam, French Guiana - Lab288 P1 (version 3) (version 3) | ecosystem: Host-associated > Arthropoda: Insects >...
GCCGCACTTTACCCCCGGGAAAGAACCGGTACCCATTTTACAGGAGGCTGGGTGGGCCCCAGGGCCGGTCTGGACGGGCGGAAAATCTCGTCCCCACCGGGATTCGATCCCGGACCGTCCAGCTCGTAGTCAGTCGCTATACCGACTGAGTTACCCGACCCACAGTAAACAATGTAAAAACATAAAATGTCCAAAGCAGACAAAGAGAAATTCGGAACTAATCGTCCCTCTGCAAATCCAAGGCTGTGCCATATATTATGAAGTAAATTAATGAAACTGAATGAAAGTACCTACACTTCAAGGAGCGGTGAGCGAAATGTATGTGACCACATCTGGCAGCGTATACTCAATCCATGGAACAGAATACTTCTTGAGAAGAAAACCGGTTCTCAGTTAGTCAAGAAATTCCCCCCACTTTTGGGACCCGAAGGTTCATTATCGCATTCACAAGTGACCGCCACCTGTCCCTATCCTGAGCCAGATTGATCCAATCCATGCCCTCACATCTCACTTCCTGAAGACCCAACTTAATATTATCCTCCCATCTACGCCTGTGTCTTCCAAATGGACTCTATTCCTCAGGTTTCCTCACCAAAACCCTATATAAACCTCTCCCTTCCCCATACTTGGTGCATGACCCGTCCATCTCATTCTTCTCGATTTAATCACCCGAACAATATTTGGTGAGCATTATGGAACATTAAGCTCCTCATTATAAAAAGTTTTCTCCACTTTCCTGTTACCTCGTCCCTCTTAAGCCCAAATATTCTCCTCAGCACTCTATTCTCAAACACCCTTAACCTAGGAAGGGGGGAGGGGTACATCAAAACACAACTGTCTTGTATCCTACATTATTATGCTGACGACGACATGTTTCGGCCACTGTGGGCCATCTTCAGGTCACAAAAATGTATATAGAGGAAAACTATACAGTGTATGATTATTAGTAGACGTGCATATTTCTTAACTTTCAACGAGATCTCGTTTAGAGGCCTACCAGGTAAATATTCAGTGTTGGTGCTACAGAAAGTAATGTGATGTCGCTACGAAGACTTCCTACGTGTATTATATTATCCCCATCCCTCATGCAGAGAATGTGCCACTTCAACTGTCGGTGGTTGCTTTCCTTGCTAACCTAACACCATACTGTCACCAAACGCTAACAAAGAAGTAACGCCTATATTAACAATTTAAATTTTACTAACTTAATCAAAGAAATATTGTTACTGAGGACATGAAGCGCATCAACAACTATACAACAGTACTTTCTATAATATCCGTTTCTAAGGACATATTGGCAAAACAGTATGGAGTCAGTTTCACAATGTAGCCTAATGGGTGTTCTCTAATTAGATTCGCATAAGGGAACATGAAACAGAAGAAATGAAAGAGACACTCTTCAGACGCATTCGCAGAATTCCGAAAAGTCACTATTAGCTTCATCCTTTCTGTCTTACGGTCCTCATAGAACAACTTGGCTCCCACAGGACGGATTTTCATGAAAATCGATATCTGCGGATTTTTCCAAAGGTTATCGAGAAGTTGAATAAGGAGAGACCAACTTGAGGTCACTTGCTCTTTTATTTAATTATTTGGTGCTCAACATGTTTCAGATGTTAATACATCCATCCTCAGGAGCTTGCGACTTATTTGTTGAGTTATTTCATGGGTTGTATTGCTCTGGCACGATGTGTGTTGGTGTTACGTTGTGGTTTGGTTGGGGTGGTGTGGTGTGGTATCCGGATGCAGGCTTCAGCCCATCCCAACCAAACCACACCGTAACACCAACACACATCGAACCAGAACAATACAACCCATGAAATAACTCAACAAATAAGTCGCAAGCTCCTGAGGATGGACATATTAACATCCGAAACATGTTGAGCATTAAATGCTGAAATAAAAAAGCAACTGACATCAAGTTGGTCTCTCTTTATTCAACTATCAAGATGATGCACGGTCCAATAAACATAAGATTATCGAGAAGATTCAAGTTTCATTAAAATCTGAGAAGAACAGCGGGTACTTTACATGAAGACCTATGTGCGTCAATGAGCATATCTTGCTGAATTCTTCTTAAAGTGAGACTCTTTTTAGACGACTGCGTGGAGAACATCAAAACACATTACATTATCAATTTTTTTTAAATCATGCCGTTTAGGATGTAATGTGGGAAAACCTGGTACAGCCAGAAAGACCACTGATGAAGGCATAACACATTCCAGAAAATGTGTTATGTGCATGCCGGATAACAAAGGCAAGAAACCAGACACACACTCATAATACATAATACAATTGTTAACAGAAGTACGCAATGCGTCGTAGTTCTGCAACAGTGTACATTCACAGCATGAAATGCATTAAACTCATTTACAGGACGGCTACAAAATAAAAGTGAATAAGCTGCAAGCTTGCGATAGTTCTGGCACAGTCAAGATTATCAACCCGAAGATCGAGCTGACGAAAGAATGCCTTATTGCTGCAGATGGCTGCACGCAGATCACAAAAGGGTTTTCAAGATGTAAGGTATGCCTTATGCTATGTCAATTCTTAACTGCGTCTCAAAGGGTTAGAAAGCAACCTGGGGGCAACAAAAATTACTTTCTTGTAACCATAGAATTCTGCATCTTTTCTATATTTATAATTGTTGAGTCGCAAATAGTACCCCTATTATATATTATGAACTATTTTCACATTCGGTACGAAATATTCTCTGATAATCAAACGTGGTCAAAATTTAAAATCTGAACGTCATATTTGGGCCACCAGGTATGACCATGAGTTGGTCTTGGTGACATCCAAAGACAGGTTCGAGAGTTAATTTCGGGACCCTGTCTGGGTGCCAAGGCTAGGATTCTGTCCTTTAATAGGGCGCAATCCAGGGCTGTTACTGGCCTACATACTGGACATACCCTGAGGAGATATCTTCCCCCACTAGGGCTGTCAGACATTCCACTGTGTAGGAGATGTGAAGCAGAGGAAGAAACCTCGGCCCACATTCTTTGTGAATGTGTAGCTTCACACAGAAATGTGCGTCTGTGCTCCTTCTTCTTGGAGCGAGAGGACATTAAGAGCCTGGGGGCCATCTGGAAATTTAGCAAAGTAATAAGGCTCCCATGAATCGATATGGGGCACAAAGGGCCCGTCAACTAAGGACTAGGTGCATAGTTGCATCGGGACCGTAAGGTCTCGAACCTAATTGCTAATCAATCAATCAATCAATCAATGACCATGAGTTACACGTTTAAAATAAGAAGTGGTTGCTCTTCAGTTATTGCTTTGTTTATTTATTTAGTTACTTGTTTAGTAGAAATAATTATTTATAGTCAAAATAGACTACTGACTGGCTACGAGGTGAAAGATTGGGGTTGAACCCCGGCCACACCTCCACACACCCACACATTAATAGGGCACAACTTTTAAATGAGCACATGGACAGACGTTCCTTTTATTTACTTACGTAGACATTTGTTTTCAGGTGGTGTATGACGTCAAGAAAAAAGGTATGATGATCCCATTTAAAGGAGAAAAGGATATTTGTGAAGAACTTGCCACAGCTGCCAAAGATCCAACCGTAAAGGAAAAGTTGAAGAAGTACAACCTTGAATCAGGTTGTCCAATTAAAGAAGTGAGTATCAATTATTGTTCTTATTTTTATAATAAAACTAACGAGAAGCACTAATTTCTCAAATTTATTTTTGGAATAGGACTGTACATGTTTCGGACAGTAACTCTGTCCATCATCAGGAGTCTAGGACCGTACACACAACAATAGGTATAGGTCATACAGCTTATGCTGACTGCTTGCTAGCGGGCTCAGGATGGATCCATCCTGATCCCGCTTGCAAGCAGTCAGCATAACCTGTATTACCTATACTTATTGCTGTGTGTACAGCACTAGACTCCTGATGATGGACAGAGATACTGTCCGAAACATGTACAGTACTATTCCAAAAATAAATTTGAGAACTTAGTGCTTCTCGTTGGTTGTACTATAAGAATATATCACGATGCTGCACGGTCCTCAGAATGTCAAATTTATCAAGTAGTAGTTCATTCAACAACGATATGAATTTCAATGTGTAAAATTCAGTCGGTATTTAAAAAAAAAACATGAAGTACAAAATGCGATCCACGTGCGTTATTTTAAATTTATTTTTAAGTCCTTTCTTTGTGTTTGTAAATATTCGTGTCTATTATGTGCAGTGGCGTAGCCAGGTTTCCTGGCGCTCGGGGCGAGTAATCACAGCGGTTGCCCCTAAGATAAATATAAACTTTAAAAAAATCGTCATCATTTACTGACCTTCTTTTATTTGGCTCAACTACTGAAATTTTTAAATATTTCATGATAATTCAATATGAGAATAAAACCAAACAGTGCATATGAAGATATGTGAATTTATTACACTGTGGACGTCGTCCTACATGTTTTGGCAGGCTGAAACACTAGTGTTTCAGCCTGCATACGGATATCACACCACCCCAGCCATACCACAACGTAACACCAACACGCATCGAACCAGAGCAATACAACCCATGTAATAACGCATCAGATAATTCGCAGGCTCCTGAGGATGGATGTATTAACATCCGAAACATGTTGAACAGTAAATTATGAAATAATAAAACAAGTGACATCAAGTTGGTCTCTCTTTATTCAACTAGTCTGATGTTCTTTGCAAAATACCCTACTAAAAACACATCCGTGAGGATGGCCACAATACGTAGCCGAAACATGTACGAGCCTTAGGACATCCATAGTGTAATAAATTCAAATAACTTCATATGCACTTGTTGGTTCTATACTCATCATGAATTTAAAATTTTTTGTTCATGTAGAATAATAAGACACTTGTCAACCCTTCACTCTGCCGCCCAGCGCTGCCACACCACTCGCATCCCCCCTCCCCCTTAATTACGCCCCTGATTATGTTGCTTTTATTGTGGACTTCACATTGTAGATTTAAGTCCCGCGTTCCTTTCATTGCTGAAACTCAGTGAGTGTGTTTTGTTTCATTTGTATTGCAGCGCAAAATATGCGTACCGAAAGATCAGAAGATGGATGTAAGCAGTTACAAGAACAAATTTCGACTTGTGTCTGGCCAGTACACAGGTACAATCACATTGGACTGCGATACAGGAAAAAGCTGCTTCAGTTTCGACGTGGAATTCAAACGTGGCAAATAGAAAAACACTTGCCTCAGTTTATGTATTGCTTTGCGATTGAATTCAACATTGCGTCTAATATAACAGAATGATATGTGCGTATACAAACGGCGCTGAGGAATTTAAGCAAAGTATCATTAATTTGAAGATACGGTAAATGTGCTATATAGCTTGTAGTAAGTCGTAGTAAATGATTCCGATGTTACGTCCCACATGCTGCACCTGCTGTCAAAATGAAGAAACTCTACACTTTGCCACACAGGGTGTTCCATATGGTTATCACAATACACAGCAATTACTTCCCTTCACAGTACTGGTTGTTTGGTCTTAATATTAGGACACTGACTTTGTTCTCTGGGACGTACAACTAATTATTATTTGAGGATTAGGGACTCCTGGGCTGTTACGCTGCGTCGTTGGGTGAGCGGTTTTCGACGTTTCGAAAATATGCAGTGCCTTTTCAAGGGCCAAATAGTAGAGTCATAAAATTATTATTTGAACGAAATCAGTCTTCAGATAACTAAGGATAAGTTTCAGTTCTTGTTGTACAATTAAATGTATTTCTGGTTATTCCCCTACACATCCGATACGAATCTCCAAAGTGGAATAACACAGTTGCAGAAATAAAAGGCACTCACGAGCAATGGTACGAGGCTGGTACTCTTTGTTTTCCGAACATTCAACGTATCTAATAAAAAGATTGTTTTTTGGGATATGACGCCGAGTAGTCCGGTAGAAATTATCCAACGCTTCGGAAAAACCTACTGCTTACCTTTTCAGGCAGCATTTCCTCTGGGACGCTGGTAACGTTGTACCAGACGAAAAGGCATCACATTCCATGGCATAATATTCCCATTAACCACCACCATGAGACAGCTGAATCTCACATATTTATACTAAAGGTGAATAAAAATACATGTGATCATTATTAACAAAGAGAATCAACAAGAACGATATTGAGAAGGCCAGACCCCTGTGTAAAAGATTCCCTTAAATGTCTCAAAAATTCAGTATTTTAACATCACTTCCAATTAACCTGGTGTAATTTTTCCCTTTGCGTCCTGTGTAACAAGATAACAAAAAATATCCGTCGAAAACAACAATAGTTTAACAGTATCAAAATAGTTTAATGGATGCATCAACAGCTTGTCTCTTTTTCTGATATTACTAGCTGTGAGCCATCAGGATAATACCACTGAACAGCTGTTACCGCAGCGGAAGAAGACATAGGGGTCGGAAAATGGCAAGCCCCACGGACGGAGGGTCTGGTTTTGTTGTGTATTGCGTGCCATCGATCTAGGAATTCATATATCAAGTAAAAGGTAAAGCAGACCCGTTACAGGCCTGGAGTGGCCCAGAGGATTCCAGGAAGTTAAGGTTCCCAGATTTCATGACAACGGCACAGTATGGTGGTAGGTTGTCAGCCTTGCGCGCCGGCCGCTTTTACCCCAAGGAAATGCTCCTGGTACTCATTTCTGTTAGAGGCTGAGTCGACCCCAGGGCCATAGTGCGATCGGAAGGATTATGTCAATGAAAAATTCCAATGACACCATCTGGGATCGAACCAGGACCTTCCGATATGTAGCACAGTACCTTAACCACTGTGCCATCGCGGTCTCCCCTATATCTCACATAGTCTGGCCAAATTTTAGTGATACTATACAAGCATATATCATGCAGTTTGATTTGTCGACGTGGTAGTTCAGCTGCTTGTCCGTACTTGTTCTTCAGATATCCATAGGGTCAAACAGATCCTCTGCTTATTGTGCCTTAATTTTTTTAATAATATTACATATATATATATAGTTGTATGTCTATTTCCCTCAATGATTCATGTGAGTCGAAACATGTAGTTGCAGTTAGGTAAAGCAATTCCATTACAGGCCTAGACAGGCCCTGAGGGTTCCAGGAGGTTGAGGGTCCCAGATTTCAAGACAGTCTGGCACAAGGAAGTGGTAAAGTTGTCAGCCCTACGCTCCGACCGCATTTACCTCCCAGTAAATATTCCTGGTACTCATTTCTGTTAGATGCTGAGTCAAACCCAGGGCCATATTGCGGCCGGAAATATTATGTCAATGAAAAATTCCAGTGACACCATCGGGAATTGAACCCGCGACCTCCGGGCTCGTAACGCAGTGCCTCAACCCCAGTTGCAGTTGAGGTTTTAGTACACAAGTGTTGTGTTTGACGGACATTAGTTGTTCTGTTTGTATATATAAAGCAGAGGGATTGAACGCATCTAGAAATAAATAACCAATGATCTGAAAGCTAGTAGAGTCAACTCCCGAAACGTCGTGCATATGGAACACACGAGTACATTAGAAATGGACAAAGTCAAACCTAATTCAATTGCAATAAATCAATCATTGTTACTGACCGTTATAGGATCTGATAATTTTACACCGAAGGAATGCAGCGCCATAACAGACATGCAATTAGGATAGTGGACTCTGCGAATATTGTTCCTACGAATGTTCCAAAATTTAACCATGAAAAATTGCGTAGAGGGTACATATTCACGTACACACTGTCTGTCTATATATATACATACATAAAGTTCCCTTTGTGCTGCACGGGCAATGTCACATAGCAGCAGGATGTCCTTGTCATATAACTGATAACAGAATAGAAAAAAAAACCCCTTCGAAATTTTGGTAAAAGTTTTGCACAATATGTTTCCTGTTGTCTCTTCGAAATGATTATAATAATAACAGTAAAATAAAAAATCCAGTATAATTGCACATCCGTCCTGTGGTGTGTGTTGTCAGTAACTGGTGGATTGCACAGTCAGAGGAGAGCAGAGAAGAGGAAACGACTGTCAAAAGTCTATGTAAAAGCGCTTGGTTAGGGCAGTTAATACAGATGCCCCATCACTTCCACTATATAAAGATCGTGACGTTTACAACTTTCATTGCTACAGCTTGACGTTCCTGTGTGAAATGGAGGCCAGTCGCATTTAAGGAGCCCAAGAATGGAAAATCTCTAAAAAAACGAATTAGCATTTGTAATTGCAGAGATGGGAGGTTTGGATAGCTTAAGCGGTATGTATACTAACCAGATTACTGGGTGGACGACCTATGAATTGTTCCATTCCTTGCATAAACAAAACTCAGCCTTCCCCACTTCCTAACAGACCAAGTGGCCTCTTGGAACCCACCCAGCCTTCTAGACAGTGAATCCCGGTGGCAAAGCGGCCGGGGGGGGATAAAGTTTTTTGCTTATTTCCGTATACGGCCGAGAGTAAGAATGCGTGGAGCTATACCTCCTATATCACTTGAATTTAATTATTAATACATCAACCAATATACAATACAATACGTTCCCCGGGAACTGAACCCCGGTGCCGAAACATGTAGGAGATGAATACTTTTCGTGAATTTTATTTGTCGGCACGTTCGCAAAAAATTCCGAAAAGCGACTATTAGCTTCATGTCTGTCCGCCCGTCTGCATGGAACAAATCATCTCCCACTGGACGGATTTTTTTAATGAAATTTGATATTTGATAATTTTTCGAAAATCTGTCGGAAAAAAATCGAGTTTCATTAAAATCTGACAAGAGTAACATGCAGTTTGCTTTAAGACCTCTGTACGTAGGTGGGCTGATAAGTTTTGCCTCCACTGTAATATTTTCTTTTTACATTAGACATATCTGGATAAAACCGGTTCTGTGTAGTCACATGGTATCTCTCTTCCATCATACTTCACCTTGAACACACAGATGCTTACAGTCCTCACCCAATGCACATCGAAATGGAAGAGTTTTCAGACGTTCGGTTCAAACAGCGTGCTCTTATTGAATTCTTAACCGCGGAAAATGTTCTTCCAATTGAAATTCGCAGACGAATGCAAGCCGTTTATGGTGATCAGTGTGTTGATGTAAGTACAGTAAGACGCTGGGTAAGGCGGTTCAAGGATGGAGAATTGGGGCAAGCAAGTTTGAGTGACAAAACACGAAGTGGAAGGCCTGTGACTGCAAGTGGTCAGCTTCATCAAGATCGCGATGAAGAACTGATCCGTGGTGATTTTGTAGAAAAACAATTATATAGCTTTGAAAATAATTGATGTAGGCATATTCATTTTTTTTTTATTTCATTAAAATATCTTTTCCCGTTCGTTTTCTATTTAAGTGGAGGCAAAACTTATCAGTCCGCCCTCGTACATTTTTGATCATATCTCGCTCATTTCTTCATAGTATGAGAAATGTTTAAGATAAAAGCTGTAGAGAAAAACAAAACACACATTTTATGTTCGATAATTTTTTTTCCCCAAAATCGTGCCGTTTATGAGATAATGTTGAAAAATGCTGTAGAGCAGGACGGCCGCAGATGACAATATGGCGCATGCTCATTTCATGCTGGATGCCTAAGGCTACAAACACCCTCTCAGAATATTTAACACTTATTGCTTTACCACTGCAACAATGGCTGCACGAACGCGCCTCCACGTTATGCTGTACGTACATTGCCTGTCTTGCATCAAGCGCATTTGTTAGAACCCTAAACATAATATGATAACAATGTCATCGCCCTCATGCACCAATTAGTACATTTAGTACATGCGATACAACAATGTCGATATTCGTGATTAATTTTGAAAGACAAAACCGTCCAGAACACAGGACGAAATTCAAGTTCAATACAAAACGCTTATTTTTTTCCCCAAGAATTTATAAAATAGCAGTAATAAAACCAAAAAATTACTTCGAAAAGCATAAAAAACATGAAAATCTATTGTAACAAAATACAAGGCTTTTTGGAAGCAAAAAACATAATAAATGACTGAAGGAGATTCTCATAACATAAATCACGAAAACTGTCTGCTTCACTCTACTGTGAAGAACAGCGTGACTCAGTTGAGAGTGGGGGGATGCCACGTGGTCTCATCCCGGTTCGTCGGAACTAGTCACGAAAAGTCGAAACAACAGCAATAAAATGGGTGATCAAGAAAGGTCGAAACACCGGATATCAAAAGCACTGTACCTGGGAGACCAAAGTTCGATATCAACAGACTCCCCATATGACAACTCAAATTAGTAAGCACTGCTAATTACCCCCCCCCCCCGGCCAACAGCCCTACTCGGCCCTAGGCCGCCTCATGGTTGAGTTTTGCGAGATCAAACACGGTCAGACAAAGCAACACTTGGTGGAGCTCCTCTGGACGAGGGATCGGCCTGTCACAGAGATCTCTGCCTGACAGCACAAAACACTCACAAGAGACAGACATCCATGCTCCCGCAATCCCAGCAGGCGAGAGGCCGCAGACCCACACCTTCGAACGCGCGGCCAACGGGATCGGCACACACGTGTGAGTATGCTTACTTCGAAAAAAATAGCCTCAACACGCCACCGTCTTGAGGCTAAAGTGACAATCGTCTTCGATATAATACCTGTACTGCTTATGAAAACAGAAATATACAAATTACGCGATAAGATTTTTGAGTGTATGGATCCAAACATGACACAAACAGGCGAATTTCTAATTTGCAGTAACTTAGCGACAAAACCTGCAAAGTTTCAGCTTCTTCTGCCTATGTTTCCTTGTTACTATTTCAGTCATTTGTGGAAACCTTACCTTCATTCACAAAAGACCGAGTATTAGCCAAGCGGTAGAAGGTCTGATTTCTATTTGGAATGTATTACTCTCAGGTCTCCACCTCTCGTACTGATTCTAATTTTCGTCATATTCTCGTTTGTCCTGGTTTCTACCGGGGATTGCTCTTTGAAACAGACTACGGATCATTAATTTCATTACCAACCCTACACGAGAGGGGACCGGGATAGCTCAGTCGGTATAGCGACTCGCTACGGGCTGGACGGTCCGGGGGTCGAATCCCGGTGGGAGCGAGATTTTCCGCACCCGTCCAGACTGGCCCTGGGGCCCACCCAGCCTCCTATACAGTGCGCACCGAGACTCTTTCCCGGGGGTAAAGCGGCCGGGTCGTGGCTTTGACCACCCACCTCCATCTAGCGCCAAAGTTAAAGAAAGAGTAGAGCTACAATTAAAGAGGGGTTCTTTTGAGTCAAAACATATATATCTTATGTTGTTATCTTTATTTAAGCTTAAATAAAGATAACAACATAAGATATTTGTGTTTTGACTCAAAAGAGCCCCTCTTTATTTGTAAATATAACACAACGGGGATTATGCATCTAAAGAGTAGAGCTATACTTCTACTCCTCCTCTGGGTCTCCGTGGCGTGTTCCAGGGTGAACTTTCTCCTACAGGAGATTACAGTTCCACACACTGATGACTCACAATATGACGCATATGTGGACATGCATTATACCATAATGGCCGTATTATTACACCTAACTTCCTGATGATAAGCCTTTAACGCTCGCTACATATAGAAGATAATTTGTGAAAATAAAAAAATAGCTGGTGTGCATTGGGTTGGTTGAACATTATAACAATTGTGTCAATATGCACGGTATAAACAACATAAAAAGTCCCAGTTAATGTAGGTGAGTTAAACTACAGGGAAAACAAAGAAATACTTTATCCTAGACACCATTAGCCTTCTCCAACATAACATATCTATTGTCAGACATCTTTCATGTCTCACATATAGCAAGCCATCTTAAAAGAAGATACAAAATTGCCCCATAAAAAATCCAGTAAACTTCCGCCCATAAAAATTAGTTAAAAACGCAATTCTATAGGGTCACTAAAATGAATGTAGTTACGACCATCCGCGATAACGGCCTGTAAAATCTACTGGACCAACCCAATTGTTCAAAAACATGATCCGTGTGAAAACGACTGTGTTAGACACAGGAGTTCACGCGGAGAATTTTGTTGTGTAATCTTGCCACAGAGTCGCCCTGAGGAAACAACACTCGCGTGGCTCAGCACCTCTTTCTCTGAGGACAGTTTTGCAGGATTAACATTTGGATTTCATTTAACTTGATTCCCCACACGAAATAAACAACCCTTATTTAAAATTGCAAACGACGCCTTAGTAGATTTACCAACACCATCAACAATCAGAGGTTGATGAAACTTCGGATCACTCCTAGGAATATGATTAGTGGCACAAATTGTAACTGGATTA
>Ga0136643_10013521_pt1 | contig 12221 bp, 3 predicted proteins | sample TergutLab28metaG_FD_96883 | JGI IMG/M metagenome (GOLD analysis project Ga0136643, IMG submission 96883) | Labiotermes labralis P1 segment gut microbial communities from Petit-Saut dam, French Guiana - Lab288 P1 (version 3) (version 3) | ecosystem: Host-associated > Arthropoda: Insects >...
CACTCTAACACTGCTGGTCACTGTAACAATGTAACACTGCTGGTCACTGTAACACTGCTGGTCACTGTAACACTGTAACACTGCTGGTCACTGTATCACTGTAACTCTGCTGGTCACTGTAACACTGTAACGCTGCTGGTCACTGTAACACTGTAACACTGCTGGTCACTGTAACACTGCAACACTCTAACACTGCTGGTGAATGTAACACTGTAACACTGCTGGTCACTGTAACACTGTTACACTGTAACACTGCTGGTCACTGTAACACTGCAACACTCTTAACACTGCTGGTCACTGTAACACTGCTGGTCACTGGCGCATTTCTCTGCGTTAAATAAAACTTTTCGTGATGTACAAAGAAGACTCAAGGGGAAAATCATTTTCTGACTGGAAGGAAAAACAAAGAAAAAATTGCACAGAAAGGGATAGATAAAAAAAATGGATTTCGTGCAAAATTAAATTAAGCTAATGAAGGAGGAGAAACAACGGGTTAAGAAGAAATGAGTTGCATTAAAGGGAACGGACTGGTCTGCGTAGCTGCATGTAGTACGATTTGGTAGACAAAATGGTTAGTTGTTGTGACATACAGTGTGCGAAACAACTTACTTAATATGGAGTGGAGATGCATATTTTAGCATACATTTCCCCTCCTTTCATAGGGAGAAAAAAAATCTTCATTGAATGGGGAAAGTACAGCCCGACTTTGATCTTCTTTTAGTTTCTGCGTTAAAGCAAGTTCAGAGTGTTACTGTCGTTGCCAAATAATTTAATTCCAAACGTCTGCACTCTTTGTTACTTCATCCTGCTTTCTGATATCGACATACAGAAAGAGATTTCTCTCATTCAGCTTCCAAACCAAGCTTTAGTTGCTTCATCCCTGTTGTGTTTTGTTTGAAATTAAAGGGAGCTCTTTTGAGTCAAAACGCAACTATCTTACGTTGTTATCTTTAGTTAAGCAGACGACATGTTTGGCCCTTTGCACTGGGCCATTTTCAGGCCATAAGATGTATATAATTGAGGAGACTGTATAGTGTGAATCATAAATAAAATAATGTGAATCATAAAATGGGACATATGTACCTCAAATTCAACGATATCTCATTGCCTTTCAATTGTACAGTACGACAGCGCGATCTCATTGAATTTGAAATACATATGTCCCATTTTATGATTCACATTATTTTATTTATAATTCGCACTATACAGTCTCCTAAATTATATATAAAACGTGTGACCTGAAGATGGCTTAGTGCAAAAGCCGAAACATATCGCCAGCTTAAATAAAGATAACTTAATATAACATAAGATAGTTGTGTTTTGACTCAAAAGAACATCTATTAATTCCAAACAAATCCCTTTATTATTATTATTATTATTATTATTGTTATTATTACCATTATGATGTCTTACAGCTCCAGTTTATGTCTGTATGTCCTTGATGTTTTCGTTCTGTGTAATACCACAATCAGCATGTACCAGAAGTCGAGGTAGTCCCTTCTTTTACAAATCGTCCAAAGTTTTCTCGGACTGTCCTAAAGGGACGCTCTTAGCAAAACTGGAAGCAATGGTGAAAAAATTACTTATTTTCTCTGAATATTTTAATGATAAAGCACATGAAACAGATGTTTATATATGCCGACATTAATTGAGGTTTGTTTAATCACGTCTTAATTAATGTCGTCTGCTCTGCTGTCATAGCGAATTCAAAGAGACTAAGCAAATTCTATACCGACGGAACCATCAGCTTTTCTCAAGGTACCTCTACTGCATGTACGTTTTACTTAGATGCCAATTCTTTCAAAACATGTCGAAAATGCAGAATAACTGATCAGTACTCGGTATGTCGTCGTCACCAATAATATAGCTAACTTTGAAAGAAGAAGGAATGTTGAAGAAAAATACGAATTTCCTCTTATTCCGGACATTCTCTTAAATTATTATGTTCAGTTTTATAGCCTCTAATTTCTAAATGGTGGGACCGCGGTAGCTCAGTGTTTAAGGTGCTGTGCTACTAATCGGACGGTCGCTGGTGCGATCCCAGGTGATATCATTGAATTTTTCATTGACATAAAATCCTTCCGATAGCACTATGGTCCTGGGGTCGACTCAGCCTCTAACAGAAATGAGTACTAGGAGCATTTACTGGGGGGTAAAGGCGGCTGGTACGTAAGGCTGACAACCTTACCACCATCCTGGGTCATTGTCACGTAATCTGGGAACCTTAACTTCCTGGAACCCTCTGGGCCTGTCCAGGCCTGTAATGGGATTGCTTTACCTTTTACTTTATAAATCGGTGAAATAATTTGCTCTTACCAATGATGCAACATTTTTTTTAAAATTTGAAACAGACTTAATAAATAGGAGAATTTCAGCACGTAGAGTTAACTTTTTCTTGGATCACTTACTCACGCATTTAAATATATAACTGTCAGTTTACACCTGTTCAACTTTGCTATAAAAATACCAATGTCGAACTCAGATATCAATATCCTGGACGTTATGTAATCCAGTTGGCCCAAAAATTGTCAACCCTTTATACATCCTGTAGCTGACAGAACATATTGCTTGATTTCTTCGAAGTATTTTTGTAACTTACTAATTGGTCGCTAATGTCAATATTTATACCAAATAGAAGAAAGGAAAATTTACTTCTACATTCAGTAAAGCATAACAATAATTCTGGGAATAATGTAAACGCACTATGTAGGTTATAAGTGACAGCAGTGCTTAACTTGGCTTCTCCTGAGCAAGGAAAGACGGTATTTGCTAGTACAACGAACACGTGTCGTAATGTGTCTGCCGCTGTCAGTCGCGTGACTATTCATCCGAGCGATCGGATTACTAGACCAAGTTCCGCCAATGCAGTAAATACTTACGAATACTGAAGGAAGTGCGGATTTTGTTCTCATAATGAGGTAATAATGTCCAGAATAAATTACCGATAAAAGTAAGAAAGTATTTAAAACAACGGACAATGAGGTAAATTATGTATTCCTTTTGGTCGGTTCAAGAAACCTCAGGACACCGAGAATTTCCATCACATCAAGCCATATGCAACAGACCTAAGAATTTTGATGTTTTGCTGACCGTGCATCTCAGTATAATCTTAGCAATTGACCAACTTAATGCACAAATTCTTGTTGTATAATAAGTTTATTATATTCCTGTACATGTTTCGAGCACTTTGTGCTCATCATCAGGAGGTCAAATTGTATTATACAGAATCTGGTATCGTCACACATTGCAGGTGGCCGTCCGGTGCGCAACCTGCGCCCCGGACTGCCACCAGATGCTGTATAATACAATTTGACCTTCTGATGATGAGCACAACAGTGTTCGAAACATGTAGAAGAATATAATAAACTTGCATTAAGTTGGTCAATTGCTAAGATTAAACATGCGAATGCAACACAACGCGAAAGAACTGCAGAATTTTGGACTTTTGCTTATTTTATAATGGTCAGAAGAATTTGTAATTTTGAAAGTCCCTTAACCCGCTAAAGTGGAAAATATAGTAAGCTCCTAATAATACCAGAAGATGTCAGATGGGATTTAACTTGGAGTTTAAAGGGTTAATTGTGTGAAATCAAACGGTCACATTCAGAGAAACATCAGCCCTAGCCTCTCTTACGTTAACTGACTTTTGTTTCAACTATACGATATATTTTGATATTTATGCAATTTATTTTGTGTTTCTTCTTGAAATTTATTGAACCAGCGTGTCGGTGCAAATAAACAAACATTTAATGTGAACATGACAATTATTTCCGTATTTGTGATATTTCATAAACAAAAGAAGAAAACACATTCTGTTGAAAAAGTGATCCCGTTACAGGGCCGGTGTGGCCCAGAGGGTGGGTAGAGGTATAGCTCTACTCTTCCATGACCGCGGCACTAGAAGGGGGTGAGTGGTCAGCAGCACGCACTGGCCACACTTTAACCTGGGAAAGACCCGGTACCCACTTAACACAAGGCTGTGAGGGCCCCAGGGCCGGTCTGGACGGGTGGAAAATCTCGTCCCCACCGGGATTAGATCTCGGAGCGTCCAGCCAGTAGTCAATCGCTATGCCGAATCATCTACCTGACCCATACATTATGTTTATAATTGTTATTTATTTCACGTAAGTACTAATAAATCCTTTATTCGCTGAAGATGAAGATTTTTCTGCAGCACAGTTGGTACAGAAAAATTAAAGGTCAATTGAACTTCCAGTTGTGGGCCTAAATACGCGGGTTTGATTAGCACCAGTCGGTTTCAAATCCACGTCACCAACAGCTAGATCCCCCCACCCGACAACTGCCGGAAGACATCTGCGTCTGAAGCAGCAGAGAGACTATAATTTAACTTCACCGTCAGATCATAACACCAGGTCTCCGAAGAATTCCTTGTTTAGACCTTACAACAGAAATTGCAACATTGCTCTGAAACAGAGCTGTCTCTACCAACTGTACGGAGGGTCAAAAGCAATTGGACACTGTTAAGAACCACTCCTCGCCGATTTAGGGTAGGAACTACGAAAATGTGCCTAAGCGTAGACAATGCCAACGGACGGAACCCACGGACACTCGGCAGGCAACCTCTACAGGAACTCTGTTTTCAACTATAGTATGGAATTCTTTGTAAAAACAGCTTATTTTGGAACCTCGCCTTGATGTGCAATAAAATGTCTTTTGTTTCAGGTAAACCTCCAAATAATACAGGGTTATTCATAAGTTCGTGAAACATGTTAGAAAATTGGCTGATGCCACAGTTGAATGAAGACAGTAGTGATTACATCTTTCAACAAGACGGCTCTCCGGCTCACTACAAAGACGTGCGAGGTTATCTCAATCGAAACTTGCCACAAAGGTGGATAGGACGCACAGGAAAAGAAGATGACACGTTAATGCCGGTGGCCACCCCGGTCCCCGGATTTAACCCCGTGCGACTTTTTTTCTGGGGGTTTGTTACGGACACTGTCTTTGTGCCTCCACTCCCCGCCAATCTCCAGATTTTCGCAACCGTATCACCGCTGCTGTGGCTCTGGTCGACCGTGATATGCTGACACGAGTGTGGAACGAGATGGACTGTCGCATAGATGTCTGCCGTATTACCGCAGGTCGACACATTGCATCTGTGAAATATGTAAAAAAACTTGAAGAGTTTCTCTCTCTATCAGCGTAAGTACTAACATGAGCTGTTGAATAGTTTATTTGTTGCGAATTTTTAAAATGTTTGACGGACTTATGAATAACCCTGTATAATTGCATGTCCTAACTTAGTTCATGAAGTATATTTCTCTCTTGTATACATTTTAGTCCTTAACTTTATTGATTTGATCCGGGTGCCTGCGCGATTTCAGAAGTATGTCTGCGGCCGCTGGTTTCCTGGCACTGCGGGTACGAATCCCGCCGGTAGCATGGATTTTAGTCTCTTGTGATTGTTGTTTGTAATCAGGTAGAGATCTCTGCGACGAGACAGTCTCTCGTCCAGAATTATACCGGGTGTGCGCTATTGAGTATAATCAGGTGAAAGTTTTGAATATAACCTCAGAATTCTGCCTGCTCCAAGTACGTAAATATCTAACCAGAAACGACATGTTAAACGTGGTATATTTTCATGATTATGGCCTAGTTGCATGTCATAATTCACTTCCTTCTCTCCAGTGGTGCAGTACATTAGGCATCGCTAACTTTCCTATGTAATTATACGTTTTCCTAAGATATTCCCTTTAAAAATTGCATAATTTCCCGCAGTTTGTCGTACATGCTACTTCAGGAACTGAAAACGTGTTTGTACGATATCCTTCGTTCCCGCAACATGACATAGTTCATCTCCAAATTTGTTACCGATTTCAGGAGAATGAGTGTCCTCCAATGACGGACGTTCATACCAGGATTCGTAAAATTCTATCAAGTCGTTCAAAAGGTAAAACAGAACGACACACGGATAAGACACTGAATATACACAGGCAGAGAATTGGCTCAGTCAGGCGCGCGCACGCAAGCACAGACATAACCCACATAAAGAAGCTTAGGATGGCGATCTCAGAGGAATACGTTTTTGGAGGTGGGGATGGAAATTTGGCTGAAAACTAGGAAAAGTTATGTAGTCAAACATAACTTAACCTTTTGGCGCCGGAATTATTTTTTTAATTGTAGAACACCCTGTATATAAAATGTGAATAATACAGGAACCAAACAATTTAGAATTATGAAGCAAACTGCATTTTGAAGAGAAAAAACCGGAGAGTATACACCATTTTTAAAATATTCGGTACCTATATTTGTTGAATAAATATATAAAATGAAACTTTAGAGGTTAGCGGTGCGGTACGACCACTATAGTTGACATTAGACGTCAAAAGGTTAATCAGTGAGGTGTATTTAGTGACTATGTGATGGAAACAACTACATGTTTCGGCCTGTATTGGCCATCATCAGGTTGTCTAGGGAACTTAAGGGCTAACTATATGCATGCGCGCTGAAAAAGGAGAGCGAACATTTCATCTACTGTCCCTATCAGCTTTTCTTTAACACTGGCTTGCCTTTCGTATGTAGTCTATAATCTGTAAGCAGAAAATCTGCAACAACTGGATCGTTGTAGATTTTTTTCCGGGAGAATTTTTCTTCGAACATCAGCTGTGCAAAGGGTTGTTCTTAAGGTCTTTTTAGGCGCGTTGGTAAAATTTATAAGAGGAACTATTAGATTCTACATGTACGAGGGTGAGTCATATGAAGACCTTAAATTGCATTTTGCAAGCTGGGCCGCCATCTTTACACTACTACTGCAACGTTGCGTTGTATTTCTGCATCGTACTGCCACCTGTCAGCCACACTTCAAACCATGAATACCATTGTTGTCAACTTACAGACAATCGAGATGTGTTTCGAAATTTTGTCCCACTTTTAAGCTTTTAATTTGACTCCACTTCGTATCTTTATCAGTTTATGTGACAGTCCGTCTGTCCTCCATTCCGCATGAAGAACTCAGCTCCCAATTGAGGGTTTCGCAGGAACTTCTATATTTTTAATTGTTTTTTGAACGTCTGTCGCGATAAGTCGAGATTCATTAAAATGACACAAGTAACTAGTAGTTTAGACGAAGACTTTTGTAAATTTATGACAATGTCTCTCTGAAATACTCTTAGAATGATAAATATTTCAGATAAATTTTGTAGAGAAAATCAAAAATATTTTAAGCTCAATTATTTTTCCGATAACATTACTGTTTATGGGATAATATGGAAAAATATATTACAGCCGGACAGACCACAGATAACAATACAGTTACGGCACAATCCTTTTGCATGCTGCGTACATATGGCTACAGACACACACGCAGATTATGTAATGCTTTTTTGCTATTCCACGGCAAAAATGGATATGCGAGCGCCCCTCAGTTTTGTGTAATAAGTAAATTGCCTGTCCTGCTTGTAGCCTTTCACCAGTCCCCCCCCCCCCCCAATTCCTAAAATAATAAAAAATTATTATCTTCAATTTCCTTAAAAATCTTAAACAGTTAATTAATTACCCACCATTAATTTCGAAACTATGTAAAGGCAGGTTCTGAAAATGTTATAAAATAAATATTTTTACGATTTAGAGTAACCTAATTAACAAATAACTTCTGTAATTTTTATTGGCTTCACTGACAATGACAAGCTCTAAACTGTAGGACTGGGCTGTATGAACTCCTGACGTGAAAAGAGAGGCATGTGCACTGAAAACTACATAAGGAAAAGTTGGTGTCACGGGCAAGCAGAAAATGTTTATGACTGGAGAGGCAGCGTAGTGAGAGTTGGGGTTTTACCGGCGTCAGTATCGAAGGCTATAAACTAGTGTGGAAATTACTGATGTTCAAAAGAACCAGTGGGTTTATAATATATGAAGAAATGTTACAATACCTATATACAAATAAAAAGGGCCACGTTGTTTAAATTCATATAAATTAGTGTATAAGAGAGAACATAATGGAAGGTTTAGGCAGGTTTATTGAGGAAAAAGCCAGTGAAGTGCTACATTTGGAGCATAGCTTTATACGGTGTTGAAACTTGGATGCTTCGGGCAGTAGATCAGAAACACCTGGAAAGTTTTGAAATGTGGTGCTGGAGATCAGTTGGACCGATCGTGTGAGAAATGAAGAAGTGTTATTTAGAGTCAAGGAACAGAGGAATATCGTACATGAAATAAATAAACGGAGGGCTAACTGGATTGGTCACATTTTGCGTAGAAGCTGCCTTCTACAATTGGTTATTGATGGAAAGATAAAAGGGGGAATAGAAGTGACAGGAAGACGAGGAAGAAGACGTAGGAAGCTACTGGATGACGTTAAGGAAAGGAGAGGATACTGTCATTTGAAGGAGGAAGTTCTAGAACGCACTGTGTGGAGAGCTGGCTTTGGACCTGTCGTAAGACAGACTACTAAATGAATGAATGGGGAGTTGTATAGGGGCACAGTCCTATTACCTGTGTAGTTAAACGTCATAATTCCATAGTAAAAGGTAAAGTGATCCCGTTACAGGCCCGGTGTGGCCCAGAGGGTGGGTAGAGGTATAGCTCTACTCTTCCATGACCGCGGCACTAGAAGGGGGTGAGTGGTCAGCAGCACGCCCCGTCCGCACTTAACCTCCGGGAAAGACCCGTTACCCATAGTACAGGAGGCTGGGTAGGCCCCAGGGTCGTTCTGGACGGGCAGAAAATTTCGTTCCCACCGGGATTCGATTCCGAACCGTCCAGCCCGTAGTCAGTCGCTATACCGACTGAGCTACCCGACCCATCATAATTCTATATATACGGCAAACTCGCCCTTTATTTCAAAAGTCCACAATCATTTCTAAAAGACGAAAGATGATTTGCACACAGCAACCTGTTACCACAGCCCTAATAGGGTGGGAATAGAACATGAATAAAAACATATAGTTGATTGCCGCGTAGAATTAGAAATGTTAAATTTAAAAAAAATAATGGTATATTAAACTAGTGCCAAAATTTTCGAATGTTACCCCTGGTAATTATGCATGAGAAAAATGTATTCAATTTTTAAAGTTAATGAAATTTGAACAGGGCAAAATTGTGTTATTTGTAAATTAAATGTAGGAAATGGTGCTTTTTAGTTTCGTTTTTGGTACAAGAAGGCCAGGAGGGAAAACTGTGTAAAAAAAAAAAAGAAAGATGGAAATATGATGAGAAAGTTGGTGATCTAATTGCACATCTCAACAAATTACGGAAATGATATGTAAAGTGGTATACAACGAGTAAGAGGAGATTTGTTATTGACATATTTGTGATCAATAATATATATGACAGTAACAATAATCGGTTAAGCGAGTAAGAAACATTTTTTGAAGTATAAACAAGGAAGTATGACGGCAGATATACTTTAGAAGTACATAGTTCGGAAATTGATATGGAAAATATTACGATTTCTTTATACGAGTATTTTACATCACTTTATTAAAATCTCGTGGGCTCGGTAGCTCAGTCGGTATAGCGACTGGCTACGGGATGGACGTTCCGGGATCGAATCCCGATGCGGAAGAGATTTTACGCTCGTCCAGACCGGCCCTGGGTCCCCCCACCCAGCCTCCTGTACAATGGGTACCGATTCGTTCCCGGGGGTAAAGAGCGGCCGGGGCGTGACGCTAACCCCTTACTCCCTTTTAGTGCCGTGGTCAAGAAAGAGCAGAGTTATACCTCTACTCACCCTATGGGCCGTCGGCCTGTACAGAGACTCAGTGCCTGTACAAGTGTCACTTTACCCATTTTACCTTACTAAAATCTAAGCGTTAACATTCTTTACCCATGAATACTGGATTATACAGGAGGCAAAACTGGATATACGGCCATCAGTCTGAGAATAAATTCACGTCCTATGTATGCTGGTTTCCTCCCTTTCAGCTGTCATGAGGACATTTCAGATCTAACTCTACTGCTACTCCACTAAGTCACATATAGTTCCCGCCAAATCAGAAGCACTTATCCTACTTTGCAGAAAATTTGTTATTTCTTTTTGGCTTCCGTCCTAGCATGGTGTTATCGGACATGGAGTATCAGCTCCTCATACAATTCATGATCGTTTTTAATTTTTGGCCACTAAGCTCTTTATTCGCCGATCCCAGTGGCCGCTCAGTCTAAGGCGTGGGTCTAGGGCCGCCTGCTTTCTTGGATTGTGGGTTCAAATTTGCCGGGGGCATGGATGTCTGTGTGTTGTGAGTGTTGTGTGTTGGCAGGTAGAGGTCTCTGTGTCGGACTAATCACTCGTCCAGAGGAGTCCTACTGATTGCCGTGTGTCTAATTGACTGTGATCGTGAATCCTTGATAATGCAAAAGGCCTTGGCCCCACTGGGGGGGTTGTTGCGCCATGGTAAATGAAAAAGAGATCTTTATTCAGCGCGTGAATCTGACTATAAACCCTCGGTGATGAAGTACTGCGACAGAATCTCAATTAGTATCAGTTCTCTAGTTTTTTAAATCCTACACCGTACAACTTTATTTTCTGACTGACTCTCTTGATATTACATGAAAGACATATGAAAAACAATGTTAATAAAAATCCAACCAGGTGCAAGAGTATGCAGACATTTATTTACTGCAAAGTCACTCTACATGTTTCGGGTGTCACAGCACCCATCATCAGGAGTACTAAAAACTGTAACCGCAACATCCGATACAGGTCATAATACTGGTACAGCTACTTACTTCCAACGTGGCCTGATCAGGCCACGTTAGAGGGAAGTAGCTGTACCGGAGGCTGCGGTTACAGTTTTTAGTTCTCCTGATAATGGGTGCTGTGACACCCGATACATGTAGAGTGACTTTGCAGCAAATAAATATCCGCATTTTATTGCATCAGGTTGGATTTTATTAACACTGAATTACGATGCACGGAACCGTGAGTTTAAAAAATATGAGAAACACTCCACTTTATTATCTGCTTCTTTTTATACTGAACTTGGCAAAACAAGATGGCATTTAAGATCGCTAATAGGCAGTACTGTTTCAGTCAAGCACCAATGAATTAAATTTTTCTTTTAAAATTATAAATGATTAACACTTAGCCTACTAACGTAGAGTATATGGCGAGTTCCTAGTAATGCCAGCAATTTTAACGTGTACTATTTGGTGACCTACGTTTGGTAACATTGACAGCCCTCTCTCTTGATTGTCTGCACAATTTCTCAACACTGAATCAATCATGAAAGGCGCCCCGTGTCATATTTGTGTGTAAAAAATTAGCCATGTTTTTCGAAAAGCATGCGCAAAATTTAAATACCCCGCAGAATAATTCGACAAGTTGGGACTTACAAATGGGATTTAACTTGGCGTTTAAAGGGTTAATTCTTAACATGAATTAGAAAACATATAAACAACCGTCGGAGAACGAAGGCATTTGGACCCCAATGGATTCTAACTAATTCAGTTGCAAAGTTGAATTCTATAATCACTATATTATTTAAAAATTACGTGGCCTGTGTTATCGTAATATAAATGGTTACGTATTGGGTAATAAGCAGGTATTCTTTACACAGAATAAAACTATTTTTTTCTGACTTAGCACGATGCATGTTTTAACGTTGCCCTTTGCGTCCCTAAACACGAAAATCAAGGTCATGCCAAAAACAGGATATTTGTAACACTTAAACCTCATATCACTGAACGTCATTATTTAACCCTCTAAGGTCCACTTGTCGCCACCAGAAGGTTCAAATTTAAAAAATGCTTTTTACCCATACAGCGTATTTAAGTGTTTTGTGTGCCTCTGAGAAAAAGTGCCGATTATTTCTCCATACAGCATTAAGTGGTCGACTTATATAACCGAGAATGGAAGTGTTTACTACGCGGTAGTACTGGATCTGTATATGAAACCCACGTTATTATTATCATCATTATCATCATCTCTTTTATGCAGGGTATTTATACTTATATTCCTGAGACAAACTACGTCCCTAGGGAGTACAGTGCTGCAGCTATTCTGTTGTTACTATTCATGGTGCTTATATCGATAGTTTCAGTGTTGAATCTATTGTATTTTTGCATTAGTACTTTCTGAAGTATGTGTGCAGTGCCCAATATGGCTGTTTTCTGTAGTTCCTTGACTTCATGTTTTCCTGGTGTGTTGCTCACGTATTTTCTGAATAACTTTGAAATAGTCCCACTCGCCCCTATTATTACTGGTATCACCTTTGTTTTTACATTCCACATGCGCTGTATTTCTATTGTAAGGTCTTTATATTTTA
>Ga0136643_10013522_pt1 | contig 12220 bp, 10 predicted proteins | sample TergutLab28metaG_FD_96883 | JGI IMG/M metagenome (GOLD analysis project Ga0136643, IMG submission 96883) | Labiotermes labralis P1 segment gut microbial communities from Petit-Saut dam, French Guiana - Lab288 P1 (version 3) (version 3) | ecosystem: Host-associated > Arthropoda: Insects >...
TTACCGCACTCACAAGCGTCCGCCACCTGTCTCTATCCTGGGCCAGCCCAATCCAGTCCATATACCCACATCCCACCTCCTGGAGATCCGTCCTAATATTATCCACCCATCTACGCCTAGGTATCCCCAGTGGTCTCCTTCCCTCCGGTTTCCCCACCAAGACCCTATACACCACCCTCGCCCCACCAATACGCGCCACATGCCTAGCCCATCGTTACCTTTAGTTGTTTAAAATTGGGGAGATCAAGAACTCATAATTAATACATTTTGTCATATAAGCTCTAGATTTGTGTACAATATGTATTAATTATTTGGGGACATGGAGAATATTTTACACCTACACCAAGATGAAAAGCCACCGAACTGAATTGCTGAAAAATGTGGTGTCGGTTTCAGCATCTTTAAATTAAATCTGTTACCTGAAATCTTAAATTTCTAGTTCGGCTTCCTTCAGAGGGTCACGTGACCATCCTTCTTTATTTTTGAGACTTGTGACGTGTAGCGGAAAAAAAGATACAAATTCTTGATAGAATTTTAAATCTTATGAATCTTTCTTTCCATTGGAGCTGTTAAAGACACAAAATTTGCTTTCCTGTTCGGCATTCCAGAGCGGTTGTAAGATGTAACGTGAAGCCTTTACATTAAAATCCCTAATTGTATTTCCTTCCCCAGGCTTTTTAAATGGATATTAGAGAGACGGAAATCTTTTGTTCTGTTATCACACAAAGTTCCTTTCATTTAGACATCGTGCAGACAACTATTGTAACGACATATTATATTGGTCCTTGTTCTTTTAGAATTCCAAGTCTTTGTAAATTGTAATGGATAGTACCTCCTTTTGTTTTCAACAGAGATCTATCTGTTGGTGGCCCAAACGTTTTTTGCGAAAACCTTAGGATTAGAATTCTGGACTGTAGAAATAATTAAAAGTAAGTCAGGCTATAATTAATTTGTTAAAAATCATTGTAGATAATACAGTGTTGACAATAGTTCTTTATTGTTCTATATTCTATTTTTAAAATAAAAGGTTTCTGCAAATTAATCTTACTTGCGGTAATTCAATTTTTTTTATAATTTTATAAAGCAGTTGACGTTTTCTTACAAAAAGCGTCTTATAAAAAATGACAAATTTGTTGTGTCTGATGTAATTAGAAAGACAAAGCAGTCCCATTAGAGGCCTGGACAGGCCCAGAGGGTTCCAGGATGTTAAGGTCGTCTGATTACGTGACAATGGCACAGGATGGTGTAAGGTTGTTAGCCTTACGCACCGGCCGCCTTTACCCCCAGGAAATATTCCTGATACTCATTTCTGTTAGAGGCTGAGTCGACCCCCAAGGTCATAGTGCGATCGGAAGGATTATTTCAAGGAAAAATTCCAATGACAACGGCACAGGATGATGGTAAGCTTGTCAGCCTTACGCATCGGCCGCTTTTACCCCCAGGAAATACTCCTGGTACTTATTTCTGTTAGAGGCTGAGTCGACCCCAGGGCCTTAGTGCGATTGCAAGGATTATTTCAATGAAAAATTCCAATGACAACGGCACAGGATGGTGGTAAGGTTGTCAGCCTTACGCACCGGCCGCCTTTACCCCCAGGAAATGCTCCCCAGGAAATGTTCCTGATACTCATTTCTGTTAGAGGCTGAGTCGACCCCAGGGTCATAGTGTGATCTGAAGGATTATTTCAATGAAAAATTCCAATAACAACGGCACAGGATTGTGGTAATTTTGTTAGCCTTATGCGACGGCCGCCTTTAACCCCAGGAAATGCTCCCCAGGGAATGTTCCTGATACTCATTTCTGTTAGAGGCTGAGTCGATCCCAGGGTCATAGTGTGATCTGAAGGATTTTATGTTAATGAAAAATTCCAATGACAACGGCACAGGATGGTGGTAAGCTTGTCAGCCTTACGTATCGGCCGCTTTTACCCCCAGGAAATATTCCTGGTACTCATTTCTGTTAGAGGCTGAGTCGACCCCAGGGCCTTAGTGCGATCGGAAAGGTTTTTTCAATGAAAAATTCCAGTGACACCAGCTAGGATCGAAACAGCGACCTTTCGGTTTGCAGCACAGCGCCTTAACCACTGTGCTACCGCGGTCCCCAGTCTAATGTAATTAGTTAGAAATAACTGTGCAATTGAAGTGTGAAAGTTTAGATAAATTTCGATGTTTGTAATGTTTAGGAAGATCAGAAATTCGTAAACCTTGCCTCTCTCCATACGTAAGATCTACCTGCGTAACTAATGCGATGTTCTTAGCTAATTATTACTGCCACTACACATTAGGCTGAATTAAAGTTTTGTAGGTCCTGCATGCTTGCATTTTAAATTACAAACAAATAGAAATAATACGGACAAATTTGTAATAATATTTCATGTATCACTGGCATTACATGGCATTAATATCACTTCCACCTCAAACGTTTGCATTAGCGACCATCTAATTTCAACAAACATAAAGAAATTCATCTCAAATTTAAAGTTTCATAATTATATTTTAAGAAGTGCCGATTTCGACTATCGGCGTGGATATGGAAAATTATTAATAAATTTTTATATCTTCTCTCAGTTTCTCCAAGACAGAATACCACAATAGACCACGATTGTTTCCTTCCAACTCCTTTCCAAATAATTACTTACTGTCATCCTACCACCCCCCATTAAGTACAGGGTAGTGTCAACATTACCTTAAATACATAAACAAATACAAATATATCTTCACCAGTTGAAACAGCGTTGTAAGAATCTTAAAAATCAGTTATTCCTTCCATCTGATTGCGAGAGATTATCTTTGCTTTCTTTTACGTTTCCCATTCTTCGTTCGCTTGTCCTTCTGATAAGAACAGCATTAAGATACAGTGAGTATGGAGCATTGGTGGAATGGTACTGACGGGGGAACCTCCAAGTACTTCGATATAAACCCGTCCCAGTCACATATTGTCTACCACAAAACTTACATGGGATTTTCCCGACGAATGAACTGGAATCCCGCGTTGTGAGCCCGGAGATTGGGTGCCTGAAATTTGCTTTTAATTCCTGTGACTCGTTCCATGTATTATTTAAAGATTCAGTTCGTACCGCACAGTAAGCACACAGCGCTTCTGTTAAGAAAATCATCCGTTTAATGCTATAATGCGATATAATCTTTCTTCGTTCTGAAAAAAAAAGAGAATTTAAACCACAGAAATATGTTCTGGTGCAAGGCAGTGGAATTTTGAATGGTAAACCTCGTAGCATAAAGTAACCATGAACTCACGTCAACCATAAAGAAGAAGGCAGCGTACAGACATTAGTGTACACCCACAAGATTACCGGATGTCACAGCTTAGAAAATTACAGTCTGGTTAATTACACGTCTGGTGGGTTTGTTGGTTTTGTGTATGAGCCGGAACAGAGCTGGAAATTTGCCAACAAATTCTGTGCTCCAAATAAGATTTGGGTCTCCTTTACTCCCTCTGTCTGTAAGTTCAGATCTTTTAGTCTTTTCCTCGATATAATTCATTTTTATCCGACTTCTTATAAAAAAAAGCTTTCAACGTCCATAATAATACAGTGTCTTTTATTATAATTACATCAAATGTAACAAAATATCTGGGGAAAATATGTTTTTTTCTAACTACATCGCTAATCGTGATATGTAAAAAGAATCATGAAGCCAAGTAAACACAGCAGCGTGACAGTGCAACCTTGCAGTAATGACTGCACTCGAACCTTCCTATATAAGCAAGTTCCTAAGTGGCCTAAACACTCACATTTGTCTATGAATTTGGTAAAAACTCAGGCTCCTTTTCCCATCGGCAGTTTACATGGAACTCGAATGTACAGGGTGTAACAGGGTATATTTTACAAACTTTCAGGGTCGTAGGAAGGACAAAAGGGCAGTTTTGGAGAGGGTAACGTTGTGTTCTTTTAATGCTTCCTTCCTTTCCATAAATGTCTGTTGGCTGTAAAATTTTTGAATTATTTTGAATTAGTTTAAAAGATTTGGTTGAATTTGTGCTCGCCAGTTGCAGGTTTTCCAGGGACGCGCCATGTTCTGGCACCGATCTCGGTAGGAAAGAGACTTTTCCAACCGCATGCTCCCTGTCTCAAATTGCTCTCCACTCTCTTCATCCCACCAAACTCAAAAAAAATATTTTTGCAATACATTCAGTCACACGCAGCAAAAATACGTGATTTTCTTTTTGCATTATACGCCCAGTGTGTCTGAGTGACTGAGTGGGTCATTCCCAAATTTACATTTTGACCGGTAAAGACAGTTTTAGGTTAACATGGTTACGATTGCTTATCGTCTGTTAAGTTAGCGCTTAGGCTAAAGAAAGAGCTCCTATAAAACAGGCAAATCTTATGTTGTATTCTCACCCACGTCGTTACCCTACTCGTCCTGTAATCAAAGCCTTACTGAAAGGTACTTTGCTTTAAAATCAACTATATTACTTTTCCAAATTTGCTCTTTAGCATTAAGTATATCTACATTACTGAATGGTATTTGTGATTTCCAACCCACGCCCTTACTCTAGTCGACCTCTAGTCAAAGCCTTACTGTGGGGGTACTTTGCTTTAAAATCAACTAAATTACCTTTCCAAATTTTGCTCTTTAATATTAACCACAAACAAAAATTTCGTGGCCCTTTTTTTCCAAGCCACTACTTTCAACATTCTAGCGGTTTATCTCATCAGACGGCAAAGCGGGCGAAATGTAGGAACCTTTTAGAAAAATTCTGCTTCTTTTCCCTCCAAATTGAAGTCTCTCTCTCTCTCTCTCTCTCTGTCTTCTACATTATCTTCCCCTTTCTGCTCACCCTGTACACCTGACATCTCTCTCATTTATACCTACCTTAAGTTTTGTCGTTTAAAAATTAATTGATCTTCTTATGTCCTACAATTTCCACTTTTCGTGAGGTCCGAGTTCTAATGACCCAAACATTTTCCCGCTATACATCAATGAATAATCTGCACATAAGTCAACTAATACAAAAAGGTAAATAAATCCCATTACAAGCTCGAGGTGCCCAGAAAGGTTCCAGGAAGTTAAGGTTCCCAGATTACGTGACAAAGACCTAGGATGGTGGTAAGGTTGTCAGCCTTACGCACCGGCCGCCTTTACCCCCAGTAAATATTCCTGGTACTCATTTCCGTTAGAGGCTGAGTCGACTCCAGGGTCATAGAGCGATCGGAAGGATTACGTCAATAATAAATTCCAATGACACCATCTGGAATCGAACCAGCGACCTTCCGATTTGTAGCAGAGCACCTTAACCACTACGCTACCGCGGTCCTCCTATGTCCAACTAATATTTGATACAAATATCATGTTAATTTCCGGCGCTTTGAATATTTAATAAATTCAAACTGATCCAGTTTCGGATTTTGTGCGTTGTTAATCTCTATTCTTATTCGCTTTCAAACAGTGGATATTGTTCCGTTACTATCCTTTACCTGTACCGAAATAAAACCTGGTTAGCCAACTGGCATGCAAAGTAAAAGCAATGCGTATGGAAAATTCGCCTTCTTTCTGTGTTTGCTTATTGCATCGTGTGATAAAGGTACATGGTACAGCTATATAACCTTTTTCCTGATTACGTGACAGATCATAAATGTCTCAGACATCAATTAACCAGAGGAAGCGATGCAAAACTCCTTGTTTTTCAGAGAACCAACGACTTATATAATGTAACAACTTTTCTTAATGTCAAAGAAATCTGAGAGGATTCTGCTTGACACATCGCGAAGTGCTCATGTCAAGTGCGGGGAAAAGGGAACTATAGTTGCAGTGGAATCGTTTATGACAACAGGGAAATATTTCAAGGCAGGTTATAACCGATCCTTGATTTCTTTCTTGGCTAGATTATTCGGCTCCGCACCTGGTTCGTAATGTAGGTTACGTGAAGTATGAGGATCGGCCTGCTAGTCTGTTCAGCGGTGAGCATGTCTTATCTCAAGGAACATACGTGGTAGGTTCAAAGTAGCCAGGGACTAGCATAACGGTATGTGGTGAGGTATTAATGGGGTTTGCCATTAATGAAGATGCTGTCACTTATTAATCTACTTCTGTTATGTTCTTCTGATCCTTGCACAAGTTAATTATTTTTCATAAAGCATCACCAGTACATTGCCTTTACACATACATATAGCGGCACATACAGAAGTTTCTTTGATCCCTCACTCGGTAGAGGTCTAAACACAATGCACGCATATAGCTAGCCCTTAAGTTCCCTAGACAACTCGATGATGGCCAATACAGGCCGAAACATGTAGTTGTTTCCATCATAGTCTTTAAATACACCTCAGTGATTAAGTGCTGTTTGGCTACATACCTTTTCCTAGTCTAAACACAACTCACTACAATATGGTGTTCTCTTCGAACTGGTATATCTCTTCCCCTTTTATGACTTACAGGACCCCAGTGTCCCAAAATTTCTTTGACATTGTGGTGCCGACCAACGCTAAAACTCTCACCCCTTTCACTCCATTTGTACTGTTATAAGGTTACTAAATTTTCGTAGGAAGATATGTAGTATTTTTTTTAAATGAATATAAGTAAGTCAGACACAACTATAACATGCATTATTTATTTTTACAAGGCGTAGTTTAAGTTACTACATGTTTCGGCTCTTTTCACTAGGCCATCATCAGGTCGTAAGCCTTTATTGAGGAAACTATACAATATATGATATGATACAATATGTGGAGTTGATTATTATTCAAAGATATCTCGTTTTTGTCTATAAAAGCTTTTATAGACAAAAGTGAGATCTCTTTGAATATTACTAAACTCCACATATTGTATTTTCGTTGTTACACCGTACATGTTGTCGAGTTACTCAATTATTGTACCAACTACTGCACACATATAAAATTTAAACATTAAAAGATTAAAAGATTAAAACGCTCCGATATATTTCGATCCTAAGACCATCATCAGGGAGCTATATATTCCTTGCTGAAGTCACACTAGAAATAGTCACAGATTAGTTTTGCTGCACAAGTTGAGTGTTATGGCAGCGAGCCGTGTTGTGTAATGTTATGTTGCGAAGAGTGCCCTGCTTCGTTGCAACGAAGCACAGAATGCACATCCGTAGCAGGGCACTCTTCGCAACATAACATTACACTACATGGCATGCTGCCACAATACCCAACTGGTACAGCAAAACTAATCTGTGACTATTTCTAGTGTGACTTCAGCAAGGAATATATAGCTCCCTGATGATGGTCTTGGGACCGAAACATGTCGGAGCATTTTAATATTTTAATGTGTAAATTTTATAAACTTTATATATGTGCAGTAGTTGGTATAATAATTGAGTAACTCCACATATTGTATCATATCATATATTATATAGTTTCCTCAATAAAGACTTACGACCTGATGATGGTCTAGTGAAAAGAGCCGAAACATGTAGTAACTGAAACTAAGCCTTGTAAAATAAATAATGCATGTTATAGTTGTGTCTGACTTACTTATATTCATTTAACGTTTTGACGCCGGAATTATTTTTTTAATTTTAGCACAACCTGTATATAAAATGTGAATAATACAGGAACCAAATGCGTTAGAATTATGAAACAAACTGCATTTTGAAGAGAAGAAAACGGAGAGTATATACCATGTTTAAAATATTCAGTGCCTACACTTGTTGAATAAATATATAAAATGCAACTTTAGGGGTTAGCGGTGCGGTACGACCACTATAGTTGACATTAGGCGTCTAAAGGTTAAGATTATATCTAGCACAACCGGGATAGCCCATTTAAAGCAAGATAGAGTTGAGAGACATTCCACTAGCTCCAGACTCCTAGTCACATTTCCTTGTTGCTGTCCCAAAGGTCTCATTTAAGGAAAGGGCAAAAGCGAAATTTTTTTCAGTCCACTTAAACCATCATTAAAGTTCTAATGGCCGGCGTATTGCAATTCGATATCTAGCAGGCGATAAGGTTGCGATTTTCGCTGTCGCATCGATATCGACCGTGAATCCCATGGGGTGTCTTACCCAGTAAAGAGAGAGCGGGATAAAGCAGACGGTATATCCACTCGCTATGGGCTGGATGCTTAGATGTTCGAACACCCGTGGAACAAGGAGTTTTTTTATACCCGTCCTGATTGCCCCTCGGACCAAATCAGTCTCCTCTAAAATGGAAACCCGAAATATTTCCAGGAAGTAAAGTGATCGACGCGTGGCTTTGCCAGCCACTGCCATCTAGCGCCGAGGTTAAAGAAATAGTAGAGCTATGCCTCTAATCCTTTGTGTGCCTTCAGTGGCGACAATTATCTTTACATTACTTGAAACAGGGCGGCTGGAACGCGAAGCTTACATGAACCCCAGTCTAGTACCCACGTCAATATCGGTGGAGCCCTTCCTCCATTCCGTTATATATTCTGCGCACCTTGGTGTTGAATAAAGTAAATAAAAATTAACACATAAATTTATGGGATCGTGTCGTGTTTTAGGCGATTACCAGGCGGACTGTCACTATGGGGGCCCCATTTCCATCCAACTGTGACGCGGTGGGGAAAAAAAAGTGGCCCTGTAGTACGTCTTACTCTGAATATTTGGTCTTCTTCTCTCAGGATTAGTTTATAAATTGTCCATATTCGTTCCGTCACGGATGCTACGTAATCACAGTCACTAAGAAGATCTACCAACTAAACATGTTCGTTCACAGATGCTCTGAAATTTAGCATTTCGCCGTTTGACGTATCTAACAAAGAAAATTCACACGTGACACAACTACAAACTAGCTAACACGCGTAAATTCTTGTGTACAATTTTTGTGAATATTATGCATCAGTATTTCGGAAATGTGGATAGCGTCAGTCAGAAGGTGCCTCTTTACTGGACAGATGATTACTATTCCATTGCCAGCAGGCGGAGGATTTTTATGTACGTCATCACTGGGTCAAGAACGGATTACTTTACCCCAGGCAAGGTAAGGGAAACGATGTACAGGCCTGGACGGGCCCTGAAATTTTCAGAAATTTGAGGCTTCCAGATTTCACAAAAATCGTCATATGAAAGTGGTAAATTTGTCAGCCCTACGCACCGGCCGCCTTTACTCCCCAGAAAATATTGCTGGTATTCGTTTCTGTTAGAGGCTGAGTCGACCCCAGGGCTATAGTGCGGCCGGAAGGATTAAATCAATAAAAAAATTCTAATGACACTATCGGGATTCGAACCCGCGACCTTCAGGCTTGTAGCGCAGTGCCTCAACCAACTGCACAATCACGAAACAAGTTCTGTGCACCGAACAGGAACACACTTTCCTGCCACCAGTGGCACTTGATTGTGAACACTTCTGCTTCAGTTCAGCGAGTTCGCAGATTCTTGTGTCCACCGGAAGTTGGTTGCTATCCTGATATCTTTAGTGTTATTCTACGTCCATCCAAGCGGAACTTCCGAATAATTGCGGTCTCTTCTCCCTCTTTTTTTCCAGTTCACCATAAACAATAATCAAATTACCTCATACCAAAGGATTAATTGATGCAGGCTAATTAATTAACTCAGGAAACATAAAAAAGTGGTATGTTTTCCCAGAAACTCAAATATTTTTTTGCGTTAGTATTTGGATGGCTTCACTCCCTTAAACTTACGCTCATTCAATTTCCATGTACCAGATGGAAGTAAATTGAAGGGAGTAAGAGCTTTTAGCTCCAACCCTGAAATTTGTTTTGCAATTGACAATCAAGGGGTTGGAGAGGGCTGTAGGGCAGATGTTGAATATTGGCATCAATTTATTGACTTTTAGCTTCTTGTGACCGTGCATCGTGAATATAAGGTGAAGAGAGGGAACCAACAAGATGTAACTAATTCGATGTTTATTATCAAATTTTCTGTCTCAACATGTTTCGGGCATCATTATGCCCATCATCAGGAGAATAAGACCGTTTCCTACTGCATGCGGTGTTCTGCCTGGGTGTGTGGGCTGTGGTTGGCTGTGGTCGTGTGGATCTGCCTCGTGAGGTGTGTGCACACGGTCTTATTCTCCTGATGATGGGCATAATGATGCCCGGAACATGTTGAGACCGAAACTTCGATAATAAACATCGAATTAGTTGCACCTTGTTGGTTCTCTCTCTTCACCTCAATTTATTGAGTCTTTTAAAGATGGGCTGAAAGTACATTTTTATCGAATGCTCTCCGATTTACAAAAGAGCATTTCTTCTCCGTAAGTTCTCAGGATTCTCCAATTTGTACCCCTGATAAGAGGGACATAGAGGTGAAGACGATGGAGCACTGGTGGAATGATGTAGGCGAGTGTTTCTCAACCGCCGGGCCGCGAGAGGTTCTCCCGGAATTTGTCATTTTAGTTTTCTAAGCAATTTTCTTGAATAAATGTTCTATAGTGGAAATATTCTGAGGAGAAAAATATTCGTGAATGTGTCGAAAAACTCGGAACCAGATTCTGGCCTGAGGAAACTACAATATGCTACAAGATTTCATTAGTCCAGTTACTGATAACTAATTTAAATGTAATTTTATATTTTTCAACATGACACACTGTATACATAAGTGTACTAATAATCTTTATGATTATGCCATAATTAATTATTAATACTTATGTTAGTTTAATGTATGAAATTTAAAAAATGGAAAGGTATTTACGAGTAAATTTGTTGGGACCGGGCCCTCATCTTGTGAAGAAAGAATTTACCGGTCCGCGGTCTCACAAAGGTTGAGAAACACTGATATAGACGGAGGAAAAGCGAAGTTCTCTCAGAGAAACCTGTTCCAGTAACACTTCATCCACTACAGATCTCACACAGAACGATCTGTCAACGAACCCGTGTTCTCGCGGTGTGGTCGGCGACTAAGTTGTGTTTAAAGATTTAGATCTTACCGCCCAGTAAACACATTCATTGTCAGTTATAAAAACCAATCTGATATGCACGTTGTGGGCAGAATGTAGAATATACGAGTATAAGTGTTAGAAGTTGTGACATGTAAAGGAAAGACTTGGCTTTTACTGGGAATATTGAACTTAAAAAAAAGCCAGAGAGACAGAGAGGAAAGAGGACCATTTTCTGAAATGCAAATGACTTAAACTCTTGGATAAATAAAGGACCTTGAACCGTTGTTAAAAGATGTTGAAACAATTCATGTACAAACCTACTAGAATCTGCTCGCTGAAAACGCAAGAAGCAGTAGCAGAAAAACCATGTTCTGTCATAACAGATGTTGCTGCTTGCGGTAATGCCTACTTTAAAGTACTTCAGAACTTTAGTTGCGCTGTTTCGTTGTCCGTCTTGTTTTCTATATAAACGAATTTCCTTTCTTGTAATAATACAATTCGAGAGGCTGGAAGGACGAAAAGTTCCGTGGGTGAAGTCTTGCATGGTATTTATTTAAGAAGATGTATCACGTAAATGTTCTGTATAGGGTTCTAGATGTTGCGAATCTTTACGTAGAGCAATGCCATGTCACATTTGGCTACAGGAATCTTCAGCCGTAATGCGTGTTAACTCCGTTATGTTAATACAGGGTGAGCATGAAGTCTTTTCCTGATTACAAATATTTATTACAGGAAAACTACGTGGAACACAAACATTTTTTTAACATTACATAAGTTAGTTTCTAAACTTTTATATCGTGTATTTATTGTTATGTTACAGTTGCATTACCTGCTAGTGGCAAAACAAAAATATAAGACTCTTTTGCTACAGTAACTGAAGACATGATGGAGAACACGTGGACAGAAATTGATTATCGATTAGACGTTCTCCGTGCAACAAAAGGAGCACATGTTGAAGTATGTGTGTAAAAAAAAAAATTCTTGAGTTACATTTAAAAAAAAAGATTGTATTCCTTGCACAGTAGTTTTCTTGTAATAAATGTATGTAATCAGGGAAAGACTTTATGCTCACCCTGTACAATACGTAGCAACAAAATAATAAATCTATACACGATACTCTATTATTATAACATAAACAACTACATGTTTCGGCTGTATGAGACAGCTATCACCAGGCTTCAATTTTCAGAAATATGATATGTACAGGGTGTTTCAGGAGGAATATTAAATATTTTAGGAAGTGGTAGTATGGACTATTCCGAGTAAATAAGTTCATATAAACATGTGTCCAAATTTCAATGGATGTGGAGATACAGCTGTTTAAATGTTACGCATAAAAATCCTTACAAATGTATGAAGGAAAGACAAATGACGTATTGATTGCATTTATTGGTTATGTAAATGATCTCAATAAATTGCAACAGTTCAAAGTAA
>Ga0136643_10013537_pt1 | contig 12215 bp, 5 predicted proteins | sample TergutLab28metaG_FD_96883 | JGI IMG/M metagenome (GOLD analysis project Ga0136643, IMG submission 96883) | Labiotermes labralis P1 segment gut microbial communities from Petit-Saut dam, French Guiana - Lab288 P1 (version 3) (version 3) | ecosystem: Host-associated > Arthropoda: Insects >...
TATTGGGTGAGGAGTACAGATCACTTAGCTCCTCGTTATGCAGTCTCCTCCATTCCCCCGTTACCTCGTCCCTCCTAGGTCCAAATATTCTCCTCAACATCATATTCTCAAACACCCTCAGCTACATGTGGAAATAAGTTATTCATGAATGGTTAAAAGAATAATAAAATATGCATATGGAATGTTATTGCGATAAAGATACCAAAACTTGATACATGTGACATCTGAGGTTCTCACAGCGGTGTCACTCACGTTTCAAGTATTCTGCAATCAACTGATAAACATTTACCAACGTTTCGATGTATCGAATTGCCGTCGTCTTCAGGGCCAGTTTCAGCTTTCGGTTGCCGTCACCTGCCTGACTCTGAAGATCAGAGCACTACGATCCGCCGAAACGCCAGTAACTATTTACTAACTATGACGTAATATCCCAGAAGACGTTAGTCTTCAAAACTGATACATTTTTTAATGTGTGCGTTTTGAGATTCTACTTTGAGGACTCAGAGAGAAAAGGCTTCTCTGATATCTTTGTCATTAGCTGCGAGTCACACCGCATCATTCCTTAAGAGACAGTATAATAATAATAATATAAAATTACGGGGCCAGGATAGCTCAGTCGGTATAGCGACTCGCTACGGGCTGGATTGTCCGGGGATCGAATCCCGGTGGAGTCGAGATTTTCCGCACCTCTCCAGACTGGCTCTGATGCCCACCCAGCCTCCTATACAATGGGTAGCGGGTTTTCCCCGGGGGTGAAGCGGCCGGGGCGTGGCGTTGATCACCCACCCCTATCTACAGCCGAGGTCAAAGAAAGAGCAGAACTAAACCTTTACTCCCCCTCTGGACCTTCGTGACCTGTTCTAGGTTAAACTTTACCTTTAATATAAAATGAAGCGATATTTGTGAAACAACGGCGCTACCAACACTGAATTAGAAATGAACAAAAAAAAATGAACGAAGGAAGTCACAAATACGAAAAGAATGATAAAAAATAATGCTGTCTGAAAGGGAATTTTAATACGAGTGGTAAGGGGAAGGCAAAGGAATATATAAATTAAAAGACCCCGGACGTCAGAGTGAAATTAAATATGTATAAATCGTTGGAAGGGGAGACAAAATGTGTTGCATATTTACAAGACAGAATTATGAAGGTGCGGAGATGTTACTAGGCAACCGTGCTGACGGAAGATGCTTCTATCTAAGCATGACAGAACAGTCGACAGAAGGTAACGTAAGTATTCAACGGCAAGGAATTCGTTGTGTGGCGGGTATTAATTGCTGCGACGGTGAGCATTATAGAAAAAGGGCACGTTCTTCAGTAGCGTTATAAAACTCTCTGACCATAAAGTTCAAGTAACGTCTCTGGGGTACGTGACAAGTGGTGTCGAAAATAATAAAAAACAAACGAATAGAATGGAATGCTTTACGGATTTTACACAGGGAGTTGACGACTATTTAGAAACTAAAACTAAGAACGAATTTGCATAAAATCGACAAAACTTTGACAGATACAAGTCTCCCAAAGTTTACATATAACATAATTTATATTTAAAATTTTCTAAGAGATTACAAGAGCTCACTGGCAACTTTCTTGACAGCAAAGTATTATGAACACGGAATATTCAAATCATTTTACGGACAAAATGGTTTACGGCTATTCTGGGGTGCTAAGGAAGTTGGAGGGTTCCGACTGCATTGTACTTTGTGTACTTTAGAAACAATGGTAAAGGAATGAAAGACAAATAAGTGAAGATTCCCAAAGCACACGGCAGGCTATATTCTACGTGCATCTATTACTTTCATCACAGACATAAAATGTTCTGGTTTTCCACGATATGGTCACTGATTATATTTTTACAAAAAGATTCGATTCCTCGCTGAACACAGCTAAAAGTGATTCAGAACAACTCCAAATTTCCAGATATGCCCAAAGTTTTATTGTTACCACCCACAGGTTTTTAAGAAATTCTCGATTTCCTAATTTATGTCTTCCTTATTTCCTTTACATATGTAACCCCGCTCTTCGTATTGGCTGTTCTGTAATCGTCACAGATAACAAGCTTTATTTTGTTCTGTGGGCAACCCTAAGTAGCATAAGTTTTCTTTGTTGACAGCCAATTTTAATGGAGAATATATACTGTATTTAGTTGGCCAACATAAGTAACATTCAGTATTTATTCTACTTTGTTGAGAAGTCATCTATCTTTGTATATTTATTTGGCTACAAGTACATTGTTCCTGCTGAGAGTCACAAGAAACATTACAGTGTTACTGTTAAGTGTTAAGAACTGTAATATTAATGCTACTTTGATATCACTCTGGCTCTTGGTATCGATATGTCAGTAAGAGGGTGTGTAAAGACAAATAACGTGCTTTGCTACGTTTGTGTACATAATTATTAACATCAAAGCTTGTCACAGCGTTACAGAAAATATATTGTCCCGCGTTCCGAATTCCCTCACACAAAAATGTAGATCCGTTTTGGTGATCCTCTTGCGAAATCAAACCTATAGATTATCTTAACTCTCTCTCTGGATGTGCACACGTGGGGAGGTAAACACGCAGAGAGAGGGCAGAAGTGAATTACACTGACAAGTCCAAATCAATTGCCCGATATTACAGTTTGCGCTGTACACATTAATTTTCTTATACCCTGCTCTACATTAACGTGTATAAACAACAAGTTTACGAGTAGAAATCCAACTATTACCGTGTCCCTCAGTAGCAAGTCACTCTGCTGTGCTGTGATGCATCGTACGGCCAGGTAGCAGTAATAGCCGAGAAACTCTTTATTGTTATGAAGCAGTCATTCACAGTAGTTACGGACGCGGCCAACTGGCGGCAGGACCATCGAGTGCAGTGATAAGCGAAAACAGATTGTCGAAGTTGATGTTGGGCATATTGAGTGACAGTGCTATGGAATAACGGAAAGAATCTTGGTAGGAAACGAAGCTGGCAATGGAAGGTGATTTCTAATGCTTAGTATAGGACTCCTGCTGGAAGATAAAAGGTCAATATGTGTATTAGAACAGTTAAAGTGTATATTGTAACTTACTGGTTTCACTTCTGTCATGGTTTATAAATATGTGCACGGGAAGATAATGAAAGTACGTGGAAAATTATGGCACGGTTGCAACTCCGAAATAAATGTGATTAGTAGAACTTATAGTGTCATCTGGGGACGTGACAGCTCAGTAGAGTGATTAGGCTACTGGCTGAATTACAGTGGCACTGCAGTTCGATGTCCGGGAGGCGCAAGAGAGAGATGTTTCTGTTCTCTGGAAGCATCCAGACGTTCACAAGGGGCAGGACAGTCTTCTACTCAATTACTACCAGTGGGTCTTCCGCCGGCATAAAGTGAATGAGGCGTGAAGCCGATCTTTCAACTCCATATAGTGCCGACATCAGGAATAACTGGAGCTATACCACCACTCTCCCTCTGTGGCTTCATGGCATGCACAGGAACTTTTAGTGATTTTCAGTGCCTTCTTTGCACCGAACGGACACACTACTGTTCCATTTTGTCCAGCTGTTAGTGAAAGGGATTTATGCTTGTTTTGCGTAAATCAATGTTAGGATTTTTTATAGCGCTTGTTTTTAACAATGTAACGTATAAATTTAAACAGGCCCTATGCTAATTACAGATTAAAAGGCTAAGCCGTTTTATATGGTCAACTACACCACACAGAAAGATCCACTCATGATATAAGTATTCGCTGATGTTCTAGGAACAACTAACGATTCTCCTTATTTAAGCAGTCAGCCGTTTCGCAGTCTGCCCACGAAACCTTGCCAGAAACAGCAACTTCTTCGGCCTTGGCAGTTGTCGGTAAGGTACAGCGCAGTTGGTGCTGCGACCCACTACGGGCAGGACGGTACGCGAATTGAAACGCGGCCCCAAGGCCCACCAAGCCTCCTGTACAGAGAATACCGGGTCTTCCCCGGGGGGATATGTGGCAGGAGAGTCGTGCTAACCACGCCCCCTTCTAATGCCGGGTTGCGAATGGGTTGCATTTACACATCCGCCTCCACTTCGTACCTGCATAGGCACGTCGTTAAGTGACCTTTATCTTTTATAAGCGACGCTGAAATTACGAAACAAATTCATTGACTCGAAATAATTGTCCGATTAGCGCAGCAGTACTGTACAGATCTGTGTACGGGAGTAACAGGTTTGATTCTCGGCTGGGCTACTGCCTATTCGGACTGAGGATTATTGAGGTGTACCTTTGTCCGTTCCACAGAAAAAGCGGATATTCAAATATTCCAAATCGAAATCCTTACCCATTTGTCATTCATAGATCTCCTTCCTACTTGAGTAACCTCTATGTAAAGAATTTGACGTTCAGGTGACTGTGCGTCGTCATAAATTCTTATAATAAAACCAACTACATGCACTAATTTCTCAAATTAATTTTTGGAATAAAATTCTACATGTTTCGGACAGTTCCTCTGTCCATAATCAGGAGTTTTTCACTGTACACACAGCAATGGCGTACGTCATACAGGTGTACAGTGAAAAACTCTTGATGATAGACAGAGGAACTGTCCGAAACATGTAGAATTTATTCCAAAAATTAATTTGAGAAATTAGCGCATCTAGTTGGTTTATTATAAGACTCTGTATGAAGTATGAACTCAAACACGTTGGGATTTAAATTGTGAACACTCTTCAAGACGACTGTGCTTATATCTTATAATACCCTTACGCACATTTAGGACAGTGCACGTCACCTAAGCAGGCAGCATGTAAAGAATTAACGGTCCGCAAAATGCACCAAAACCGGCACTGAATGGCTAAGAAATCTTGGAAGGAAAGAAGAACAAATTATATCTACGTAACACAACTGTCGTGAAAGTTCTGAATTCAACTAGTTTTATTTATATGTGCTGTGGGAAAGGACCTATCCGATATGTGTAGGCTATCTCAACACTTCCTTCTGTATCATACGACAGTAGAGCGGAACACCCTCTATCTGCTCTGTTGCTGTACGAACACAAACCTAACTTCACAGGCACACAAAATAAAACCAAAAATATTTAACTGCAAATCTCTCATTGCAAGGCCATGAGTTTCATAGTCTCGTAAAATATATGTATTGTCTCCGGCTTAATCGGAGCTAATTGCCTCCTTTACTCTCCGAAATGAGGTCTCCTGAGCCTCCGTCCGCATGAAACGTGAGGTTTAGCTGAGTCGGCGTACCGACGTATGTACTGGTGATAATATCCGGTTAAGCCTATGAGGGATCGAACTTCTCTGATATTTCGGGGCCTCGGATACGATCGTAGGCCCTAACTTTACTGTCGCTGGGTCTAGAACCCGATCCCCCTATGGTATGTCCTAGATATACTACCTGGCGCTGCGCAAAATGACATTTTGTCATATCCAAGGGAAAACTGGCTCCCCTCAATCCATCAAAGACCTCTCGCATTCGTTCAGCATGCTACTCGATGGTACAGTACGTGAGAAAATCAGTATACCGTCCATAAAAATGAAGCATGTAGACTCTCCAAAGCCTAACAGGACATTATTTATTACTCTTGTAAACGTACACGGATCTCCGGTTGTACTGATGACTCGCGAATTGCTTTATGACCCCTGATTTATGTCTGTATTCTTCACGGATCGGTGTGAGATAATAAGCGCTTTCCATATCAACAAACGTAAACTACTGGCTCCCATGCAATCTGTCAATGAATGGTAATGTAGGTCCTTGGATCACAGACTTCAGTCCGCGGAAGGTCAAGAGTTCTTAAATGTGACCATTAAAAACGGCAAATTAACTTTGTCCCGAGTTACAGGAATTCAAATTAAATCATTCAGGGTACATTTAATATCATCATCCGACATATGAAGCGCTCTTTTGCGTTCGGTTTTTGGCCACCTTTAACTCCCAAGAAATATTTCTGGTACTCTTTTCTGTTAGAGTCTGAGTCGACCCCACGGCCATATTGCGGCCGGAAGGATTAAGTCAATTAAAAATTTCAATAACCCCATCCGGAATCGAACTCGCGACCTTCCGGCTTGTAGCGCCGTGCCTCAACCAACTGCGTCACCGCGTGCGACTTACGCCTGACAAGCCGTAATATTCTAAACGTTCACTTCTCAAATGGTATCCACGTTGCGTGATTGGAGGTTTTCACAGCCCTCTTCATGAAGATTAAAATATTCCTGGACATGCACCACTGTCGACTGGTAATAACTTACAGGCGTTTCGGAGGAGGTTACTGCTTCCAACGTCGCTGCAAAAACAGAAGAGCGTGAGCAGAATGGTGGGCAGCATTGCCTGAATGTTATTTTCTCTTCAATTGTTTTGTGCACAAATTTTTGTTGACCTTTTTGCAATTCCAAAACATTTGAATTTTACCACAAATATTTACTGACTGCCCCTAATAGTTTGGCCGGCACGTACACTCTGAGACCTCTGTAAACATTCTCATATCTCCGTCATTAATAAAATTATACACGCCGCGTAATAACTGTGCATTACAAGAGGAGAGCCTAGCGATATTCAGCAATTGCCTTCAAAATTTATCAAGTTATTTACACCACACATTTATTAGTATTTCAGCCGACTACGCCTGAATGTGCCATCTCTTGAGCGTTACCGGTACTAGTTCACAGTCCGCACCCACTTGCGATACAGCTTCCATCTAACGGCGAGATTTAAAATGTTGTGCGCATGCCTGTCACACATAGCGCCAGTACCCGCAAAGCACATGAACTACAACACGACACGTAGTAGCCAAACTATGAAAGCTGCTTGTTATGACGTCGATATACGTAACCACTACTACAATGCACGCACGCACGCTAACACACACACACGATTCAGACATAGGAAAAAACCGATATTTCGGTAAAAATAAAATTCAGATTACGCTAAAAGACGTACTTTTCTTTGTCACCGTTCATCTGAACTACTACGAAATAAGTTTCCAAAGACATAAAAAAGAACGAGGACTGTATAATCTACTAAACCCTGAAAATGATGTGAATAATACTCAGTTACCACATTACAGAAAACACATTGAACTTTCAATAGAAGGGACCAGTCGGTTAGTACTGTGTTGAGGAACATAAATGACAATAGCATGACAGTCATAAGGATCATAAATACGCCTCTAGCTAAATGCACGGTTTTTAAATGTTAAAGGAACTACTGCATGTAATAACTGCCATACTGTAAACGGTTAGGGACAGATATCAGTTTCATATTTCGTCTTCTAGAAATGCACAATTCAATAGTGAAACAGCACTCCACTAACAGCTGTCATTTCTCGATACCCACGAATTCGTTATTCACCATCGAGTTGCCAGCAAAATATCATCAAGAATTTTCTTTAACAGTTTCAAGCTCAGCGGTTAAAACAAGTACCACCTATTGTAATATCAAGGAACTACGCAATGTGCCCACAGAGCACATTTATGTATTCCGTATGGCTGAGAAACTGCGCTACAAGCCAGAAGGTCGCGAGTTCTATTCCCAATGGGATCACTGGGATTCATCATGGCAAAACTCTTCAGGCCGCACTATTGCCCTGGGGTCGACTCAGCCTCTAACAGAAATGAGTACCAGAAATATTTCATAAGGGGTAAAGGCGGCCGGAGCGTATGGCTGACATTATCGCCTTCAAGAGTCGGTAGTGTTGAAATCTGGGAACCTCAACCTTCCTGGAACCCTCAAGGTCTGTCCAGGCCTGTACTGGGATCTTTAACATTAACTTCATTTCCCTGAACGGTGTTAACTGACTGACATATAGTGGAGATGGTCTGCGTTCTCTGTGAGGTAGGAACTGAGTCCTTATATACAAATCAGATAAACATAAGGATCCTCTCTGTGACAGACATCACAGTCCCCCGATCCTTACTTGCAGGATAACAAACCTTTATCAAACACCTAGAAAAGTAGAGAGTATTATAAATTAACGCAAATAATTGTAATAACATAGAGCAGCACTAACCATTAAGCAGTTATATTGCAGCCTGTGCCATACACACAACATTCCCTGGCCCTAACAATTGTCAATTTCCACCCCTGTACAAATTTTTAAACAGACTTTATTGGGAGGTGCCGGCTCAATATTGCTAGTGCTGCCATCTCTACAGATCAATTCTAAGCTCTAAGCCGCCGCAGCGAATGCTTCCAGAACTGAAAACCTTGCCTAAAGATATCATTAAAACTGTTCATTTTCATAAAGCAACAACATTACATCCCTGAATATTCAAGACAAAGTGCCAAGACACGGGAAGTTCGCACTTCATCATATGCGGTTATGATGGTATCTTATGGCAAAGGGTTCCTTGTAAATTAAACGACTGATATTGGATGCAAATAATTTTTCACGTTTAAATGAAATTAATTTTCCTCTTAAAGGAACAAAAAGCATACATTTATCAACTCCAGTAGAAAATACATTAAACTGATTTGAAACTCGATCTCTGGGATAATTATGTTTCAAGAGATATGTTATAGGTCTGAAGACGTAAGGGATTTTTTTTTAGGAACGTGATTAGCGACAAAATCTTAAAAATTACATTACTAAATACTGACGGATCTGCGTGAAACATTTAAGCAGTATCGTTTTAAAGTCATTTTCCTGAGTATTAACACATGTCTTGATTACCGTTGAAGGGGACGAACAGCCAGTCGATATATAATCGAACTATAAGTGGAAGGAAATACATGAATTCTGGATTCAAGGTCTTAACGAGTAACCTGAAGTTTCTGAGAGATCTGTAGAATGTCTCGTCATTTATCACGGTATAATCTGTGAAATACAATTTTTTTTACACCGAAACAAAAGGAAAGTATAAAAATACATAAAACGCAAAAAATGAAAAGAAAATGATAGTCACCAGAGATACTCCACACTTAGACATTCCTTTTACGAGAATTAAAGACCCCAGTCACTGAAATACTGCGCTTTGAATTAGAAGAAAAATGTGTTTCATATATTTGTGTGAGAATGTATGTGTATATGCATGTGTACACACACACACACACACATATATACCCAAATTAAAAATTTGGGCTTCCATTTTATTTTGAATTTTTGTTAAAGTTAATTCACCAAAAAAATTTTGTTCTTTTTAAATATGAGTAAACACTGTATCTTTAAAATACAAGTTTCACTGAAAAAAAAAATATTGTATTTTGGGACACATAAAGCACAGTTTCGCTTTGCACCAGTACCGCGAAAGATCGGATTTAGTCACAACGGTTCGACAGATTCCGGGAATTTTACGAACAATGATAGTGTCCATTCGCCAGACATACGTGTGCAATTTTAAATCAATTCACTGACCTGGAAACTAAACGTGAGAAATCTAAAAAAAGAAAAATGTTTTCTGTGACAAATTCTTACTTATTATTTATTTATTTTTTCTTTTTCTATTTTGTTTATTTAACGATAATATCAATAAACCAAACCATAAAGCGTCCAATAATTATATGATGTTAAATAATGGATTAGAAAGAAGGTAGAAGGGAGCAGTCATAGCCTAATTGAGAGCTGAGAGTCGAACACGGGAACACCCAAATACAAGTCACAAGAACAGAGCGTGAGTCATCCTGCTCGGTTTTGTGTAATACTGCAGATATCGCCATATTTATGTGATATCTATTTTTGTTAGTTGACAACGATACACACCCATGCGGTTCTAAAAGGCACTCAAAGATGAAGTAAGCAGATTTTTGCAATTATCGATGTGCAAACAAAATCTGTTTCAATGGACATTAGTTTCCCGGTGAGACCCCTTCCTGTGTGCTTATGTTTTGTTTTAAAACATGCCATCTTTTTAGGTTGTAGAACCAACTTTACATGCAATAAATAGGCCTGTTTCCCTCACACGTTATCAGATTGACAACATGTTTCCACACATCACAGTGCAATCAGCAGGGCCTCTGCGTGGTTCTTATCATAATGCTGCCAAGATTAACTGAATGATAAGTGACTAGAGTCACAGTAGCACTTTTCCATAGTAAAACCACTAGATGCACCAATGTACCAAATTTATTTTATTTTGGAATGACACTCTACATGTTTCGGACGGTCTTTCCGTCCATCATCAGGAGTTCAAGACTGTACATTCAGCAACAGGCATTTGTCAAACAGATACTGCCGTGTGCTTGCTAGCGGGTACCCGCTGCCTGTTGCTGTATGTACAGTCTTGAACTCCTGATGATGGACGGAAAGACCGTCCGAAACATGTAGAGTGTCATTCCAAAATAAAATAAATTTGATACAATGGTGCATCTTGTTGGTTTTACTATAGAAATTATTACGATGCACGGCCCTATGAACGTCAAATCACAGTAGTACTCTTTCATACATTCTAAAATTTAGGTCAAAAACATAAATACTTAAAACATAAATTTTAAAACATTAGAAAAAGGCGTTCCTTCGACCATGACGTAGACTTCGGATTGCGGACTTATATTCTGCACTGGCGCCAGTGATTATCCACAGATATGCTCGAAGTCCACTATTGTTTGAGTCCTTAGTGTTGTCGTGTGTGCTTTCCGTGTGCCGAGCAGAAGCCTACGTGATGATACGTGTGATATGTCAAAACATGGTGCAGAACTTATAACGTGTGAAGATTATATTCAATGCACGTAAAATTCGTTCTACAAACCAGTTCATCATACGATTTTTGTACACAGAACACTACAATTCCTTGTTTTTATTCCAATAAAATCTATAGCTAAATAACAGTCCAGATTTCAGGTTTACTATGCAAGTCTCATAGACCTATAGTTTGTAAACTGAAACTATAATTTTAAGGTGTGAACTAACACTAATTCCGAATAGGCAATTATAAAGCGCGGAAGTTTTGGCTACGTCACGGATCACTAATCGTAAGTGCACGGGAGACTTACAGGTTGTGATTTATCGACGTGCCAAATACGTTTTAGTGACGTCTTGTGCCACAACACCAGGCCCAAAGTCATTCTTAATACAGATATTTGAAACTGCATCTCTCTTTTCAATACAAACATTCACCGACTAACGGAACATCAAGTTAAGGCAACTTCAGACATCCGCATTTGAACAAGAGAGGTAAGATGCGTATACCCTAATACTGAGGCACGTTCGCGTAACCCTTGTTGTCGTGGACAAGTAATAATCATTAAATATTAAGAGCGTGCGTGTGTCTGTATTCTTGGCCTACTTTTCATCCGGCAGGCAGAGTGAATATCTTTCAGCAGCACTGTCAACATCTTATGTTTATGGTCCCGTGCATCGCTGATCTATATTAATAAATGTCCAACGAGATGCAACACAAAGCAGTCTATTTATTACTCAACAGGTTCACTCTACATGTTTCGGGCGTCAGCCACACACATCATCGGGAGTACACAAAAATGTAACTACAGCCTCCGGTACTGGTCATATTTTTTGTGCAGCTACCTTCCTCCAACGTGGCCAGGCTAGCTTGGTAGCTGCACAAAAAAATATGACCAGTACCGTAGGCTGTAGTTACAGTTTTGTGTACTCCTGATAGTGGGTGTGGTTGGCACCCGAAACATGTATAGTGAACTTGCAGTATAATAAATAGACTGCTTTGTGTTGCATCTCGTTGGGCAATTACTAATATTGTAAACATCTGTCGCATGTATGTCCCTACCATATTGCGTTTTCACACGATGTAATAAACGATGAGATTTTCAGAAAACACTTTTGAACATAAAATGCGTGTTTTTATTTTCTACACAAATTTATGTGAAATACTTGTCGTTCTAAGGAGAATTTTTCACATAAAATACTCAAGATTTTAATGAAACTTAATCTTTCTCCACAGAGTTTCGAAAATAATAAAATACCAAGTTACATGGAAATTCGAAAGGTCGGAGCCGAGTTTTTCCACACGGACGGACACACAATAAAGCAATTTTGTGAACGCTCCTACAAAGTACAGTAATTTAATTCTTCTTCTTCTTCTTCTTCTTCTTCTTCTTCTTCTTCTTCTTCTTCTTCTTCCTCAGCTCTACAACTCTTTGTGAGTTTTGACTTGCTCAATTATTCCTCTCCATGGTTTCCTTTCCTGTGCCTTGTTTCCAATTATTTACTCACATCTTCCTCAAATGGTCTCTCACGTCATCATCCCATCTTAATCTTGGCCTTCCTTTCGGTCTTGTTGCGTGTGGTTTCCATTTATAAATGCTTTTAACTACTCTTTCATCAGGCATTCTTTCAACATGTCCCACCCA
>Ga0136643_10013539_pt1 | contig 12214 bp, 4 predicted proteins | sample TergutLab28metaG_FD_96883 | JGI IMG/M metagenome (GOLD analysis project Ga0136643, IMG submission 96883) | Labiotermes labralis P1 segment gut microbial communities from Petit-Saut dam, French Guiana - Lab288 P1 (version 3) (version 3) | ecosystem: Host-associated > Arthropoda: Insects >...
ATTTTATGTCAATGAAAAATCCACTGACACTAGCTAGGATCGAACCAGCGACCTTCCGATTTGTAGCACAGCACCTTAACCACTGTGCTATCGCGGTCCCCAAAATTTACTCTGTAAGCTACATAAGTTCACACACCAACAAATGCACTAGTTATTAACTTTGTTAAATAAAAAAGTTATAGTGATCCCGTCGCAGACCCGGTGTGGCCCAGAGGGTTGGTAGAAGTATAGCTCTACTCTTCCATGAACGCGGCACTAGAAGAGGGTGAGTGGTCAGCAGCACTCCCCGTCCGCAATTTACCCCCGGGAAAGACTGGTACCCATTTTATAGGAGTCTGGGTGGGCCCCAGGGCCGGTCTGAACGGGCGGAAAATCTCGTCCCCACCGTTATTAGATCCCGGACCGTCCAGCCCGTAGTCAGTCACTATACCGACTGAGCTACCCGGCCCACTTATTAACTTGGTTAAAAGTTTTAAATTTACATTATATATATTAGGTGATGTAATGGCGTAATTTTACCGAGTGTTTTAACATAAATATAACTTTAGTTAGGCACAGATAAAGCTCCCTGATGATAGTCATTAAAGACCGAGACATGTAGGAGCGATATTATTGTGTATTTTAATGTAAATTTAAAAATTTTAACCAAGTTGATAAATAGTGCATTTGTTGGTGAGTGAGCTGCGTGGATTTCAAAATGCACAGTGCGACGATAAAAATTCACACTGTTAGTTACATTTGATATACATAAGCACTGTAAGAATATTTTATTGCTGTAAAATTAAATTAAAGTATATTTCACCCCTAGTATAAGCCACAATGGCCCATAGGGGAGTAGAAGTATAACTGTACACTTTCTTTAACTTCGGCGCTAGGTGGGGTGGTTGGTCAACTACACGCATCAGTCGCTTTACTTCCGGGAATGACCCGGTACCCATTCTAACTTTATTGGTGTAAGTTTCAGTAATATAGGTGTTTGTTCCCAGCTGATGTCAGTTAAGCCGAAACATGTAGGAGCTAAGTAAGGGTGTAGTAGACACTAGTGAAACTGTGCATTTTTTTGTACTGTGACGATTTGTAAGTACTTTTGTATAAGTGTCAGTGCACGAGGAAATGAAACATTATTGTATCTTATATACTGTGTGTCACTGTAATATCATTGTCAGTTGCCATAATATTGGTTGCGGCTGACAGTGGCGATGTGACTGTCTTTTTATTGGTCGTCAACATTCAGTAACCTGTCTTACAAGTCCAAAACCTCTTCCAAAGTCAGCTCTCCACATAGTGCGATCTAAAGCTTCTTCTTTCAAATGAGAGTGTTCTCTCGTTTCCTTAAGGTCATCCAGTAGCTTCCTACGTCTTCTTTCTCGTCTTCCTGTCACATCTATCTCCCCTTTTATCTTTCCTTCAATTACCTGTTGTAGACGGAAGGTCGCTGGTTCGATCCCAGATGGTGTCATTGGAATTTTTCATTGATGTAAAATCCTTCAGATCGTACTATGACCCTGGGGTCGACTCAGTCTCTAACATAAATGAGTACCAGGAGTATTTCCTAAGGGTAAAAGCGGTCGGTGCATAAGGTTGACAACCTTATCACCATCCTGTGCCGTTGTCACGAAATCTGGGAACCTTAACTTCCTGGAACCCTCTGGGCCACTGCAGGCCTGTAACGGGACTTCTTTACCTTTTTACCTATCAGTATTAACCATGGGGACGACGTGAAACTTGCAAAACGCTTGCTACCTGAGTTTGCGTGAGGGATGCTTTCCTTGGAACTTCAGTTCTATAATGAAAATTGACTGTACTACAATGAATCTGCTATTTAATGTGGTAATATATAGTAGGCTATGCACAGGGCGACCGGTGATTATAGGACAGGGTAATGTACTGTTCATGTAATCCTACGTGCATATTTATTTATGACAATGAAATGTACCTAATTTTAACTGGACTGTATTATTTAAACCCGACATATTTAATGAATAGTGGAGGATAGGTAACAAAAACTGAATAGGTGCACAACACCGCCAAATGCTCATACACTAACTGGTGGAATTTTATGACTGATATTCCGGTTTGGAGCGTTTTCATTGTAGCATGCTTTCATTGAAGCGAAAATTCATTATGTGTTTCGAAGAAGCGAAAAATCTCTTTTTTTCGAAATAGTCACTGTTACGAGTAAAAATTGATGGGCTTTTGTGAATGCGGTAATGAGCTTTCTGCTTGTATAAAAGGCCTAGAATTGCTTGATTATCTGGCAAATAATAGTTTCTCAAGGTTTAGACTGCTTAACGGACTTGTTAATCTCAGCGACAATTCTTTGGCCCACCTTTCATATAATTTGCCTTTCAGGTCATTGGTGTTTTTATGCTGGCGTATCGTTGATAAATTACACAAAAGAAGTCCTTCGATGTCAAGTTCGGTGAACGGGAAGACCAAACTTTTTTTTTAATACAACTGAATCCCTTATCCAAGGAACCGAAAACTTAGACTTTTTTTGACAGAAGGCAGTTTTGTGGGAATTTTACAGCTTCTTTTCTTTCTCTTATCGGAAATCAAATCTTTTAAAATTCTGCACTCATTAAATTGGGGCACCCGGTGGCGCAGTTGGTTGAGCCACTGCGCTACAAGTCGTAAGGTCGCGGGTTCGATTCCCGATGGTGTCATTGGAATTTTTCATTGACATAATCCTTCCGGTCGCACTATGACCCTGGGGTTGAATCAGCCTCTAACAAATATGAGTACCAGGAATATTTCCTACGGGGTAAAGGCAGCCGGTGCGTAGGGCTGACAACCTTACCACCTTCATGTGCCAACTGTCTTGAAATCTGGGAGCCTCAACCTCCTGGAACTCTCTGGTCCTCTCTAGGCCTGTAATGGGATTTACTTTATCTTTTTTTACTCTTTAAATTGCCAGAGTACCATGGTATCTGGGGACTGCAGTGGCACAGTGGTTAAGGCACTGCGCTACAAATTGTAAGGTTGGTAGTTCGATTCCAGATGGTGTCAATGGAATTTTTAATTGACATAATCCTTGAGATCGCACTATGGCCTTGGGGTCGACTCAACATCTAACAGAAATGAGTACCAGGAGTATTTCCTGGGGATAAAAACGGCCAGTGCCTAAGGCTGACAACCTTACCACCATTCTGGGCCATTATCACGTAATCTGGGAACCTTAACTTCCTGGAACCCTCTGGGCACCTCGGGGCCTGCAATGGGACAGACTTACGTTTACCAGGGTATCTGGCAGTTATTCTTAAATGTAATCTCAAAAAATTTTGTCTGTCCCTGTGGAACATAATATTTCTTGAAATTTGTATGGTTTACATTTACATTTTAAACAACGTCTGGAAAGAGACATTGACCCAGTTGTTAAAACTGCAGAGAAATAAATACAAAGTTGTAATATCATATTAACTTCTTTTATGGTCGTTATAAGTTGATAACATAATGCAGTCAAGCGGAAACGTGTAATACAAGAAGGCTTCACTTAAACGGAATACTGGCAATACGTGATCTGCAACTTTAAATGAACCATAACAACGAAGGTACCAGCCAGTCACAATTCGGGGCGAAAATTCACATCTGCGACACAGCACACATAGCTGCCCATAAAACTGTTCAGGTATTACTCAACATGGATAAAACCATGCTCTGTTTCTAAGCCTACTTAAAAATTATCAAATTACTTGTCTGTCCCAGCTGTAATACTAAACCCTTACGTCACGTCTGTAAGATGCTTATCCTCTTTTAGAATTTCTTACTAAATAGCTTATAACTTCATCATTAGCAAACGAAATAACTTAATGGAGCAGAGCCCCCCTTGAAACACAAAGAGTCCCTCAACTTGGTCACAACATTTTCCGTGTATTAATGAATTCGAATGTTTATTTCCCTACGTACACAAGCCCTCTGCTTGTACCTAGTCTAAGACAGATGAATCCAATCCATACATTCCCGTTCTATTTATTTAAAGTCCGTTTTAATATCCCGGGTATTCTTTGGCGCAATTGGTTGGGGCACTGCCCTACAAGCCGGAAGGTTGCGGGTTCGATTTCCAATAGTTTTCAATTGACATAATCCTTCTTGCTGCACTATGGCCGTGGGGTAGACTCAGTCTTGAGCAGAGATGAGCATCAGGAATATTTCCAGGGGAGTAAAGACAGCGGTTGCATAAGACTGAAAACCGTACCACGTCAGGTATGTTTCGTCTAGAAATCTGGGAGTCTCGACCTCCTGAAACCCCCAGGGCCTGTCGAGGCCTGTACAGGGATTGCTTTACCTTTACATTTATAATTTTAACATGCTACCCTCTTCACCTAGATCTTGTAAATGGACCCTTTCTTCCAGGTTTATCTATCAAAATTCTGCATGCATTTCTGTTCTCCCCCATTATAGCCACATTTCACTCATTTGACATCTTCCCTGATGTGACCGTCTTAGTAATATTTGGTGACAGGTGCGCATCATGAAGCTCTTCGCTGTGGTAATTCTCTGACATCATATTACATCATTTCGAGTCTATCGCGGCACAGATGAAAACAACATTTTCTTTATGGTATTCTAAAATTCATATTTATGAAAGGCGGAGTTTTACTAAGTTACATAAAATTCTGAAAAGCTTAAACGAAAGCATCATAATTTTTTTACGAAGTGGCAACGCTGTACAAAATAAACGAAAATCACGTTTTTATTCTGCTTTAATTTGCATGTCTACTGTAATGCCTCGTGTGTAATTAAAACCTGAAACTTCACAGCATGTTGATATTGAGTGTAAAAGAGTGGAGAGTTGGGTACTTGGAAAAAAAAAGTGACAATTTTGTAGATAATGAAGTACTTCTACGACAGACGGTAGGAAAAATGTGTATCTGAAGTCGTTCTATAGTCTTTGGAAGGCTGTTAAGCATTTTTTTTTATGTATACAATATGTTATACAGTCATAGTCATCAGATGGTGACGCGTAGTGTTACGCCATCTTTATAATATTGTTTTATATTTTGAGCGCAATGTTTTATTCAAACGCGATGACTATTTCACATTCACTGGTTTAATATTGTTTCACAAAATTTAACATTCATATGTCCGTACATTGTTAATAGATTCTCAAAGTACAACGAAGAAGATGCGAACTTTCTCAATTTATTTATTTCTGTAAGACGCTGTACATGTTTCAGACGGTTTTTCCGTCCATCATCAGGAGCTCAAAACTGCACGTACAGCGTCAGGTATTTGTCAGACCGATACTGCTACCTGCTGCTAGCCGTCCAGGTTCGCAGCAAGTAACGGTAATGGTCTGACAAATACCTGACGCTGTATGTGCAGTTTGGAGCTCCTGATGATGGACGGAAAAACCGCCTGAAACATGTAGAGTGTCTTACAGAAATAAATAAATTGAGAAAGTTCTTAGCTTGTTGGTTGTATTTGAGAATATTCTTTCACCGCTTGGTAAATGAGATGCTTGGACGGTTATGGAGGTACGCAGAAAAATGACTTTATGATCTAAATTTAGTTATTCTGTGTCGTTTGCACTGCGAACTGCCTTATTCCGTGGTATAGAAACAATTTTCTGATCCCTTCAATTCCATTGTATATTTCGGGTCCGTTCTAACTTGTTTTCAGACTATTTACTTGCTAACGTCACACCAACTTCCGCAAGTCTGTAACCTCTGCTACATAATTATTTTCCCTAATCCACCGTTTTGCAGTAATTGCCCCAGTTGTTTGATCGACTGTTTCCGTTAGCATGTGAACTGCTCATGTCTCCCTAGGAAATTAGATGTTTTTTGATATCGTCATTAGTGACACTAATTGGTGACTGTGCGTGTTCTTTTCAACAGCCCTGCATTGTATTGCGATTGTTTGTTCCCGTGCGCAGAACTTATTTGTCTAAGGAAAATAATAGTGACGGAAATTGACATACAAAACAAATCAACCTCCACTACATTCCCAATTCCAAAACAACCGCTATTTCTTCTTCCAGCGTTGCCTTTACATCAATATAATGGAAGGGGTTGTAACTGAGGAACACCAAGGCCTTCTTGTGAGCTTGATGGAAAAAATTTTATCTTTTATGCAGCAGATAGCTTCTCCAAAATGCGAACATAAAAACAATTTATCTTTCAGGCAGCAGATAGCTTCTCCAAAATGCGAATATAAAAAAAATTTATCTTTTAGGCAAAAGATAGCTTCTCCAAAATGCGAATATAAAAAGATATCGAAATTTTCTCTAAGATTAACTGTACTATTTTAAAAACTGTACATAACACATAGCTGCTTCTGCAAGACTGTCGGTAGCGAAGTTAACTAACGTGTTCTTCAGTTGAGGCATCCCGTTGTGTCGGTAACAATGAAGTAAAAGGCAAAGGAAGTCAAAACACAACTAGTTTTATTGGTGTTAGTGAAACGACATGTTTCGACGTACTCGGAGGCCATCAGCAGGTTTGGAAATTTCTAAGAGACTAAATATTGTTTGTCTGTGGCGGATGTTGAGATCTCATCATCTGGCTAGATGATGAGATCTCAACATCCGCCACACACAAATAATATTTAGTCTCTTAGAACTTTACAAACCTGCTGATGGCCTCCGAGTAAGTCGAAACATGTCGTTTCATTAACACCAATAAAACTAGTTGTGTTTTGCCTTACTTTGCCTTTTACTTCATTAACTCACGTGTTTTTCTTAATTCATAAGCATTATATATACCGTAAAATGAGGTTTTACAGCACTGTTGATGAAGCTTACAGTCTTCTGGGATACGACGCCGTGTTGGTGGTAATATATTGGCAACGTTTCGGAGCAGGTTGCCTACATATTTAATGTAGGCAGAATAAAAATATATTTCAGTGACTACCGTCAAGGTTAGTAAAACATGTTCTTCGGTGTACATTACCATTCAACACGGCGTTATGTCCAAGAAGACAGTAATCGTCATAAATTCAAATACAAGTAAACAGAATCTGATTTTTTCATCGAATATAAGGTGAAAGTGAAAATCAGATTGAGAATTTGTCTAATTTTTAATACAGCATTTAACATTCGTCGAACTCTTCTTCACTTTGCCCCCCACTAAAGTCCCCTGACGAAAACCTTTACACGTCGTTTGTTCCCCTTTAAATTAATTAAAAGCTATTAATTAAGGTAAATTTTTAGTTATCGTTACTTAAGCCATTTTACTGCTAAGGTGTTTTTAAAAGTGATGGTAATGGCACCGGAAGCAAGAGGAGGGAAGTGAGTAGAAACATTGTCCCTTTAATTAAACTAGATAATTGATATCGCAAAATCCAACTTAGATCTACTTGTGGTCTCTTCGGACTCGAGGATCTGCCTCAAGAGGAAACTTCTCATCCCCGGTTTAGCTTCCTAAATTTGCACGCTTTCATTCCTCCAGAGGTTTCCCTTTCGCCCCTGCCAAAGACTTAGGATATGTTTGTGCTAAACCTTATTAGTCATTATCAGCGTCGATATTTTAATGAAGCCGTCCTCCTCTCCACTTCTCTCTGTTTGTCACCTCGTTAGTTCTGATGAAAGACATCCGGTAGCAGCTCTTTGTCGGGGGATGCGCAGCGGAGCATTTGAGCAAAAACTGTTTTACTGATTAAAGTTATCGCCCGTCTCACAGGCAGGTTATTTCTTGTTAATAATTACTGTACTTCCAATTAAAACACGTTCAGCTGTGTAAAAGCTTGCTGCGATTATTACAGAATCATTGCCCACCCCTCTCTTATCTATAAATGAAAACATTGAAGTATCAAAACTTATTATTCTTTCTCTTCCCGAAATGTGTGGTACATGGACCCTCGTTTCGGAAGCTTTTAGTAACAGGGTGCTGAGAGAATATTTGGGCCTAAGACAGTGGCAAGTAATGGGAGCCTGGAGATAACTGCATAGTGAGAGCCGTCATTTACCTTCTAAACCACGTTACTGAAGGAAAGATATCAGAGACGAGAAGACCAGGAAAAACACTCGCAGCCGCTGGACGACCTTAAGGAAAAGAGAAGTAATGGAATTTGAAAGCGGAAGCACTAGATCGCACTGTTTAAAGAACTCGCTTGGAAGAGGGTACGAACCTGTCGTGAGACAGCCTGCGTAATGAATGAATGAATGAATGAATATATGAGTGAATGTAGCGCATACGGGAGAGAGGGAGGTGATAAATTCACATGAATTTTTGGTCCGGAATTGGAAGGAGGTTTAGGACTAGACGGTAGGTTAATATTTAAAAAAGCTTGAATAAAGGGAGTGTGGATATAAGAACTTACCTGGCATCACGTCCTAAAGAACAGGAATTCTCCGAAACACATTCACTGCTGAAAATCGTACTGTTTGATTTAAGTTCGTTGACTATTGGTAAATTTGCAGATACAGTGGTGCTGATAAGTCCTTAGTCCGACCAGGAAGGAACCAAGCTAATATTTCTGTCAGAATGGCGTGAATTTCTTTCGGCGCCTTGTCTTGCAGGAAAAAAAAAACTCGATGACAGCTCGCGTCTGGATGTTGTGAAATCGCGGGCGTCCCTGAAATGCTTCCGAGCTTGTTTCCTTCCTGGTCGGGCAAAGGACTTATCATCACCCTGGTACAATTTAGAGTTGAGGAAATACATAAAAGAAACATTCTCTTCTGAATGTTACGCCTATAGTATGATAGAAAAATGCTGATATTTCGCAGTAGCATGCTGTCGCCATTTTGATGGTCGAAGAATGATAGACAAAACTGTAGTCCCTCCGAAACGTTGGTAATTATCTAGCCGACTCCACAGTGTAACAGAAAAACAGTCAGCTCCATAATTACTGTCAGTAGGGCCTCAAACCTCAAGCACCTAGGACTTTCTTATTATGTGTTATGTTGACCGTGCATCTTATTGCAGTCTTTGAGAATAACCAACTTGACGCACAATTCTTTTTCTTATATTTGTTTATTCCAATTCCCTACATGTTTCGATCAACCAAGTGTTCATCATCAGGAGAGTCTATTGTATCAATACGACTTCTGGTATATGTCACTCTATGTAGGTGACCGTGTGGTATGCAGGTTTGTATGCTTGTGAAAGTAAACCCTCTATTATATCGATTATGGACATTCACGAACGTTTTATTTGATATCGGATAATGATAGTCGCACCTGGACTTTATAATTCCCAAATTCCTCGCCTACCGTTACTGTCAGCACATAATTTAAGGCCAAGAATGGAACGTTGATAAAACTGAAACGTTCAATATCAATTGCAAATAAAATTCGCTTATGATATTTTGGAGGAAAACTTTTCATCTTATGATTAGATGATCCGTGGAATTTCATCAGTAAAGAGTAGAGGATTTTGAAGTCTTTGAGACAGTGTAGATCTGTGAAATTTCTCTTGTGAGAAGTAACTTTTCAGTGTATGCGAGCAGCAATAATATGAGGTAACCTCGCATTTTTCCACTTTGCAATTTTTGCGTGTCCCGTACGGTACAGTAAATCCTAATGCTTTCCGCAAAATCTGCAACCGGTTGGTATTTCTAATGTGGACAAGTTGCTTTCCCTTTTAGGTAGAATCTGAAGCTTTGTGTGTGAGTATAAATTGGATCAATGTGGGCATTTAAAGGTTCGCTTGAGACAGTTTTACAAGTTACAAATTTTAAACCTTTTAAAGCCTAGCAGTTACCTGTGTAAGTGAAAGGTAAACTGCACCCTTGTACTGGCACTGAGTCTCTGTACAGGCCGTACAGTCTGTATTCTTTCTTGACCACTGCACTAGAAGGGGGTGAGGGGTCAGCGTCACGCCCCGGTCGCTCTTTACCCCCTGGAAAGACCCGGTAACCATTGTAGTTACTCTATGTACCACCAAGTTTATCCCTCAACCCGCTAACGTGGAAAATATGGTGAGCTCTTAATAATGCCAGCAGATGGCAGAAGGGATTTAACTCGGCGTTTAAAGGGTTAACATTCAACAATACAGGCAATGTACGTATAAATGTAACATCGATGCACGTTCGTGTAGCCATTGTTGTCTTGGAAAATAAATATTACATATTCTGAGCGTGCTTCTGTGACAGTAGTTATCCAGCATGCAGTGCTCTTGCGCTGTATTATCATCTGTGGCCTGTCCGACTGTACCGTATTTCTTCACTTTATCTCATAGAAGGCGAAATTTTCGGGAAAACGTTATTGAACCAAAAACGTGTGTTTTGATTTGCTCTCGACTTTTGCTGAAATATGTCTTATACTAAGAAGAATTCCGCGAGATATTGTTGTAAATTTATACAGTTCTTCATGTCAGATTTTAATGAAAATTGAATTTGTTGCACGTAGTTGTTTAAAAGTAACGTAAAATACCAAATTTCATTAAAATCTGTCCAGTGGGAGTCGTCTTGTTCCATGCGAACAGAGGAGCGGACAGACGAACAGATAAGGTGAAGCCAACAGCCGCTTTTCATAGTTATACGGACACGTTTACAAATTCTACATTCTACCTACAGGGTAGGGGGACCGCGGTGGCACAGTGGTTAAGGTGCTGTGTTACAAATCGGAAGGTCGCTGGTTCGATCCCAGCTAGTGTCACTGGACTTTTCATTGACATAAAACCCTCCGATCGCACTATGGCCCTGGGGTCGACTGAGCCTCTAACAGAAACGAGTACCAGAAATGAGTAAAGGCTGACAAACTACCACCATCCTGTGCCGTTGTCACGGAATCTGGAAACCTTAAGTTCCTGGAACCCTTTCGGCCTGTTCAGGCCTGTAATGGGACTGCTTTACCTTTACCTACAGGGCGTATTTATGCGTTTTGTTTGGTTCTCAGAACAAATCACAATTATCTGCCTATAAAGCAATAACTGATTTGTTTTTATAACCGAAATGGGAAGTTCTTACTGCGTGGTACGGGCTAAATTTTCAAAATAAAATGCAGGTTTATTTTAGTTTCTAAATAATAATAATAATAATAATAATAAACTGCAATTGGGTTGTCACCCGGTGGCAGTGGTTATTTTACGTGTATACAAAATATGAAATTGGTTACTAATAATTTAAGTTGGGAGGGCTACATGAGAAGCATGTAGTGGCAACTTGGAATCTTGGGAACCATCTCAGCATTTGTTTATAGACACAGGGAAACCAAGAAAAACCTGTGACGGGATGGCCAGTCGCAGGACCTTCCGAATACTGACTTCAAGCCAGCAGTCCGGCATCTAAAGTAAAAACAGCATAGACACATAGCACAACAAATACACATAAGATGACAACAATACACACAAGACCACTACAACAATACACACAAGACGACTAACAAGTAACAACAATACACACAAATGTTTAAACGTGTTGTAGAAATTGGCGGGTGGGTGCGCAAGATAGAGGCGCTGCCGACATTTGCTTGAGAATGCCAAAGACCACCCAGGGCTGTAGAGCCGATGATGATAATTATGATGATGATAATGAAATGTTTAAAGGTAAATATCCGAAATGTCTTTGAAATAAATGGAGGGTTTAGAATGTCTTGACGGCTCTAATGAAGAAGTATTCATTAACGACGTTGGTCTTATGTATTTTGGTTCGTAATTAATTTTCTTTTAATCATTTTAGATTTCGGTTAGATAAGTTACAACCACATCTCTCGAGGCTGTTCAGTCTGTAGACACTTACATTACAGTCAGACATATCTGATCACCAGTACAGCAGGTGCACGTACTGAGTAATTACAGTCTTTAATACACTGACGGGCAACTTGCAGTATTCGGACCTTCCTCCTACACAAGTAGGGCGGGGCGGGGGGGAGGGTGTGGCACGGGTGGAATGATTATATCACATATTCGTATATTCAGATATTTTGAATAAAGTGCAGGTCCAAAGTAATTATTTGATTTAGTCATGAAGTACAGACAACATTTTAAGTTTTGATTGGAGCCGTCCTGTTGTGTTATCTTATATAAATATCAACTATAGATTATTCAATTCAGTCGGAACACAACAAATAATTTATTATCAATCTATAAATGTGGCAACATGTTTCGGCTCATTGAGCCACCTTCAGGCCAATTCACAAACCATATTGAAGGTACGTTCGGCAGATATGCACATTGTGGGATCCCAAATGTTTACAAATCTTATGACAGTGGAAGGTATAAAGACTGTTTGGTAGTCAGTATTATATTATATTATATTATATTATATTATATTATATTATATTATATTATATTATATTATATTATATTATATTATATTATATTATATTATA
>Ga0136643_10013541_pt1 | contig 12214 bp, 5 predicted proteins | sample TergutLab28metaG_FD_96883 | JGI IMG/M metagenome (GOLD analysis project Ga0136643, IMG submission 96883) | Labiotermes labralis P1 segment gut microbial communities from Petit-Saut dam, French Guiana - Lab288 P1 (version 3) (version 3) | ecosystem: Host-associated > Arthropoda: Insects >...
GTAGGTTGTCCGCCTTACGCACCGGCCGCCTTTACCTCCAGAAAATGCTCCTGGTACTCATTTCTGCTAGAGGCTGGGTCGAACCCAGGGTAATCGGAAGTTTTTTATGTCAATGAAAAATCGACTGACACCAGCTGGGATCGAACCAGCGACCTTCCGATTTGTAGCACTGTACCTTAACCACTGTGCCATGGCGGTCTCCCCCCCCCCCTACGATGGGTACCGATAATGTCTTCCCTGCGAGTAAAGCGGAAGGGCCGTGAAGCTGAGCACTCTGTTCCAACCAGCGTGAAAATGCAGAACGAGTGGAGCCGTACCTCCATTCCCCCATATGGCTTCCCGGCGTGTACAAGGAGAATTTTACATTTACCTTACATCATAATTACCTATCAATTTTTCCCGTGACCCCTTATTACTGGCGAAATAGTCCCCGACATATTCTGGACAGTAGAAGTGAATGCGTTGTCCCTGCCCGGTAATGATTTCCAGTTTATCCAACTTGTATATTATAACTACCACTTCCTATCAAACACATACAATCTGTAAAACGAACTGAGCTGTTTTTGCACAGCTGTCAACACAAGAATATTTGACATGCCCTCAACCTACAGAGCTTTCGTAAACTTTAATTAACATAATACTAAACCATTCCAGTGTAAACGCTGAAAAAATTAATCCTCGAAATGTTATGAAGCCTATCTAAACGATTGCAGTGACCCTGACAACGACTTCATGCCGGTTCAAAAGAGCTTATTTCTAGAAACCTTTTAGTTATCGGTTGCGCAATTAAACTTTAACTTATATTTGCCCAGCCTGTTGCCATTTGAAGTAAGTGAGCTACCTAATCCTATCAGTGTAGTGCAGACGAAGTACACACACCGAATGTAATCGACATCAAACAGTTGCAGGGAAGAAATAAGCGGAAAGGTTATGATTTCCCCTTTAATACTTGCGTTCGTTTATGTACTTTGCGTGAATATAACGCGTAGGAGCACTGCACAGGTAGGAACGCGCTTATAGTCCATTTCGTCCCGGTGTTTGAGAGCCGATGGATCAACATGTGCCTCCTTACGTACGGGCGACATTTCTTATCTGTTTACTTTATTAATTCACTTCTAAAGAAACCATGCAGACTTTCGTTCAAAAAGTCATCCCTCCCATGACAAATAGATAGGGATTTGTGTGTCTTACGATAAGGAGAAGGAAAAAGGGACGTCGGAAACTTTATTCTTTATTGGTCAAATAAAACATATGTTAACAGTAAGAAACTGAAGGCCTTCGAAGCCACTAGAAGTGATAACAAATTCGGAGCACAAGACGTAACAAGGAAATGTCGGTATGAGTATGCATTTGCGACCCTAATCGACGTTGCTAATCGCCCGAAAGATGTCACAATAAAAATAACTATCTTTAACGCTGATATGAAGCTGTTTGATAATCCGAAACGAAGGTGTAAAGACGTGATATTTCGAAGAGCCAATTCTTCTGGGATATAACACAGTTTAGGTGCAAGATTTTCATCACAACGTGCCGCCTCCATCTTTAAGAAAGACAATAGATCTTCTGTGACTACCCCGAATACCGAGGCATCAGTCTCATCCAAAATGTTGGTACCTAAAAAAATGTCTCTTTTTCCGTGTGCCTGAGCACGGCAGCTCTATCGCTTAGAGAGCCTACAGCCGCTAGGCAATCCTGCCAAGTACTGAGGTGCTCAATGAAACAATAAAATGGACACTATGCATACACCAATATACACGGCGTCATATGCCAGGAAAATGAAAAATCGTCATCAGCACCGCTGCCAGAGCCTCAAATCGTGCATCGTTACACGCGATGCCTCGTCAATTCAAGTCATCACAACAGTTCAGGTTATGTGTGCTTTAGAATTGCAGTCATCGCGCCACTCGGCACACTTGCTGCAGGTTCAACCAAAATGAAATTAATTGAACAGGCTGAAGTGTCTTCTTATAACGATTCTACGTAATTGTTTGCGGGTGATCAAGACATCCATTGCCTTCTATGAACCCAGAGATTCTTCACCTCGTTTAGAAATGTCCCTGTAAATTACCACATCCTAAGCCAGTTAAATCTATTTTCCACCGTCACACCTGTTTCCTAAACAGGTATTTTTTGTCTCTAGTCTATACCTAATGTTGGATGTGTTATTTTCTGTTGGGATTTCCTGCCCAATTACTGCGTAAATTTGTCAGTTCCTCTTTGTGTGACATGTCTCTTTTACTGCCGCTCGTTATGTGTCCCTTGCGCATCCTTCTTGATTTAATCACAGTGTACTTCTTGACAGAGGAGGGAATGTAGGTACAAACTCGGCTGCACAAATAACCCCCCTCGTGCGGGGGTGTTAGGACAGTGATCGCGGCATATCAAGCAAAACCGCGTTATACGAAATTATTATAGGAAAGACAGGGTTACGAACACGCTGAGGCATATCACACTCCCACCCCCACCCCCTACCCTTTATCGGTTTAAATACTTACATTTTAAACACTAAACACTGGCACAGTACGTGGCTGGCTGATACAGCTTCCGGGGTGGGTGAGTGAGTAACTGCCTGTGTTTAGTTGGGTGTATTTAAGATTTTCATTATCCAGCAGAACGTGAAGTGAGAGAGAAAACCAACAAGATGCAACAGTTAGATGTTTATTTTCAACAATTTCTCAACATGTTTCGGGCATCATTATGCCCATCTTCAGGAGGACAAGACGTATGTTACTGCATGTGGTGTGCTGCGCTGGTTCTGCTGGATGTGGTTGGTAGCGGTTGTGGGGCGCTGCCTTGTGGGGTGCGAACAATAACCTTCACAGCACTCGCACCCCACAACCGCTACCAACCACATCCAGCAGAACCAGCGCAGTACACCACATGCAGTAACATACGTCTTGTTCTCCTGAAGATGGGCATACTGACGCCCGAAACATGTTGAGAAATTGTTGAAAATAAACATCTAACTGTTGCATCTTGTTGGTTTTCTCTCTCACTTCACAATTTGCTTACGATGCACGGTCACAGAAATCTAAACCAGCAGAACATTTTGCATATATATTTTTTTTAACTGCGTATGGTAAAACGCATATTGCAAGGCGTTACTATGTTATTATGACAACTCTACACTTACTTGCTCTATGTTGGTTCTAACATCCACTTCAAAACTCGGGCAGGACTGCAGTAAATCATTAAGGTCCGTACTCGATGCCAGCATGCTGCGTGCTGCGATGTTCAGTGGGATGTGATGTGGGGTTGAAGCGTATATGGAAAACTGGACGAATCAGACAGAAGAGGGTACTGTCTTTTATTTAACTTACGAGCTTCTCAGAATTCTTGCTGACATGTTTGCGAAAGCCCAAGTGAGTACAGCCGGCACGCTACCGAAATACAAATGACAGCAGTCGTCGCTGAAAATTTATTTATTTTTAAACAAGAGACTTAAATCTTTAATTTTACTGCTCTTAAACTCTAACACACTTATCGTTATGGCATGGAGGTATCCTCAGATTGTAGGTGGGAGAGAATATCTTCAGATGTGGTTGGTAACTGCGAAAATAATGATACAGTAGTAGCGAACAGTCGACAGTGGGCGGTGATCGAGTTTGGTGATTTTGTGCGCTGCTAACAACACCTTCACAAAAATTTAGCAACTTGAGTAAAGTTTAGCCTTGGAAATACGCGAAATTTTATTAAGACGACATTGAAACTTCTTTCCACAAGAGGCAGTTAATACCTAAATACGAGCTGAGCGAATGTTAGCTTCTGAAGAAAGGTATGGTATAAGCCATTTAAGAGTAAGTAATTTTGCAGCATCGAAAGCGATAGCAGACTAACAGATGGTGAGTACAAATGGAACTGGAAAGCGGATACCTATAGTCGCTTATGGTCAAAAGTTACCCCAGCTTTAAGAATGGTTAGACGGAATGAATCCACCGACCCTTCATTAGAATATCCGCAGACCGATTCAGAAAAGAATGGTCTACCTTCCGAAAACCAGTACAACCCTTTACCGCATCACTCCATAATTTGGTTACCATGGGCAGGGTAACAGTAAAGAGGTGTCAATTATAATCGAAAGTGACTCTCCACGCCCCACAAGCTTGCATGACCTCTGTTACACTTCCACAGACCCTCACGACACCCTCTCTAAGCGCCTGCACGAACTGGGGACAAAAACAACCCTTGTTTCAATCTACATCAAATACCTTCTTACCACGGAGAGTGATTAACAAGAACACGACTTGAAAATAGAGATACCTAAATAAGGCAAAGTAGAAACTTTTAAAAGAAGACAGTTAATCTTTTATTAGCATATTAAATCTAACAATAGCGGTAGTCATAGCTACTACCATCGTGAACTGATCTTTTAGAAATCGGACTAATTTACAGTGTCCGTAAATACATCTTTTAATTTATTTTATACTCCGCCATTCTGTCGATCTATTGAAGACAAGATTATATTGTTGCAAAACTGTGCACAGATTTATAAAACTTGTCAGGTGTTAAACTATATAGGCAATGCTTTACATCACAAAACGTTAATATACAAGATCGACAAATCTAAATCAGGCCAGTTGTGTATATTCAATATTTGGTCGTAAATATCTGCCTCTTATTGTGTTTGTCTAACAACGCTAACATTTACTAAGGCTATATAACATTTACAGTAAAGAATTACTATGAATATGGAGCAGTTGATTGGAAATATAATTAATTAATTAATTAATTTTGTGTAAAATAAAATACCTTAATATTTTAGGGTAGACATACAACCGAAAAGAACACTGAAACATTTTCAGCCATTTTAAGATGATGATGATGATGATAATGATAATGACAGTAATAATAATAATAATAATGTTTCGGATGGTAACGATTTGGCTATCCGTAGCTAAATGAATTCAAATCGTATTGCGGAGGTATGGTGGTAGGGGCGAAAATAATAATAATAATAATAATAATAATAATAATAATTATTATTATTATTATTATTAACTGTAATTGGGTTGTCACCCGGTGACAGTGGTTATTTTACGTGTATAAAAGATATGAAATTGGTTACTAATAGATTTAAGTCGGGAGGGCTACATGAGAAGCATGTAGTGGCAAACAAGTTGACCTCCCCACTCCGCTTTCACCTCCTTATTTTCGTGCGCAAGGAATGTATAGAAGCTGAAACAGGCTAAACGAAATAGCAGACATTTCTTGAAATCCACATACCTCGCAAGGACAGACAGAGTAAGCTACGTGTACCCTTGCATTTATGGAAATAAAGACGAAACTTGGATTAATCGCGTTTTGATTTTCAGATTTTAGTGAACCTAGTTAACTGATACTCGGCACAGAACATCCGCCAACGCACGCACACACACTGGCTATGCAGTTCAAAGCGACAGATTTATTTATGCTGTATTCGAAAACTATGGAAATACGAAGGACAATAACATGAATTATTTTTCAGGGTCAGTACGTCGGTAAACTTTGACAAGTTCCACGAACACTACATCATATATTGTTAATCTTTGATCTGCTGGCTTTTGTTTTAATGGTATAAATTATAAGACACTTTTCCGGGTAAAGTAAAATCTATGTCTCTACTCAGAGGATCACGTCGTAATAAGTGGACAGTGGAGTAAATCCCCACATTAGCATCGGCGCTACGTTGTGGTAAGTTACCTTCACTGGTGGCAGCATTACCCCGAGAACATACCGCATGTTACGCACTGTAAGGAGACGGGTAAACACCAGAACTGATCTTGAATCTAGTGTGAAAAATATCTGCAACTGCTGTAAATCTAATTCATAGCACTTATTTTGATTGCTAGAATTAACACAAATCATGCGCTAGATTTTGCTGTCTTCCGGGATGTGACGTCATACAGTCTGGTAGCTTTCAGAATATCATGCTGCCGCCAAATCAGGGCAGAGGCTGATGGCGGCAAGATCCTCTGAGGGTTGGTACACTTGTGTATATGAAGTCACATAACGCACTTCATAGTCAACCTCCCCCCCCCCCACCCACCCAGTAGGGACCACCACATACTTCATAAATTATGGCCTATTTCTAGAAAGGCATTCTTTATGAACAACACCATAAAGTATTTTATACATTAGTTGTTACTGTTGTGTGTTTCAACAAGAATCATACATCAAATTTCACATCTGACGTCTCTGACCAAGAAGTATCACCGAATGGCTGCGCCTAGTTAATATTCTTACCCGCCAAAAACAGGTGCCGGAGAAGTTGCCGCACGAGTAAGGCTAAAACCGTTGGAGGGTTCTAAGCGCATCTCCGCAAGACGGCTACATACTCGTACATTCACACTCTGCTCACAGCTAAACTCATATTCACGATTTACTTACTGTATTAACACTGAAATTTCTTGCGGCCTTTCAGTGCAGCGAAGTGTGCTTGAAACACATTCAGATAATTAACAAAGACTAATTCACGGTAACCGCATTACTTCTGGGTCAGGTATTGTTTCGAAGAATAACTTCACTTACGTGAGCGCACCTGAACACCAGCATGACCGTTGGTCTAAACAAGTACCTTTAGACACAGGCAAATAATACTAGCCCCAACCGCGACATGACCGTGCGCCCTGCAAGATTGTAACAAACCAACGGACGACATAAGCGTGGACATAAGATTGTGCTGGGTCCAGGTCCCTTGCAAGTAAAAGCAACACACGTTTGTTTTTCACGCATTTGGGTAGCCATAAAATTAACTTGTTATTATCAAAATGTGCTCATTCCACTTCAGAATTCTCCGTACATTATGTGCAAACACAGATAATCCGAATTTGATGTGTATTGGACCGTGCATCATCTTGATAACTGAAGAATAAAATCCAACTAGATGCCACTTATTACTTTATTATGCTTTATGTTAGGCTCAACATGTTTCAGGCACCATTATGCCCATCATCAGGAGCTCACGACGATAGCGTTGGTTACCACATAGGCCGTCTGGGTGTCGAGTAGCTGCTGGTTGGAAAGTTAAGTGCAGGCAGGATGGATGAGTGTTCGGACCGAAGGCCTGATCAGGCCACTTTGGAGGGAAGTAGCTGTACCAGTACCATGACCTGTACCGGAGGCTGCGGTTACAGTTTTTAGTACTCCTGAAGATGGGTGCTGTGACACCCGAAACATGTACAGTGACTTTGTAGTAAATAAATATCTGCATACTGTTGCATCTGGTTGGATTTTTATTAACACTGAATTATGATGCACGGAACCATGAGCTTAAAAAAATAAAGAAAAAATGAAAGGCATATAAATATATAAGAATATCACGACTGAACACAGAAGCATGTGAGGATCTCGTCCGTTCCTTTCCAGCTCTCCTTGAAGCATATTCATTCCTGCCTTTATTTTACACTTTTATATTTTTTATTCAGATAATTTATTCTTGGAACACTCAAAGACTTGTGGTCATTGGAAAGTGCGTGACAAATGAAACAAGCAGGGAAAAATGGAAAAGCTATTTATAAATTTGACCGAAATTTGAACCTGCACGGGATGTGATCGTTACATCAGCCAGAGCACTGGGCTGACACTAAATAGTGAAGAAAAGCACTTCGCGGTATATTCATTCATCCTCGACTACCCCTCATTTACAGGAGCAACACGTCTTTTATTTCAATGGTTTGTCTTGTCCAAATGTTTATTTTTACCCTTCACTGGATTTCAGTCTTAACTGCTGTGTTTTTTACCTAAACAATATTCCCTGTCATTAGAATACTTCCCTTCGTAAAAGTCCCTCCGCCGATTACGTGTACTGTCTCACCACAACCCACAATCCGCAGTGCTGTATTTAAATATACGTCATGTGAGGGTCTTTAAGTGAATGTGTGTATTCCGATGTCATAACACGATACAGCACAACACGCCAGTTTTTAGTGTCTCAAAATTCAATTCTCTTTTCTTCCCGCTGGCCATTAGCACTGCCTGGAGGCCGGCCATTTTTGTCAAGTGAAACTAAACGAGACAGAGAAGAGTCTGCTATTGATTTCCTGAGTGGGACCAACTCCCTGGGTGAAGCGGGTCTTGGGTCGCAAGGGGTGGGAAAGGTAGCCCCGCGAGGTCACTGCATCGACTAACCCACCTGGATAGTCATCGAGATAACTAGGGTTCAAGATTATTTATAACATACATTGGAGTATTTCCGAAAAACACTTTCTCAGTTTCCTTGACAGTCCTTTTAAAGCCACCAGTAACTCGACCGATCAAAAAAGGCTCCGTCTACTAAACCCGCAGGTCTAGTAACCGTCTTCACAAAAATTTGTCATCGGACACCACTATAGGCCACTTTAATCCAGTCTACGCCTTCATTTTAGTTTCAATAAATACTTCGAAAAAATTATTCTAAACTTCTGAGCCCAGGGGTTCAAAGTAAGGTTGCCTAAAGAAGCCCAAATGAGTGGATCTGGCCCTGTTTGCCCTAGGATGGTGTTCGGCTCTGGCTCCGAAATTTTAATTAATATTTTAGAGAAACGATGATTGACGAATTCCTAATAGTGAATGAATCTAGATTAATCTATCATAATTAAAGTCTACAGAATTATATTCCATTTTACTTGTTTGCTTGCTCATTAACGTTTCATTTAACTATGGCGCCATCATCTCTGTCCATACTGCACCAAAGTGTAGGAAGATTACTAAGTAATTACTGACAGGGTGCGGCATGAGTTGAGCTAATTCCCGGAATTTCCCTGTAAAGACTGAAGGAAGTCACTAAGAACCTGCCTCACGACAACAGGTCTGCGGGTAGAAGTGTGAGCTCGGTACCTCACGAACAAGAAGCGTAAGTGCGACCAACTTGAGATCGATATTCCATAGCATCGAATCCTATCTCATTATTCATATTAATGTTATTCTCCTATTAACAACCTCTTTTACCGATTACTATCTTTCAGTTTCTAACAAACACTTTCTATGCACTTCTTACTGTCCTGGGTTTAAAGACGCGTTAATTCAAGGGAATGCCAATGCTGCTTGTGTAAAGAATTTTCTTACCGTATGCAGTTAATATCCTTCACATTTACTGTCAGACACAGTGGGAGAGTGTCAATAAGGCAAGTGTCAAAAAGTAGGTAATATTGTTTAGAATATGGATTATGTAAGTTATCGAAGCAAGAATGAAACGAAGTACGTGGCACGTATGGGGCAGATGAGAGTTGCACACAGAGTTTTGGCGGAAAACCTGACGAAAGAGGCCACTTGGAAGACCTAGGCATAAATGGGAAAATATTAAAATTAATTTTCAATCAGCGGAATAGGGGCATGGGCTGGATTGATCTGGCTCAGAACACAGACAGATGGCGGGCTCTTGTGAATACGATAATGAACTTTCGAGTTCAATAGTATGGGTGTAATTTCTTGATTGGCTGAGGACCCCTTAGATTCCCGAGGACTCTGCTCCATGCAGCTAGTTGGCAGATTTGTGTAAAGCAGCATTTCCTTAATTTTCAGACTTCCAAATGCACTAAGTTACTTTGTGAAAGTAATGCATCAAAACACCGGCACTTTATTTTACTTAGTTATATTCAAAATAGATGCACTGTGGCAAGCATTAGCTGCACTACTGCACGCCTCACACTGTGGTTATCTTCAGTTGTTCCTCCTGCAAATTTGTACCATGCATTCCGATCCTGTTCCATTCCTTTCTTTCTTCTGCAGAGATGTTTTGTGGTGCAGACTAAATTCAGTATTATACGTCACACGCGCTGGTTCTGTTGGTGTCTTTATGTTACTAACGCCTTGTATTGTTACCTCAGACCTCAGTTTCTCAAACAGCTTCCTTACTTCACAGTTAATTGGTGTACTCTGAAAAGTATTTGGGAATTCACCCACTGATTACTCTCGTCATTAATCCACCAGCCAGTAACGGCACCTAATCTGCCTTACCAATCACTTAGGCAAATGACAGACATACACCACATTTTGTTGCAACATTTTGATGTGTGTTTAGTCAGACCTATTTAAGCGTCTTACATATTCATCGGAAAATTGCGTCATTATAAAAAATACGAAAAATCTCCTTGTTTGTTTGAGAGGATTCTTCCTTGGGTCTTTGGGGATATGCAAGACAATGGTAAATGGAGAAGACATCATTCTGCAATATATACAAAATATGATACAGATGTGGTAAGAAATGCTAGAATGAATAGATTAAAATTGACAGGGTATGTGACACGAATGAAAGACGAACCAATTCCAAAAAGGATATTCTTTGCCAGGCCGGAAAGGAAAAGATGGATGGGAAGACCAAAGATGAGATGTCTGGATGGTGTCATCGACAGCAAAAGAATAACAGACGAAAGTAACTGGAGCAGAGAGGCTAGGGATAGAAATGAACGAAAAAACCTTCTGAGGAAAGCTAGGGCCCACCCAGAACTGTCGAACCAATAATGCTAATGATGTTTAAGCCTTACTTTATTGAGGATATAAATTAAGTTAGACATATATACCTTCAATTACACGATTGGTTTTAATTAAATATTAAATGAGACGTCTATTGTAAGACTACCATATGTTGAGTTGATTTTATTTCGTGTTTATTGCGTAAGGACTCATAGCTCTACTCTTTCATGACCGCGGAACTAGCAGGGGGTGAGTTGTCAGAAGCACGCCCCGGCCGCACTTTACCTCAGGGAAAGACCCGGTACCCACTGTATAGGAGGCTGGGTGGGCCCCAGGGCCGGTCTGGACGGGCGGAAATTATCTTCCCCACCGGGATAAGATTCCGGACCGTCCAGCTCATAGTCAGTCGCTATACCGACTGAGCTACCGGGCCCACATATTCTACCTCATATCTTGTTAAAGTTATAAGCTCCATCTTCATAACGTTAAGTAATGCCATGATGGCGATGATGAAGTTTGTGGTTTAATAGAAGTAAGAGCAGTAACGATAATACCAACACGTTTTATTTAATGTAGGAGCCAAGGTTAAGATCAAATAGCGTCGACGTATAAGCAGCTGAAGGGAATGGAAAGTACTCGGAGAGAAGCCTGTCCCACTGCCAAATTGCATACTGAAATTCCATACGGAATTATCTGGGATAGAACACACGCCTCCGTGGCAGGAGGCCGGTGAATAAGGCTACAATATTAGCAGTATGACTAACAGCAGAAGTAAGGAACAGTTAGAGTAAGCCGGTAGTGATAAAAGAAGTGGTAGACCTAGACATGTGTGTTAGTACGATATCATTCTTCGGTATTGTAACGCCGCCTTTCCACATAAACATTAGGAATATATATATATATATATATATATATATATATATATTTTAAATTCAGTATGGTTAAGTGACCACGTTCTAAGTAGCCCAAATTATATAGTGTAGAAGAGCCGCAAAGCAAATAATGAATAAAGGCGCTGTGAAATTTTCTGTGCCCATATTTTAGGCACCATCACGGCGTGTCCCCGGACGGACAACGGGCAGACCACAACCCTGAGTCAAGACAGTCTGTCTCCGCGGCCAGATTTGAACCTAGGATTTACTCCTGCACATTCGACCGAGACGTTCGGTCAGACATTTGGGGTTACACGCTAGCGTTGCTGTGGCCGGCAAGCCGGCCGGCCAGCAGAAAACCTTGCGGGCGGGAACGCTTCCGATCTGTCACATCCCGCATGTGCTAGCTGTGTGAGTACTAACACATGTCCCTGCAGTTTAATTTTGTTTCACCACGCCCCGAAGCTGACTTGGTACAGCTAATAGTGCACCTGAAGTCTCCGCGCTTCGGATGTTACAGCTAACACTACACATGAACAGTAACTGCAGTTTGGATGTTACAGCTAACACTACACATGAACAGTAACTGCAGTTCGGATGTTACAGCTAACACTACACATGAACAGTAATTGCAGTTCGGATGTTACAGCTAACACTACACATGAACACTAACTGCAGTTCGGATGTTACAGCTAACACTACGCATGAACAGTAACTGCAGTTCGGATGTTACAGCTAACACTACACATGAACAGTAACTGCAGTTCGGATATTACAGGTAACACTACACATGAACAGTAACTGCAGTTCGGATGTTACAGCTAACACTACACATGAACAGTAACTGCAGGTCGGATGTTACAGCTAACACTACACATGAACAGTAACTGCAGTTCGGATGTTACAGCTAACACTACACATGAACAGTAACTGCAGTTCGGATGTTACAGCTAACACTACACATGAACAGTAAC
>Ga0136643_10013544_pt1 | contig 12212 bp, 9 predicted proteins | sample TergutLab28metaG_FD_96883 | JGI IMG/M metagenome (GOLD analysis project Ga0136643, IMG submission 96883) | Labiotermes labralis P1 segment gut microbial communities from Petit-Saut dam, French Guiana - Lab288 P1 (version 3) (version 3) | ecosystem: Host-associated > Arthropoda: Insects >...
GGCCCAGAGGGTTCCAAGAAGTTAAGGTTCCCAGATTTCGTGACAACGGCACAGGATGGTGGTCGGTTGTCAGCCTTACGCACCGGCCGCCTTTACCCCCAGGAAATACTCCTGGTACTCATTTCTGTTAGAGGTTGAGTCAACCCCAGGGCCATAGTGCGATTAGAAGGATTTTATGTCAATGAAAAATCCACTGACACCAGCTTGGATCGAACCAGCGACCTCCCGATTTGTACCACAGCATCTTAACCACTGTGCCACCGCGGTCTATCGGGACAAACCTTCCGATAAACGGTGATGCAGTCGCTGCCTTCACTTCATATCCAGTTTGAATACAGAACTGTAATTCCGCAGTTTAAAGATACGTCTCTGCACGCTGTCAACATGTTCTGGGATGTGACACCGTATAGTCGCTTCGGAGAAACCTGCCCTCTCAATCTGCAGGGTCCTCCTCCTGCCCTGTAGGTGGAGGAAGATGTTGCTCTCGAACACTGATAGGCATCTACCAGTCAACGCCGGTCCCAGTGGCCGCGCGGTCTAGAGCGTAGGTCTGCGGCCGCTCGCCTGCTGAGATTGTGGGTTCGAATCCCACCTGGGGCATGGATGTTTGGTGGGCCGGGATAGCTCAGTCGGTATAGGGACTCGCTACGGCATGGACGGTCCGGGAATCGAATCCCGTTGGAGGCGAGATTTTCCGCACCCGTCTAGACCGGCCCTGGGGCCCACCAAGTCTACTATACAATTGGTACCGGGGGTAAAGCGGTCGGGGCGTGGCGTTGACCACCCACTTCACATGGTGCCGAGGTTAAAGAAAGAGTAGAGCTATACGTCTACTCCACCTCTGAAACTTCGTGGCCTGTTATAGGGTGAACTTCACCTTTACCTTTACCTACCAGTCAACACGGCGGCGCAATAATGACACAAGCGCTGGAATTGCAAACCTCACAACACATGCTGCCTTCCCAGCTAAATCAGACTGCACAGTACTTCCGTCTGTTCTCTCACAGGCATGGCGTCCAGGTCAACGTCATCACGGGCCGTATTCGTATGGACCCTCGTCCTTTTTACAACGTTCTGCTACGGGGTTCGAGCCGCGCCTGAGGCCTTCAGTCGCAGGCACAGTGACTTTAACATCCACATCCCGCCAGCCGTACTGCAGGAACTACAGGAACTGGGCCTCACAGAAAACGTGTTACAGGTAAGTCACCAACACCGCAGGAACTAGACAAAGGGCGCACCGCGTCGGCGGGTACCCCAATCCTCTGCAACGAGTGGGCAATCAACATCGACGACCGCATAAATCTTTGACATCAGCCCAAAATTCAAGTCTTCTGAGACGATGATTGGTTGTTATCGACATTTCGAATGAGCTGCTTGCATCTGTCTTCAAGGTCCAAGTTTAGACCCCGAGGATGGAGGCAACAAACAATTCCGAAAAGTCGGTAAACATTCACCAGTCGGCAGTGCCATATCGCTGAAGTCTTGAATCTTCATCAACACCGCTGTGAGAACCCAAAATCTCATTCTGATTCACCCATTAGCCCTCTACGCACAGGACGTGCATGCCAAGAGCACTAACATTACAGCTGCATGCTACCTACTGGCTGCTTCGACACTAAGCAACTCTACATTTTGCACACACCACGTGGCCTAAGGGTGCTGTATTATTTCCCCGAATTAATAACCTGGTCTTGTATCAGTCGCAGTGATTTATCAACAAGGCAGGAACTGAGTTTCCACACACAAACACCAGTCAAATAACACGAAATGTTCCCTAAATACACCCCAGTGCCTCAAGACTCACCACCTTGCCCTCATGTGGATATGTGAAACAGAAGAAGAGGCGGTACAGGATGCACAAAGAGTTACAAACCACTCTCTTAGTTACACTATTGTGAAAATGGAATTTATTTCTCTGTTATCAGGAAATGAAACAAACAGAAGAACTGGCGGCTGTGCTGGAACTGATACAGCAGTACCAAAAGGAGTTGCAACAGAACCAGCAGCAGCAGCAACAGACTGATTATGACATAAACAGAGAAGACGGTGGAAACCCTCCTGCTCCTGAAATCTATTCAAACCCTCCAATCCCCACGACACTCCAGACAAAATTCTTCAGATCCCAGGAAGCACCCACCAGGGAAGAAAACAAAAGAGCAAACCGTAAGTACATCAAAACTTTGTCACATTTTTCACACCATGATTGTCACAGACCGTACAAAGTGAAAATACACAGCCGAGGTCACAAAAGGTCTCATATGTAACAACTGTGACCTTTGTATTCATTCTGAATGTATGGGTTGAGATTCTTTTGTGTTGCTGTGTGTTATGTAAAAACATAAAGATTCAAATACCAAAAACAACTCTTATATACCTGTTGTTATGCATGGGTGTGAAACTTGGTCTCTCAAGTTATGCTGAACATATGCTGAGGGTGTTTCAGAACAGGGTGCTGAGAAAAATATTTAGACCTAACAATATGTTGGAGAAAACTGGACAATGATGACTTTCAGGGTGGTTAAGTAAGGTTGGTGAAAGCATGGGGGGAAAATGAAACGCATGCTGGACAATGGTCAGGAAACCTGAAGGAAAAGAACAGCCTGGAAGACTGGGCATAGTTGGATAGCATTTAAACGGATTTTTAAAGACAAAAAAATGGGAAGGGATGGATTGGATCCATTTGTTCAGGACAGAACAAGTGAACACACTAATAAGTAAATGGCTTCCCTAAAATGCAATGAATCTCTCGACTAGCCATTTACTTTCTCAAGCGGGGACCTACTCCAACAAACCGCACTGTCATATTAGTTTTACGCATGTTGTGGTATTATTTGCAACCACATTCTTTTGTCAAGAAAGGCAAATAACAGGACATGGCTGCCACCTGTTAGTGATGAGCAGAAATACTAACATGATCAAAGTTTTCACTTCACACATGACTCCAAAACTCAATACAGCTGTCTGGAGAGTGCAGCCCAACATACTTCATGAGACAGTGGGTTCTTAAACAGCCTGATATACAAAACCATCTTATTATGTACTTCTGTCATGTTAAACCCTACCAGTTCAGTCAGTTGCTAAAAACAGCTGATCAACAACAGCTGTACATGCTACTTCAACATGTCACTACACTGTTATGTCCCAAACGCCACATATTGATAAAAAAGATATCAAAATGACAGGGCACTCTTTAAGACAAAGTATTTAATTAACTGACATCTCATTGGGCTGTTTATCAAATATACTTCCCTTTCATTTCATTTCAGATTATACATATGCATGTCACTTCAAGATATGCAATATTGGGCGGAGACAAAACTATCGCCGGAGCCCTTGGATCCGTCGCTGAGCTTCTGATTTCAGCAAACCCATATGACACCCTTACACTTTTATTTCTTCAAGGCAAGGCATAAATAAATCAAAATTTGATAAAATCATAAGAAGGTTGTTCTAAAAATTTATTCTGCATGGCTCACCCTCCCCATTTCATAAAACAGCATGCCGTCCACATCTCACAGTGTCTTGTTTTATAGTATTACAGAAGCATGAGTATTAATACTTTAGTCACACACTTTGCTGTTATGATATATTTTTATTGTGGGCAAGCTGAAGAAACACCACTCGGTGTGTCTGTCTAAACTCTTGATTTCCCACACCAAGTGTTTAACTCTAACATTGCTCTGATATTTTACTGTGTGCAAGGATACTTCTGTCAACATAGTGACCATGTTACATACTGGACAACTCAGGAATCAGACTTCATTTCCTGGCAAGGTTAACAAATTCTTTCCTATCTAAAGACTCCCATGCTAAACAACAGCCCCATACAGCCTCCTATTCAAACCTTACAGCTGTTCAGCCCCCAGGGGGTAAAGAGGGCTGGCAGTGAAGATGACCACTCACCTCCACCTCATGTAGGTGTGAAGAATGCATGAAGCCACACCTCTACTCTGCCATACACCTTCATAATGTGATGTTCTATTAAGCTAAGAGACAACTAGACCTCTTTCTCTCTCTTTTGATATTTTAATATCCACTTTACAATTTTGGTCCTGATTACGATGACCTGCTTACAAGAATGTCATCTTCCAAATAAACAACTGGACACACCTGGTAACATTTCAGTGTGTGTCTATTACTGTCTGTGTCACTGCAGATGGTGACAAAATTCAAGTGATCAATCAGAATCAGTGTGCCTAAAACTATATTATTCATGACACCCAAATATACTGCACAGGTAATTAGATTATGTATCATAAATACACACAAGGGTTGCAAACAGCCATGTCAACAAGTCATATATATATATATATATATATATATATATATAGAATTCTACAAGCATAGCCAAGCACAAGTATGCATGTCAGGTAACTTAGATTCTGTTAATGTAACTAAATTCATGAAATAGCCAACCTTCAGAAGCTAACAGTGGCTCGGGTAATTTAAAAACTTCCGGCCTTTCACGGAACCTTAAGTTCTATTACCATATTCACAACAGCCTAACACTGCTGAGCCAAACAAATCTACCGCACACTATCACACCCATTGCACCGTGATTCTTTCAGATTCAATTTAATAATGTCCTCCCACCTCACTAGGTCTTCCAAGTGGTCACCTTCTGTCTGTGTTTCCCCACGAAACCGACCCAATGTGTGCTACATTCCAGCCAACTGATCCTTAATTTCACTGCCATAGTAATATCTGGTGAACAGTAAAAATCATTAGGCTCCTCAGGATACAGTTTTTCCCAGCTTCCTGTCACTTCCTCCTTCTGAGGCACAGACACTCTGCTCGGCACCCTTTCCTCAGACACCCTCGATCATGCCATTCCCTACATGTGACAGAGTTTCACACACTTACACAGCAACAGGTACAATCAAACTTCTGTATATTTAAATCTCATTTCTAGAGAGCAGTTGGGAAGGCAAGATAATATGAACCAGTAGAATGCACTCCCCAAACATAAAATGCTCTTATTTCATCATAACCACAATTCCTATATGTTAGTGTTTTTCAAAAATATTTGCACTACACCATATTTTCAAAATATCTATTAGCTATCTTTATATTATGATTCTTTCCCATACTCTAGAGACAATAAACACAAACTTACTGTTAGTTTTCTCTGCATTTACAACTAGACCCAACCTCATTACTAGCTTCTGTACAGTGTATGTGTTGTCGGTTATATTTATGCTTCTGCATAAAAATTCAACATTATTAGCATAATTCTACAAGATTCAGATGTTACCATTGTCTACTTCGTGGACTATTTTGACGTTCTGGTGACCATGATTCGTGATAAATTCTTATAACAAAACCAACTAAATGCACTAATTTCTCAAATTTGTTTTTGGAATAAAACTCTACACGTTTCGGACAGTTCCTCTGCTCATCATCAGCAGTTTTGCACTGTACACACAGCAATGGTATATGCCATGCAGGTTTGCTGACATCCTGATCCTGCTCACAAGCTGTCAGCAAACCTGTATGACATATACCATTGTTGTGTGTACAGTGAAAAACTGCTGATGATGAGCAGAGGAACTGTCCGAAACATGTAACTTTTTTTTCCAAAAATAAATTTGAGAAATAAGTGCATCTAGTTGATTTTATTATAAGAATTCATGGCCTACTTCCACCACCTTGTGTAAAAATAAATACAAACAATAAAAAATAATCAAATATTCATGACTATGTCATTCTCTCCATAAAATGGTAATAATTTTCATAACTGTAATTTATTTAAACCAACTATGTGGCAGTAAAACTAAGATTTCAATTACCAACCAATGTAAAGTTGTGTATGTGGTTATGTACGCTGCCATTACATATGAAAGCCTCTGTGGCCTGAATATTGCTTAACGTCAAGCCAGACATATTTGCTACAAGAATTCAACTTGTTCAACAAAATTAGTTTTGTTGATGATCTTCCTTAACCCATCGAAAACGTTGTTTTGAGGACAGGACTGGTCCCCATTCTCTAGCTACAACTTAAGGTTAACACCTATAGAGCACTCCTTCAGACAAGCACAGCTTGTTTGTTCCATGCAGTTCTAATTCCTCATAATATTCTTGGGCCTTCTTAACGACATATTCTGACACAAAGTTAAAAAGTGACGGCAATAAAGCATCTCCTTACTCTTCATCATTCTGAACACGAAATGCATCAGGCATGTTCAATAAATTGTATCAATATTACGTGATAAAATTTTAGATGCACAAAGATATAATGGACTATCGATGAGGTCTGCAGGAAGCATGCAGTGTTATACCATACAGCCAGAAGCAATCCAAGTTGTTCACAGTGACATAGACCAAGTAAAGAACAGGCAACATACAGAACAACAAACCACTCTGAACTAGCATATGGAACTTATGGTCACTACTGCATGCAGATGGAACACCAACTGACAGCTGAGGCACTTTCTGAGAGATACATTCAGGGTACAAAAGTCCGCATCACATAGGATTTAACATCATGTTTCCAAGAAGCTAATGGCCCTGGTACAAATTTGCAATTCTCTACCAGCTGGCACGTTGAAGCGAGAAACTCTGAACGCCAACCATATTCCCCAGACATGAGCCATGGTAATCTGACACTCTTCCTGAGAATGAAGACATCTCCAACAGAAGCAGTTTCACTAGACACAAAATGCTCATTTTTGTTGGAATGTTTAACCCTGAAGAAGAAGGCACTATATGAGACATTGAACACCACTCACCCAGTGACTCAGTGTCACATTCTCAGAGACATGAATCATCAGCAACAATGATGTGAGAACCTCCAATCTCACAGTAGGGTCACCTCTTACAGGCACGAAATAAAACCTGTCTAGTGGCATCAATTGTCTTCCACAAACATAAGAACATATTCAACATGTGTGTGTGGGCTATACCAAATGCCTCAAATTCCTCTTAGACGCCAACAAGTTACTCCCAAATCACCTACTTCTTCTTCTATGGCGCTACAACTCTGATACAGTGTTGGCCTTTCCGACAATATCCTTCCAGTTAAGGCGGTCCTGTACTTGTTCTGCCCACTGCATAAGCTTCATCTTCTTCAGATCATTCCTGACATCATCTTCCCATCACGACTTGGGCCTTCCAGCTGGTCTTCCTGTGAATGGTTTCCATTTGTGTATTCTTTTTACTGTGCTAGTTTCGGGCATTCTATTTATGTGTCCAAACCAACTCAATTGTTGCCCAAATCACCTACACTGCCACCAAATTCTCCCCAAGCCTGGTGCATGTATATCAACCTTCACATATGTCTGATCGGTTTTATTGAACTTCAAATCTCACTACAGCAACAAACCAGAAAGCTCCATACAGCACAAGCCCAAACAATCAGTTGCAATGGACATACTGAATATAGCACAATGACAGTCTACAAAGCCACTTCTCTCAAACCAGATCTGCAGCCGTCCCCCCACCTCATCACAATGCTCGCTGTGATACTGTTATACATACATTCGGTTTAGCCATTAAATGCTATTCTGTGCAACTTAGAACATGAAACTTCCCTTAATTTCCCCCTCCCCACATTCAATTTTAGCTCAAGGCACCATCCTTGTCACTAGGTTTTTGAGTAGTTTGCACCTGAAGTGTGATACTGCGTTTCACAGTTTAGCCACGCTGTGTGTCAAAGTTCTCCCATCATCGCAGCTGCGTAACCGCAACGTAAACCAAAACACTAGAAGAACTCTGACACTCAATGCAGCTAAACCCTGCAATCCAAACCACACATCAAAATATCTGCATCTCTTTTCAGATCATAACTTACAAAATCAATAGCATACCGCTATGATGAAAATGCTGCAATATGTCACAGGGTTACAAAAATGAATGTTTTCAGTTCACTAATGCTGTAAATCCACCACTCACTACAATTTAAATTAAATCTGCAGGTTGAAAGACAACTAAAATAATCTAGGGGGAATATGAATTAGTGTGGTCTGGCATTAATTTACTGATGTTCCTCTAAAAGATGGTCACTTTCTACCAGACTACAAGGCATCACATCCCACAAGACATCATCTTAACAGTCACTGAAGTCCGATTCTCACATCTCACACAACAGAAGTAATCTGCCAATTCTGTTCTGAGAATCCTTCAATAATTCTCAGATAAAGTTCATGCATTCGAATATTGCACACTTCTTGTTTATACATGTTCAACATACAACTGTGAGCCGGATAGCATTTACTGATGACAAATACGTGAGATGAAAGTTTGAGGATTCTGATGTGCGTCATCCCCGTTGCGTTTGTACAATAGTAAGGAGCTTGGTGTATTAATACTTACAGTCGAACACAACTATATTTTCCTCTAGTATTACAGGAGGATTATAACAACGACATGTTTCGGCCCTATATGTGGGCCATCTTCAGGATGTGATCCGATAATCCAGTCACAACCTGAAGATGGCCCACATACAGGGCCGAAACATGTCGTTGTTATAATCCTCCTGTAATACTAGAGGAAAATATAGTTGTATTCAACTGTAAGTATTAATACACCAGGCTCCTTACGAGAGTTTGAGGTTTTCAGAGCTGTGCTGTTAAGGATTCATGTGTGACACTATGTCACTGAGGTGGTGCTTCCTGACATTTCAAAAGAATATTGGGAAACTGTAACCCAATGACAGGGTGTCACATCCAAGATGACCTGAATCTCAAATACATGAATTATCATTCTGTTAGCAGTTACTAAAGCATAAAGATATTTTCTAATCACCAGATGAGGAATGTTCAACTGCAAAATCTCTGGTTGCAACAAACAACAAATGCAAAAACCTGTCAAGCTATGTAACCTAGACAAACAAACAAACAAACAAACAAAAAAAAAAAACATTTAGCACTGCTCATCAGTGATACAGTCATAAGAATACATCGAAGCGTGTGCTCCTAGGACATGATCATAAGTTCCACACAAGTCTGATATACTGAATCTACAAATGTGGCTGCTGGGGAAGTAGCAGTGACCAGTACTGAACATGACAGTTGTAGTGCCACCACATAAAACACAAATTCCTTTGAGCATGGGTCCTTCTAGACAAGCTGACAGTTATTCAGCTGGTAAAGAAATTCCCTGCCTTTAATAGGACCCATGATTCACTACTTTATTCACAATAATATTATAATGTTAAATTTATGTACTCTGATTATCATTTAACTTGACAGACTCCACCCTGCTGTGCTTGTGGAATACACACAACATAAACATCATGATGTAAAATACATTACATTTTTACCTTCTTTTTTAAATAATTGTATAACTAGCCTGATGATGGACAATTTTTGATTGAAATATGTAGCTGTCATAATAAACATACATGTATTTGAGTGACCATTACAGGTGTTGTTCTTGATTATAATTTGGTACTAAAGTAAATTTAAAATGAACTGAACTGTAATATAAACGATTACACAGAGAATTTGCAGTCACATAATTCTGAAACTAAGTCCTATACTGTAAACTCCAGAGTATCTAAACCTTCTTTGTTTGCTTTCAGATATACTACCAGCTTGCCACTTCAAGATCTGCTACATGGGCAAGCGAAATCTCCACTGAACTTCTGAAGCCTGCGCAGAGATTAGCAACTGCAAATGACTCCCCTTTATATCCCTCATGTTTAAAAATCCCAAACTTTCCAAATGAATCATAAAATAAAGATGTCAGCACTTTCACCTTTGTTGTACACATTCTCAGACAATTACATTTCTTCAAGGTGCTAAAGTTTATAATTCTGATTATTTCAAATTAGCACAATTTCCATAAACCAGTGAAAATGCCTAAAAATGTTGGAAAGAAACGCTCCCTCCTACAGCTCTTTCCCAGCTGATGTCAGTGTAGTGAACAAAATATTTTGAATGTTAACTGCCAGGAAATGAAAAATATTCCCACAATAAAGCACAAGATGCTTTGGACATGGTCCTTAACAGTAACATGGAAACAAATGCAGCTCCAAACTGAGTACTTATCCTCAAAACGCGGAACTTAAATTTCCACCGAATCACGCAAATTGCCAGAAGTCCTTTTACATTAATCATATGATCATCTGTCAATCTTCGCTGAAACTTCACTAAAAGAATAAATTTATGAATCTTAAATAAGAATAAGAAAAAATTGGCTTATTGCTGTACAAGTCTGGTTCTTCTGAATACAACACATATCATTTTGTGCGCGTCTCCAACGTGACAAATGTGAAAAACGGACATGAAGTGTACACTGACACAAAAACGATCATCTCCGACACTTACTCTCCCCTTTTTATTTCTTTAAAATTCCAAATCTTATCTACAGAATGTAGCAAAAATATTGCTGTTTAATTTAGCACTACTCTTACAAAGACACTTAACTGAAATGGCCTAATTATGGCTTAGTTGGTGTGCCATATCTTCAGTACAATTTCCAACACTGCACTTCTTCTTGAGTGGCCACACCCCACCAGGCCACCATTAAGGAATGAAGCGAGATCAGTGTCATGCAAAGACAATAACAGCGAACCCCACCACCCAAATCCTCACTCTACCTCTCTCTCCTTTCATTTGTGTTTCACACATGCAACTGAGAAGTACTGACAAATAGTATTCTAAAATTTGAAATATGAATGATAAAAAAGACAGTAAGAATATATACATCAATCAGTAAAATTACATGATGTGTAATTATGTTAGTCCTATACATTTAAATTATTTAAATGTTATTGTGTACCTGTACCCAACTTTGTGTATTGTAGCAGACATTTTCCATCTTCACAGATATTGTTATTATTTTGTATTATTATTATTATTATTTTATTAACCTCATAATTATAATCTACCAGCATTAAGGTAATAAATGTGTAGTATTTTTCCTTGCATTAACTTTTGTCTCTGTTTATTAAATTATTTACATGACTATTTATTATTATTATAAGTAACCAGATTTGGAAAATAATAAAAGTAATAATGTTAACATTACATATAGACATTCCCAATGTTATTTATTACAGTAGTATTGTTTTATTTTTATAAGAAAAGATCTGTAAATGTCGTGGAAATTATGCTTTAAATTAAATCTCATACATATTCAACCATAAATATAAATAGTCATTGTGACCAGGCTTCCTTTGTTCAGCCAAGTAATGATGTAAAATGAAATCCGCATTTTAACACCCTTCTTGGGACTTCTGTAGGTTGAAGACATGAATGAATTAACATTCATTGTCTTTAACCTCTTACTGTCTTCTATTACAAATCTTCTATCATAAATTTTCTGTAGAAGTTCTGTAAGAAGCTTGAATTTGCAACTATGAATATGATACAAGTCCTGAGAACTGCCTTTGCTCTTTACATTCTTTAACATCCTCTCTGGTAGTTAAACAGGTAGCATGAATGGTACATTTACATTTGAATTTGATGTTTGTTAGACCGTGCATCATTGTGATAACTGAAGAATAAAAACCAACTAGATGCCACATATTATTTTATTACACTTCTTATAGGCTGAACATGTTTCGGGCACTACTATGCCCATCATCAGGAGCTCGTGACTATAATGTTGATTACCACATTGGTTGTTTCGTTCTTGGTTTGCTGTAGGTTGGAGGTTAGGTGCGGTTAGGCTGGAATAGTGAACGAAACGACCAATGTGGTAATCAACATTATAGTCACGAGCTCCTGGTGATGGGCACAGTAGTGCCCGAAACATGTTCAGCCTGTAAGAAGTTTAATAAAATAAGAAGTGGCATCTAGTTGGTTTTTATTCTTCAGATATATTTACATATTTCCCCATACCAAAGTGGATTTTTTAACCAGCTTTCACATTCACATGAACTACAACTGATAACAGCAAAGCTGGAAGCAAAACACTGGAATGGGTTAAAGTGTCCAATGCAGTTACTAACCACAGTCATAACACATAACCACTCTCTGACCAAAGTAAGAAGAGGCATCATAGCATTCAGTCAGCAGACTTCTATGCAATTCTGTATAACCTCAAACTGCTCACAGACTTGAAACCTAAATGCTCTGGCAAATCAGGGCGGTCACATTATTTGTTCCCACCCATAAATTTTATCTAAAAAATACGAATTTCAATGAAAAATATTACAGTTAAAGACAAATTTAATTTTATGCATACACTGCCACACACACACACACAAACCACACACACACACACACGCACATGCACACACACACACACACACACACACACACAAA
>Ga0136643_10013548_pt1 | contig 12211 bp, 8 predicted proteins | sample TergutLab28metaG_FD_96883 | JGI IMG/M metagenome (GOLD analysis project Ga0136643, IMG submission 96883) | Labiotermes labralis P1 segment gut microbial communities from Petit-Saut dam, French Guiana - Lab288 P1 (version 3) (version 3) | ecosystem: Host-associated > Arthropoda: Insects >...
ATCTTATATTTTATTTACAGAACATCTCTCTTTTCCTTTGCCTTCGAAACCAGAAAACGGAGCATTGCTATCAAGAAGTTAAGATTCGTGTTGTGAAAAACGCAACTAGAATCTCGGCGCAGGAACTGGTTTTTCTGGCGGAGACTTCTGCTTATGTCCCTCCGATCTTGGTGTCGTGACTATTGTCAGAGTGATGTCAAATGAGCCAGTACAAAGCAACTTGCAGTACGGAGCACGACATTAAATATGACACAAGACAGGCAATATACGTATAACGTAATATTGTGGGTCAAGTTACAATTTGAAGTGAAAACACAACAATGCTTTCTGTGGGTGTTGTTATTGTTGAGGTACATGTCAGTGTCAGCTATATAAAATATTGAATGTTGCATAACAATACTTTTATGGTATATTTTTCACCGGAAGCAATGCGCATTGAATGCACCTTTTGTTTGTAAGAAATTGTATTCCAAGTTTTTTTTATTTATAGATGTTATGCATTCTTTCTTGTTGAGATTTTGCTATTTTGATGTATGAACCGTGCACCTGGTGCAGTTTATTTTCCAAACCAATAAATGCACCACACACACACACACACACACACACATACACACACACATATATATATATATATATATATACACACAGTATTTTATGTGTTTTGTATTTGTTGGTATGGATAATAAACTGTATTCCCAGTTATTAGCACTCTTTTCACATTTTACATACAAAGGCTACATTGAAATAAAATAATGTACGTTTATGGATATTTCGAAACAATATTCCTTTGATTATGGCCTCGTTTAGACTGAGAAGTGTGCTAAATATATCGTAATGACATGTAACTCGTTGCATAGTTTCTCAAATTTCTTAAGTGTTGGCGCAAAACGTTTTATGATATCAGAAGGAATTTGTCAGTTATGAAGCATTAAGTATTAAATACAGTGAAAGTGTATCTGTATTCTTGATTTAGTTACTAGGCATGAAAATCGCATCTTTTGTATGCAGCATAATATTGGTTTGGAAGGTCTGTCGAACTGTGCCATATTTTTCCACATTATCCCATAAATTGCACAATTTTCGGAAAAAAAGTATTGAAAATGAAACGTGTGTTGTAGTTTTCTCTACAAAGTTTGTCTGAAAGATTTCTCATTCTAACAGAATTCAGCGAGATATTGTTATAGGTGCACACGGGTCTTCATGTAAAGAAACCATTGTTCTAGTATTATTTTAATGAAACTGGAACTTTCTGGAAAAATTTCCAGAAAATTCTCAAATATCAAATTTCATGAAAGTCCGACAAGTTGGAGACGAGTTGTTCCATGCGGACAGACGAACAGACACTACGAAGCTAGCAGGCACTTTTTGCAATTTTGCGAAAGCGCCTTAAGACGTCACTGATTTCCCAACAGGCTATTTTATCAATGAAAAACGCGACAGAACTCCATGGATAAGAGAGAGACAATAGCTGTTTCGTCATAGGATGGTAGTCCGAAATAATCGGCAGATAATATCGACAACGATAATCCGAATAGGATTCAAATTCATCGTCTGTGTGTTTCTGCGATTTATGTTCTCTCGTGCTGTATATCACACAGACACCGATAAAGGCGTGACTGGCCCTGTGCATCATTCTATCATTGCTTAATCTACGACGCTGAAAGGCTGTCAGACGTAATACGAGTGATAACGAGCAATGCGAGTAGCAACAACTGTAGGATGGCTGAAAAGTGATGAATTTCAAAGGATTTGTAGGCAAGCAGTGGTAGCCCAGTCGAGGTAATATTTCTGCGTGTATTTGGAAGTATCCAAGAAATTCACGAAAATGCTGTTAGTGACGTTCCTGTTCCGGCCGAGAATATCCCAATTCGTATCTTGAAATTTACCACTGAAACATCCTGCTAGGTTCCAAAAAGTCAATTTGGCGTTTTGTAACAGATTCTTTGCCAGTTATTATTTGATGAGGCCAGCTGCGCAGTCATGCTGACAACATGCCCGAAAGCGTGGGCTTTGAACATACTTCACACATTGGAAAATATTCCACTTATAGAAAAATGACAGAAATAAAATACGTGGCCAGGTTCTTTGTCGGCTTTTTGTGTCATTTGAGAATGAAGGGGCCTCTGGGAATGGGGCCTCTCTCTCTGAAGAGGCTCCGTGGAGGGGAACTTGGGGGGGGGGAGGGAGCACCTTCATTGGGGACCCTGGAAGATATGTTCAGAGAGTGTCCGGATATGGGCATCTCTCTCCACAGGGGCCCCTATAGTACCGAGGGGACCTGTGTCTGGGGGAGGGAGGCTCTTATACCGGGGACTTTGAAAGATGGATGTAAGAGGGCTCCTTACTGGGGAACTCTAAGATACGTAAAACAACGTTCGGAAATGGGCGTCTATTTCCATAGGGCCCCACTTTGGGGGAAAATGGGTGGGAGTTTCTTTCTTGGGGCCTTCTTATTACAGGAATTTTCATTAGGTTCAAAGGGATATTCAAATGCCCTGTAGACGAGCATCACTCTCCATAGGGGCCCCTCTGGGGAAACAGGAGAGGTTACGTTTGCTGGGACTTTTGAGAGGAAAGAAGTAGTATATCTGGGTTCCTTTCTTGGAATCCAGAGATCATTAAGATTTTAAGTCTGGGGGCCACGGCTCCCATAATACGATATGGGTCAAAAAAAGCGCCCATCTATTAAGGCTTAGGTGCATCGGGGATGAGAGGCCCGCAGCCAACTGCTGATTTATCTATCTATCTATCTATCTAACCATCTGTCTATCTGTCTGTCTGTCTGTCTGTTGTCGGTCGGTCGGTCGGTCGGTCCGTCCGTCCGTCTGTCTATCTTTCTATCTGTCTGTCTATCTATCTCTCTGTCTGTCTGTCCGTCTGTCCGTCCGTCTGTCCGTCTGTCCGTCTGTCCGTCCGTCCGTCCGTCCTTCCTTCCGTCTGTCCGTCTGTCTGTCTATCTTTGTTTCACTTTAAAATTGTTATTTAGAAGATCCGTTCTGATAAAATTTGATTTGCCCTGTTGATGGAATACGGTTTTTTAACGGACTGATACAAATGAACACTCAAAAAAATGCGTCAGTAATTTGCGATGAAGGAACTGATTGAAGAACTGATTACCTTAAATACGTCGATTTAATTGAGTATTACAAATTTATATATAGTGAATAATAATAAGAAACAGTGAAAGTTTAATTAGGTAGAGAAATTTTTACTGTATCATATGACAGGTTTCTTACCGATTTAACTCGGATTTCGGCGAGTAGGTCAAAATGCAGGTAGGCTAAATGCCGGTAGATAGGAGAAGAGGCAGCAGCAAGGTGCATGTGACCGGCGATGATAATCGCATTATGCTGTGTATCATCAATCTGGTGCTTTCTGTGAAAGTCGTGTTCGGTGCTTAGATCGTACAAATCACAACATATGAACATTATTAACCATTCTAAAACTGAATTACTTATGCATATCACTTGCTATGGCATTTAAATTGTTTGCACTTTGCCCACAGAGTGTATTTATGCGTTTAATGTATTTCTTACAATAAGCAGCAATTATCGCTTTATAAAATACGAATCAATTAATCCCGTCCATTGAAACATGTTGCGTTCTCTGAGAGATAGGAAATTAATATCTATGCGCACATACGTTGTTTTTCTGAGTATTTCCAGACTTTGCAAATAGAATAACCAAGAGGCTGTAAAAGATCAAGTCAAAAGTCATTTGAATAATCTCTACATTATTTACCTTTGCTAAAGTTGTGCTGAAACTGAATTATATCAAAGGCCTAGCCGGAGTGTGGAGAGCAGAACCCATGTACCCATACCACCCACCCTACATAACACATGCGAGACCTCGTGCCCACCTCACCTCTTACCTCCCCACTGTATACAACCCACATCAGTCGAATATAGCTGGTTCCTAAGTTTTTTCATTTCTCAACCTGAATATGGCCAATGTCAAGTGCCGAAACATGTAGTTGTTTTTTAAGTAATAAATTCTATACATATATCTACCATCATATAGTTGTGTTAGACAAGTACGTACACTCCATCTAGCTTATTTACAAACACAACGGGAATGACGAACCTTAAGACCGCAGAAGTGATAAACATCGAAATACACAAGAGAAACTAAATACCTTTCGTAATTGCAAACATAAAATATTGTCAGGGATGAGATGGAGAGAAATCCAAAATATCACCGTGTAGAAAGGCAGTAAGGTGTTATTCTCAATCCTCCTTTTTACGTTTTGAAAGGACAGTTCTGACATAAAATGAAGCGCGTTAGTCCTGACAAGGGAAGGCTTTGCATAGAAGTGAAAGCTTTTTTGTTGAGAGGACAAAGTTTATTATTAGCAGCCCACTTAACTTTTGCAGAGTTTATATTCGTATTCGTTTAAAAAACACCCTCAAACACCCATATTTGATCTTTGATACATTGTCGACCTTTCTGATTAGGTTATTATTTTCACCTCTTTTTATTCGCCGGGAGTACCTTCAGTTCTCGGATTGATTTTATCTACTTTCCTTAACATAAGTGTGAATTTCTTAATGTTCCTAATCGATTGCTCTTCTCCTAGGAAGGTGAGTAAAACCAAATAGGTCATATGTGTTGTGAGATTTTATCCAATTTCAAATTCTTACACTTACCTACGCGTATTACATAAGATTTTAATTCATATTCAAGAATTTAAAGTGTCCAATTTTTCTGAAGTAGCCATTTCCATGAAAGTTATTTTTAAATTTTTCCCTTAGATAAATTCCATGGCAAATTATAAATTCTGTTGCTAAACACCTGCTAATAAATATGTGTATGTGTGTGTGTGTGTGTGTGTGTGTACTATGCTGAGGATAGGGACAGGTGGTAGACACTTGTGAATGCGGTAATGAACCTTCGGTTTGCATAAAATGAGGGAATTTCTTGACTAGCAGAGAACTAGTTAGTTTCTCAAGAAAAACTCTGCTCCATGAAGCAAGTAAGTAAGTATGTAAAAAATATAATATATATATATATGTATATTGTGACAGAGAATATACTTTTCGTCGTTTATCAAAACCCAAACCTAAATCACAATACTTCCGTGGAGAATTCTCTTTTGCAGCGTCAAAATGATGAATACCGTATGAGGAGAATGTGTTATTATGCTCTATGTATTTATTGATTTATTTCTAATTCCTGTTCTTACCTGTTTGTGCGCTTTGCTTCTCCGTTCTGCCTCTTTCTTTCTTTCCTTCTTTGTTCTTATTCCCTTCTTTATTTTCTAGTAATCCCTGAACTTATTTTACCTGTATTTTATCGAAGATAAAACAAAATGTTCAACGTATACCTCGTATAGTATTCCCCAGATTTATTTCAGTAAGCACAATACGGAACAAAAGACACGTAACAAGAAACAATACATATATTTTTAAGTTCTTTTTCAGACTTCCCTTCGTTATTCAAAATAATCAGAAGCAATGTGCTATTATTCCTCTACTGCGGTCTCTCTCAGCGCAGAAGTTGCCTTTATAAGCAGGGTTTTTATTTTTTCAAGTTCTGTTTTGTTTTAGCTTCTTTTTATTACATAAGCTTTAAATACGCTTGGCGTTGGCTTCATGGATCTCTGGATTCAGCAACAGACTGTGCAGATTTTGAAAACAGTTTTATTTATAGCACTTCCCGCGGACGAGTTAAGTAATTTGTAAGTTATTATCCTCGTTTCAAAAATTTTCTGCACCTACCATTTTAATTTCTAATTTTTTTTTTACTGACCTTTCATAAAATTTTCAAACTTTTTACACCTTTCATCAGACAGCTCATTCAGTGACGTTGTTACTGCACATACATTAGAAATATGAAACGACGCTTTTGATACTGTTGGCCACAGAAAGTTATAAATGTAAGGAATGACACAAGAGTCACGAATATCACTGTGCTAATGTCTATAATACTTACACTTTTATTGCAGTTGTGTGACGAAGGACTCTCACAAGCGATTCCCGAATGATATCCAGAAGAAGGAACTGCCGATTTCGGTAAATATCAACCAGTACAGGGTGTTAGAAAAGTCACTAAGATTCGTCATAATTCACGTAGCAATACACAAATTTCTCAGCAGTTCTCAAAGCTGAAGATGCAAGTCCCCCTCCCCCCCCCCCGCACATACACGCACACAAATTTGGGTTTACTCTTCCAGAAACATCAGTCTGTCTTTTCAGTAGGTTCAGCTAATCTTATTACCAAAATATACTTCTAGTTTCAAACCCACAACGTATCTCCAAAACAAAATATAATGCGAATAATATTAAAGAGGAAATGTTGCCAAAGCGATGAATAAGATATTGGGTGGTGGAAACCCTCTAACAGGAAAATGTAAATAAACAAGGATAGGAACTGACTTTTCTAGTACGAATATTTTAAAATAAAGCAAAAGTGTTGAAACGAAAATAAAATATTCTTGATCTGATCTTCGAATGATATATTAAAGTTAGACGCGATTCTAAAAAATCTCCCACTTTTATGGCATTTTATTTACAGGCCCCCTCAAATGACGCATAGTAATGTTGGTACCTCTGACTGCGGAGGCGCAGCATGTTAACATCTTTGGGACATCAGTCCTGGAATTAGAATGTTGGGTTACAGCTGTCGAATAGAATTTCTGTGTTCCTCTTACCTCCTTATGTCTCCTTTACTTCATATAACATTTTATTCTGCTCCTCTTGTAATCCTCAGATAGATAATAACATTAGGAGACGTGAACAGCCTCAGTACACTACAGTTTGCCATAAGTATTCTTGTGTCGCTTTTCCTGTAACACAAACAGCAGCACTACGAGGCATGAAAAACCGTCTCAGATACGAAACTTCTTTATAAACAAAATAAAATTTAAAATGTTTAAGACTTCTAAGGTAAACTCGTCTGAACACTTCAGGGATGGTAACTAAACCAAAAAGTGCCCATAAATTTAAAAATGTATATGTTAACAAACACAGTATGCCTCCTACATGCTTCGGCCACTCTTGTGACCATTCTCAGCGAAATACATTACAAAGAGTATATTACGCAGGTTTAAGAACAAGTGCACAGATGTAAGATACATATTTATGTGCATTTATTGATTTTGTTGCCATCTCTACCTCAGTGCACAGTAAAGGATTATTTAAAATTCTTCTAAACTCTGTCTATGAAATTCCGGTCTCTAACTCAGACTACAGACTTCGTTTCAAATAGAAATATAAACCAGTTAATGCTATTGTACTTTGACAAGTGCCACGTAACGTATAACACAATGCACTTTAATCTGATATTTACGTACATCTACACACATATTTTGTTGACCCTGCTCACGAAATATATGAGCACTCGCCGAGGATGTCCGTTTGAGGGCTGTGCCGTGTAGAAGTTTAACAGCGTGAATAAAGTAGTGTTAGAATATATAACGCATTGGTCGGATTTGAAAGCAAGAGTGTAATCAGTGCACGGATATGGGCAAGATAAAGTTAATGCTGTGTAGGGAAGTAAGGGGTCTTTTTTAAAGAATCATAACACTGTGGCAAAATACCGAGCCCTGAAGTGTAACTGCACGTGTTGCGTATGGTTACCATGGGAATTTAAATTGTTATTGACCACGTTTTTAGCACGTGTTGCTGAAGTACAGAGAGTACTGTTAAGTTACGTTACGTTAGTTAACACTGTCTTTCCTGTGAATACTGAAAATATTAAAGCAAATGTCTGGAAAAAGTGATGGCTAACAGAAAGCCAGGAAATACAAATTTAGACTAATCCTTCCGTAAAATACAACAATTTTTAACAAAGAAGAATACATATGCAGTCAAATACAACTATTTTATATTATATACTTTACTGTGGCAACAGGTTGGCAGTAAGCTTCGACCTCATACAGTTATCTTCAGGTCATTAATACAAAACTCATAGCATTTTTGTTTAAAGTTTTGTTAAATTTTTAATTACTGACATCCAAATTTTGCAATTAAATCAGTACATGTTGCAATGCCAGATTTTTTTTAATAGTGAAAAAGTTGATTATAACATTTAGAATGTTAAAATGTTACAGTGTTAAAACAATCAGTTATTATTTATGGAGGATGTTTGTGTTTTGTGTTCACATCAGGTGTCACACATAAGAGGTTACGCAGCACAGAGTTTTCGGTACTTTTCGTACCCTACAGTTGTGATATTTTCTACGTAGTCGTTTTGTTTATATTCCGTTTTAATCTTGTCTTGATCTGGTGGCTGACTAAATTGAGTCTGAAGTTATTACGATGCGTCGAAGCTGATGCCTCCTTTTTTGTGATATATCTTGCTGCTGCAGATATATTATATGCTTCAGTATTGAAATATTTCGGAATGAGATACCTGTTAATATCTTGTATATTGAAGAAAATATTGACAATACAATTGAATGCTTTACTTCTTTTCTATTTGTGGAAGTGACAAGCGTGGCCATCAATCGCATTTTTTATATCCACCACACCTACGTAAGGACAGTAAACGTAAAATTGACAACAGCGTCTCTTGTTATTAATTTGCTTCATTTTCAAGTGTTTCGTTCGTGGGACGCCAACCTGCAGTTACAGAAACGGGCGTTAGATTCTAACCCCACCCAATTTCTGTCTTCAGATCTGCCGTGCTCTGAACATCCGGCCATCCTAATCGATACAAAGATAACATGGTCTCCAAGCTATCCGTATCTCGTATCTGCGAGTTGTCTTGCGGAAATGTGTGCAGACCTTTATCAGTTAGGCCAAGGAAATTCGTCGTCTGAAGATTTTCAGTAGGGGTCTCATTGAGTTGGTATTTCCGACACGCTGCACCTTAACCAACGACTAAACTAAATAGCCTAAACAAGATTTCGGAATTTCGCCGCAGTGTGAATGAAGTTTTCGCTCTTCTGGGTTATTATGCAGTGTTGAATGGTTCGACCTTTGAAAGTGGAACCGATAGGCTGTGCCGAAGCGTCGGTTACTAATCAGCTCTGCCTAACATCCAAGAGGAACGAAGACTTGAAGAGCCTGGTTTGGTGCCTGTGGGTTTACAGCTATGGTTCTTATGGAGAATTTTGTTCATTGTCATATCGGTGAAGTTTTCGTACGAAATGGTAGGAACGAGTATATTGTACATTGACGGTGGTATCGGATGTGTCGACGAAACGAAAGCCCGACCCTTGCAACCTGACGTGCACAGTGTAGTCTCGTCCGCCTGCGTCGCGACGTTTATATTTGCCGAAAAGTAGATAATTATCCGTAAGGAAAATTTGCTTCACATTTCCTGAAATAGTGTCCTTCCTTCTTTTAGCATTCATTGAAGGGAAGGAATTAGGCCTATGAAATCACCGTTCTCTTTGTGCTTTTGTGTGTTTGTGCGTGCGTGTGTGTGTGTGTGTGTGTTTCCCATATAGCCTTTTAAACCACCTGAATGTTTTTCGAAAAATTTGATGCGATTATTATGCGCTTGAATGCCACATCAAAGTCATTTTATTTAATTCAATGCTGAAAAATAATATCTCTGTTTGCGACTTCATGAGTTGGAAGCAATACTGGCGCCTGACGATGAATGAAAATAGATCGCTAAAAAATGTATAAGTTTTTAATGTAATTTCGTGTACAACATGAAATAATATCAAGACGATTTGTGCAATAACGAGATCGGTTTTGTGAGCGCCGTCAGGTAATGCGTTCTGAGTGTACAGGTGTCCGTTCTGAGTGTACAGGTGTCCGTTCTGAGTGTACAGGTGTCCGTTCGGGCGACTGGGTTATGGAGACAGTGCCGTGAGCTGTGATACTGCACGTGCATTTAATTTATTAAAACATTTTCTTTGAGCAGTAACGATAAAAGCCAATCTTCTCCAGAGTTCTGATTTCCTAACTCCTGTCATTTCCCAGCAAATAATGTAGGCATGTCAGGATTTTAAACTACACAGCGGACTTTTCAATCCTTGTGTTCAGTTTATCATATAAGTTGCAAATGGCTTTTTAGTTCCTTGGGAAAGGATCAGCTGTTCACGTGTTTTCTCTCCTACAGTTCTTGAAAAAAAATTGTAACAATGTCTTTCATGTTGTTACAGTTGAAAGTAACTTGTGCCTGTTGGGCATTTACAATATTATGTCGGAGCAGTAATTGATAAGTGAAAAGATTAAGCAAAACGATGGTATTAAGCGTTGTGTATGTAATGGAACTGCACGGAAAATGTACAATATTAACCTTGTGTATACGAGTGGGTGCTGACAAGTATGGACAATGTTAATAGCTCAAAACGTAAAGCGTAGAAATTTAAGATAATTATAGTGTACTGAACTAGAAAAACGCGAAAAGAAACGGGACTGATGTAATCCGTGTTGTTGTTATGGGATTTTTCTAGAAATACTGGATACACCAAACACCAGACAGAATTGTCGATGTTCCAACGGATATTCGAGCCATGTACTGCGGAATTAAATTTGGTATTGTAACCGTCTGAACTAACACGCTAGCTATATAGACATTTCTGTGTACAAATTAGCGACTTTTCAGATAAAAGTTCGTAGGTTTATAACTATATTCCAAGTATGCAATGTACTGACGTCTCGCAGAAAGCTGTGCATCTTTCTTCAGAACATACCTTGCAAATACCTTATAATTATGGACAGCGTTCCGCATAAAACCGTCCCGCTTGCACGGGGGAATCGAGAAGTTTTAGTTTTTGGTAGACTAAATACACCCTCATATAAAGGATGTTGGAAATGAGGTCCTCGTGAATCAATACATGTTTGTTAGTGTGTTATCATTTTCAGGTACACTTGTTCGCAAAACGGTGACTTCGATAGCCTCAATAGCGCCTCAGTGTTCTTCCTCAATTCATCGAAAGCGGGGGGGGATTTTTTGATTCGTAAACTTTGCCCTTAGAGGCAAATGAAAATTATGTTACTGCTCTGTGGATTTATTTGTCTCGAAACTGTAACGATTCCATAAATGTACTACTAACAGACAAACAGTGACATCAAACAAAATACTGCGTGATTCGTGTGGCTGACCCCATGGGATGCTTCCGGTTTGAATCCTGAACTCCCCAAATCACTCAGCTGAAACGGAACAATTAATGAGTACAGTCAACATGGTTGCTGTTGTTATGCAGTCAGGAAATATTTACGTATTACTACACACATGTGTGGACAATAAGGTCGCTCATACAAATATAATTTTCGGTACTGGTATTTCCATCGAAACCGGTTCGTACAGCTGTTTTCAGTTGCATCCACTGTGTAACGCACTGCTAGCCTCATATATATATATATATATATATATGTAACAATTTTTATTTTGAAAATAGGTTCTATGTAAAAGTCTGCTGAACTGCCTAGACAAATCGAACTGTTATTGTTTTAACCGTATATACAAAAAACTAACGAATGGTATCCTGCGAAGTATTTACGCATAGCAGCAGGACTAGCGGACAATAAATCGCAGCAGGAGGTATTCCGTAGTCGGTATTGTGATGTCTAATTTGGACGAAAGAATTTAATAGTGTAGTTCTAAATAGAAGCACCGCATAATACATGTTTGTCTGGCAAGTCTAGTGCCGTTGCTGTCTTGCAGGATTTCATAAGTTATTGCAGCGAGCGGTTGACGATGGGGGCCGCTTTTACCGACACGTAAGTTTGTACGTACAGAGAATTTTTCGAGTTGTTCTTAAGGGAGGAATTTTAAATTCGAACTCATTATTTTTCGGCATGCTATCTAATGTTTCGAATAATTCTTTCACTTAAAACTTATATATATATATATATATATATATATTTTTTTTACTATAAAAGAATTCTTAGAAGTTTTAAATTTTCGTATAGTCATTTAGAAATTTGAATAATGAAATATATATATATATATATATTGTTGTTTAATATTCAGTTCCCTCTCATAAAACCTGAATAAAATTTAAGTACGGTTTTTACTGTAAACCATACACACTGCATCTCGATTATACAAAACATTCAGTTAACGCTTTAATGATTAAGAATAACCTACTTACTTACCAACTCCATGGTGCAGAGTCCTTCTTGAGAAGCTAACTGGTTTGCAGCTAGTCAAGAAATTCACCGCATTTCACGGAACCCGAATTTTCATTACTGCACTCACAAGCGTCCGCCACCTGTCTCTATCCTGGGCCAGCCCAATCCAGTCCATATACCCACATCCCACCTCCTGGAGATCCATCCTAATATTATCCACCCATCTACGCCTA
>Ga0136643_10013552_pt1 | contig 12210 bp, 10 predicted proteins | sample TergutLab28metaG_FD_96883 | JGI IMG/M metagenome (GOLD analysis project Ga0136643, IMG submission 96883) | Labiotermes labralis P1 segment gut microbial communities from Petit-Saut dam, French Guiana - Lab288 P1 (version 3) (version 3) | ecosystem: Host-associated > Arthropoda: Insects >...
AAATTTTTTTTTCCCAATTACCGGCGACTCCAGAACCCCTGGCTAGGGGGCTACCGCCCCCAGGTCCCCGTTTTCTCTGGCCTCAACATTATTTGTTAACCCCCCCCCCCCCCTCCAACAAAATTCCTGGGTACGCCACTGCGGCATTTGGATATACCATCTCTTGTAAATACGACCTTTTCAGCAAACAGAATGTGACTCTGAAGCTGACAGTTTCTTAGTCGATCGAGAGAAAATTGGAGTTGCGTGACCCATGTTTCGGAGAGCTTACACATGTTAGCATTGGTATGGTACAGATATTTTTGGAGTAAAGTTTGCCATGCGTGCGTTCAAGGTGCGTAAATGTGACGGGAAATTCTGCGAACACTCTCGCTTAAACTGCGTGGGACCCATCGTGGTGTTTGTTTGGTCGTGAAGGCCTTGCCTTAAGCTCCGCTCCCAAATGACACGCTTGTGATGATGATTCAGTGACTCACAGGCGCTGATGTACACTTCCTGAATATCATTCTGCTTGGACGGCTTAAGCCGGGAAACCGACGCCTTTATGCAGAATCTGTCTGTCCATTTCCGTCACAGAATTCGTAAACGAGATTGAAGTCTGCGTAATTTTCACGGGTGAACTATGTGTGTATTCATCGTCACTCACGACACGCGCATCTTATGAAGAGCCAAACACACACACACACACACACAAAGCCATGTTTCCACGACAACTGAGCACAAACTACCCCCCCCCTCCCCCAGCTTCTACGTTTGTGCATACGACACTGCAGAGAACACTGTCGCAGTATTGATGGGCACTGTGCCGGTACTGGCGTTTAACTACGTTGTGGTTGAGATATCGACTCGTGTTGAGGTAACACACTTCACATAAGACAATCATGGAATTACTACTTGACACAGAGTAAAATTTTTGTAGGCCTCCTGTATTGGCAATATATATGTCGTTAGATTTTCCGTAAACCTGTTCCAAAGTCTCTTCTGTCGATGTCATTTCCTGGACATAGGATATAATTTTTCTTGTGGATTCAGCGTAATAAAGTGGCTGAATGCAGTAGACATTTTGACTTACACGTATGTTACTCGTAATACTCATAGAGGATATGTCAATAAAACCCTTTTGTAGTTCCTATTTTTACAGATTTTTTCTCTAAAACTTCTTCCATTTCATGTACAAAATATTTTTAATTTAAGCCTAAGATTCAACGTAAGCGGCTTATGTCTTTTGTTGTATGCCTACATCTAGACAGACTTCTTCGTTCTTTCTTCAACTTTCTCTTTCGATATTGAGACCAATCCTTTTCATTCCATGGGCTCGCAAGATTCATGCAAATTAAAAAAAAAAAAGAAACATTGAGCGCTAAACCTAAGGTCACGTAACATCTAGACTGCTAAACGCTTTCTTGTGCTGTACTTCATAATAAAGGCCCGTAGATGTTGAAGGGGATAGAACGATACAGATGCAGGACACAGTACATTTACAGGCTTTCTGCTGATGAACATAATTGACTTCCGGTAGACTATGTGATCCCGATTAATTTGGTAAAGAAGTACCAATATTTCGGGGGAAATGGCTATCTCTATTTTCGGGATAGCGGACTAATGTAGACAGGTATTTCTGAATCTTTTTTTACGTTTCTTCTAAACAATGCAATGTAACGTCACAGAAAAAACTACTTGTAGCTGCTACATACTCATTTCCGACATTCTGATTTAGTTTGATTGATAAAAAATTGACTATAAATTGCACATCACTGAGAAGTTGTAAAGTAAATCAATTCAATTAACTTAGTGTAAAGTGATATTCGTCAGCTGGATTGTATGAAGTCCCTGAATTGAAGGAAGAAATATTCGGTGCTAGAGGGCAGAAGTATTCTGGACACATAATCTTCGTACTTTTTACTCGTACAGTTGGCGTTTCTTGTGAAGGTTTGGCCCAATAATCATCCGTGCTCTATTCTAGCGTGTTTGTTCGTTAAGATAGTTTTCCTACGAAATATTTCCAAATATTGATTCAAAATAGAGTAATCGATGGTTGAAACATGTAACAGGCATGGGAAGAAAAGTCATTGCTTATAAAATGTCTGTTGTAAATCATCAAAGAATCGATCTGTAGGTTAAACAAATGTAAATAGGGATCGGTTTCAGTGGTGGGTCACATCACTATTACAAAGCATCTTCGGATTCAGCACAGGAATTTGTGGAATATTTGAGAACCTACATATTGCTCTGGGAACAGTGTATACAAAGTAGTTAGTTAAATGCCGTTGATTGAACTATTTACATTATATGATGCAAATGCCTGCGAATCGATTATACGTGTACAATATTTGATAAACGCGAATTGGCTTAATTGGTGTTCTGAATTTCAATCTTTTGACACGCCATTCCCTCTGACGTATAAATCGTCACTTGCTTGTCCTTCAGACTGTATTGAACAGACACAAAAGTTATATATTACTGATGCAGAACATTATGCTGATCACAGGCCGAGTCGCACGTTACAACTGGTGTCACGTATTAAAACAGCATACAGTTAATGTAGTCGTTTGTGTTCGAGACGAATCGGGTCTTGTCTACCCGCTTAGGAACCGTTCTTTTCCAACTCAGCGATGGTCAGTGGAGTTACTGTGCTAGTTAGTTAACTAATTAGAATTGAAAGGTTGTTCATTAGTTTCATCACTAAGTTCTGTTTTTCTAGTCAGTATAGCGACTCGCTACGGGCTGGACGATCTGAGGAACGAAACCGGGTGTTGGCGAGATTTTCCGCACCCGTCTAAACCGACCCTGGAGCCCATCCGGTCCCCTGTATAATGTATACCGTGTCTCTTTGTAGAGGGTAAAGCGGCTGGGCCGTTGAGTTCATCACCCACTCTAGCGCCCAGATCGATGACAGGTACGACGCAAATGTATGAAGCGGACTTCGAAATTGTGAGTGTGTCAAGGGGTGTGACGACACGAAGTATGGCAAATTCGTACCAAAGTTTAGGAAGAAATTATTGGTTGCGTCTTCAGGATAACCTACCCCAAGATCGAGGTAGCTCATTCGTCTGAAACGTTAGAACGTTTCTTCTCCTCCATGTGGTGTCACATCCCGGAACCAGTTTGTCTTCTGGAGCAATACTGCTAATAAATTCCTGTATCGGATATTATAACAAGAGAGATAAAATGTTGTCAACACAACGTAGTCAACATAACAGGTTGTTGCAATGTTGTATGTACCGCGAATCGTATAACAATTTTTATAACCAACTTTACATGAACTCACTATGTTCTACAGATATTAGTATGTCTTCATCATGTTTCGGCACATCACAGATTCCATTATCAGCGAGTTCTCACAGTTTCCGCTGTAACGCCCTCGAAATTGTTCATTGAAAAATAATGAGTAAATTCACAGGCAAACACTTGCACACATAATGAAATTCAGTTAAAACATGAATACGCAAAACAAAAATTTAAAACTCTAGATAAGTTGTATCGTCAACACAACTCGTTGAGTTGTGTTGACGGCATTTTATTTCTCCTGTCATTATATTTAATAAAACGGGGTAACAAACGTAAAAATTGTGAGTAATTAGATAGAATCGCTTAACGAAAATGCGGCAGTATCTAGACGTGTTTTCGATAAATAGAACGCAAGTCACAACCAACAGTTAACACCACAAGAAACTTGACGACAGAGTCCCAAAACTTGCTCATTATGACACACCATAGGGTATACAGTGATGTCAATATGAGGCATACGGCCGTGAGTTTGGAACATGATGGAGCCTAATCCATTGTGGGTGCAGGAAGACAAAATAAGATATGATGCCCTCTCATTCATTTTCACGGCTGGAGACCTAAACGGTCGTCAGCATGTGCGAATATTCATGAGTTGCCTGATTACGTCACGGACACACAGTGGCCATGTTAGTTTCTGAACAGCTAACAGTATTCTTCATGTTTGCTGGGTGTATTAAAACATTTGTTATGTTCACCTTCTTTACCATTCGTGGATTATAAGCAGAGTTTGATTTCCAAACTACCAAATAAATTATACTCTAACTTACAAATGGTAGGGACGCAGAAAGTGATTCCGTTTTGTCACAGTTCCTTGATTTTTTTATTTACCGTGTGACTAATAGGGGTTTGTTTTGATGTCAGAATTGCATATTTACTTTAAAGTCAACAGATGTGTCTTTAAATGAAGCCTAAAATGTCAAACACCATTTGTTGAGAATATGGTAGCTATATCTACCATTTACAATAAATGTTAGATCACATACAATATATAACAAAATGACAGTTATTTGTAAGTGCTTTTTGCAAAACTGAATACTTGAAGCAGAATCCTGTTATGAATCTGATGGCTACTAATGTGGTAAACAAATTAAAATGGAACCGAAATTTCATTTACGTTTTCGCAAGAGCACGGCACTGCATTACATAGTGTGTAATGTAGTGTGTGGTATCGTTTTGTTTTTAACTTGTAGTGAAAATTCCGTGAACGGGTTATTAATGTTTCTCAAATAATACGAATATTTGGCAGGAAAGTTTAAAGACACAGATCTTCTTAAGTTTATAAGATGACTATGTGTTTGCTAATGTCGTGTTAAAATGCATTAGAGTAAGATTTGTTTCGTTGTATATATTCATTCTGCTAGCTCCATTTTTATTTCTCTTACGGCAGATTATAGAACTGTAACTGCAAAGAAAAGAACAAAAAAGACAGTTTAAGGGTGAGTTTCGTTTATTATGCAGCTGTGCGCCGACATCTTTTGTAGTAATGAGATCATAACCTCCTCCAAGAAGATACGGGAGGGTAAGAAAAGGAAAAGTGGTCGTGAAAATGTTAAAAGTCAGCTGATGCAACATCTGACACCAAATTTGTACTAATAACTTGAACCGTGGGGTAGTGGAGACAGTAATCACTTCCTTCAAGAAGTTCAGAATAGCTACCAAGAGAACCGAAGCTGTCGTAACCGTCATCTTGTCGCGTGATTCGAAAACTTCGTCTCTTTGCTGTGTATGGAGCAGCCGTTTGAGGTACAGCTCTACAGAGCGCCTTTCCTGGAATTCAGTTAGAGCTTATCACAGTGTATCCCGACGTATAATGTGCAGGTTTTTACTGCCAAATACCGTTCCAATAATTTACTGCGCATTGCATTAGCACACTCTCAGTTCTGTATATTATTAAAAGCGTTTTACTTTACCCTGTATTGCTCAAACAGTCAATAATACGAATACGGTCGTCTTTTGCTTTTCCTCGAGGTTAGTCCAAGATTCCAGCGAAAAGCGAAAATCCGCGAATAATTGACACACCCATCCACAAAGCAATGTTAAGATTATTTTTAGCGTTTTTATTTTCTTTGTAGAAACATTGTGCCGGAGACCCGCTTTTTTTTACCTTCAACTCCTTGAGTGTGGTTCGAAGACCAGTTTCATTTGTCGAACAATTTTGATCGTCCTGTCCGTTAGAGGGACCAAGTGACATATTTGTATTCTTGGGGGGAGGGGGGCGTGAATTTACGAATCCGCGAAGTACGAACCCGCGAATAACAAGAGATGACTGTGCAATGAATGGACTGTAACAGTTCTAACTTTAAAGGAAATAGTTTTAAGATTACTTTAATTCTTGCAATATATGAACTGAGTGCCTTAAATTTCACATTTTACTTGTTTCTTTCTGAAAGGTCAGCTAACTGACCTCTTTTATCACTGCGGTTCGTAAGAAAATGCCATTCCAGTTTTGCAAGAAAACGCCCAATGATCAGCCCTTTCAGAGAAGCAATAGCGTTTTCTAAATCAACTAAAGGAAGTCATTCCAGGGTGAAATGAATACACGTCCCCCAGCCATACGTAATGGGATGTACTGTAGTAAATTCTGGTTCTCTTCGCCAGTACTCTCAGACACAAACACGCTCCGCTGTACTGGCGCTCAGTTACTCTGCGATTGTCATTCAAGTATCCTCTCCCCTCCCCCTTCTCACTTCCACAGTCTAACCTTCCTGGTACTAATTTCCTCTTCATAAACTTCCAAAAGGCGCGTACAATTTTAACTTGCCACTTGCCCCGCATTTACATGTAACATGCTCCATTGCCATGGCAAACGAAGCAATGCAAACAGGGCCGTGTTTCTGATTATGGTTTCTCGTAGTTAAAGTTGGGTTTTGATCTGGGTGGGACTTAAATTTATTTTCAGAGAATAGGATTTTATTACCTGAAATCCTGTTTATGAAGTTACATATGAACCAGTGACAAGATTCGCTTCTGTAATTGGATTGTAGCTGATGCAGGCGGTCACGTGCAGTCTTATTCCTCTCCGAGCTGAACTTTATGTAGCAAAATTTCATATTTCGTGTTAATCCACGAGTTATTGAGGTCACGAATGCTGTATTTGTAACATACTTTGTTAATAGCTTGAACTAATGGATTCACCTATGCGGTAATACCATTGGTTTGTATTTCCACTTGTTAGATGGAAATTTGCCTCTTTTAGGCGCTTTCGCAAAATTGCGAAAAGCGACTGTTAGCTTCGTCATGTCTGCCTGTCTCTCCTCATGGAACAACTTGCTTCCCACTGGACAAATTTTTATGAAATTTCATATTTGAGAATTTTCCGAAAATCTGCCGCGAGAATTAAAGTTTTGTTTAAATCTGACAATAATAACGGGTACTTATATGAAGACCACTAATCATTTTTGATCATATCTCACTGAGCTCTTCTTAGAATGAGAAATGTTTCAGAAAAAAAAAGGTTGTAGAGAAAAATGACACATTGTACGTTCAGTAACTACTTTTTTTTTTTTCGAAAATCGTGCCGTTTATGAGATAATGTGGAAAAACGTTGCATAGCCGGGCAAGCCACAGATGACATGGCGCATGCGCATTGCATGCTGGATACATAAGGCTAAAAGTACACATTAAGAATATGTAATACTTACTAATTTTCCACTGCAACAGTGGTTACACGAAACCGCCTAGTGTTACGTTATGCGTATATTTCCTCTTTTAATTATTTGTTTGTTTTGTTCGTATGTCGAGATCCTCCATCTAGTTTGTCCCATCATACGTGTACAAAATCCATACGTGTGTTTATTTAAGTCGTCTATCGCATTTCACATAGCAAAACGAGAGACGGAAATACATCTGCTTGATAATTCAGCAGCTTTTTCAGTTGTTAGACGACGCTATGCCAGGGTATGTAAAACAGGTCCCAATGAAGTAGTGTGCACACTTTCTTCGGTTCTGAAAGTTCCGGCTTCGATTCCTGACCCAGATGGCCGTATACGCCAATATGTATCTTTGTACTTGTCAGACTGTCCAGGAAATGCTGCTATATTACCTTGAGATGGGCCTAGCTCCCTTGCTTTCAATCTAGTGTTAAATTCCTCGTTGCCCTTTATCCTCTCATACCGCCCTGCTTGCCGAAGAAGTGGGGAGAGGGGTTGTTAAATGAAATAAGAAGCACACCGGCCTCTTTATTAGGCCCAATGTCATATCGCTCATGAAGCAGCCATTTTTGGTAAACCACACAATTCCTAAATCTGAGATTCCTACGTTGCTAGACAGTTTGGTCAAAAACACACCTTCTGTCAAAATGTTGTCCCCAGAAAATTGCTGCTTCTTGTATATGCGTTGGAACACAACATGCTTCAGTGTTGGTTTGTTAATGGTCCACCAAGTTTTTCTGTCATCTGTAATACTGGCTATCAATGGGTTACGACAAATTGCTGTTTCGTGAGCGATATATCCTAATTTTAACAAAAGTCTTCAGACAGAAATGTAGAACTTATTCAATTTACTTGCTTGCCTCATGGTGAAAACTCAGTCGTTTGATTTTAACGACCACTTATTATTCCCGTTCGCATAGTCGCGAAAATGGCTTATTGCATTCGTCCGTCTCTGTCCCTTTGACACTCAGTATATATCAGCAGGGCTCCCACTGAACGGGTTTCCGTAAAAATTAATATTGTGGACTTCTATGAAAATCTGTCGAGAAATTCGGAATTTGGTTCTAATCAGGCAATTTACATGAAGGCCTAAATACGTTACATTGTTGCCAGCTATATCAACCATATATTCTCGAATCTAATCCGCACCCGAATCTAATCCGCACTAATTTTTGCCGATTTCTTAAACAAAAAAAGAAAGTTAGTTCGCGGTTCTAATCCGCATCTTTACTTCAACCGCCCCTTGCCTACAAGGCAGACTGATTGACGATAGACGATTCAGTTATGAGTGACGACGAAGAGTCTGATGAATAATAAATTATAAATATTATAAATAATAAATAAAATAATAAATTATTGTATTATATTGTTCTTACGGCACGTAGAGCGGCTCTATCATTTTTTCAAAATCCAGCTCACTACCGCGATTCTAATCCGCATCTGATTTTTTAGCCCTCTGAAACTGTAAAAAGGGTGCGGATTAAATTCGAGAATATAAGGTAATAGCCATAAAAGCGCTCTCTTCGACTGAATTAATGTCAGGCTGTTCGTCCGTCCGTCTGTCTGTCCGCTTGTCCACGTATATCAGCGTGTCTCCCACTGGACGAATGTGTGTGAAATTTGACTCTGGAGACATTATGAAAATCTGTCAAGAAATTCCAAACATGCTTAAAGTCGAGCAGAAACATCGGGTTCTTTTACACGAGGACGTAAGCAGGCTTTGTTATTGCCATACATGCGCTCTCTTCTACATAAATAGTATTAGGCCGTTATAATAGCCGAGAAGATGTAAACATTACGCGAACCCGTTAGAATTTTACGTTATACTACATTGCCTATCCGGCTTCAAATGTTTGCTGTGTTAACCACAAAGTTTATTTATCTTCGGTTTGGAAAATTGCGTGTAGAAGCAACTGTTGCCTTAGTTACTGTCCTGACATCAGTATATTTACATATCTTGAAGAAAATCACATGCGATTCTTTCCAGGATATCTGATTCCAGAACCGAACTTAAATTCACATTTTTCACCGCGAAATTCTTATTCCACTCTTGGACATTACAACCTGCTTTACGGAATGATGATATTTACCTTCAAGCAGAGATACGTAATCGAAGCTTCCGAAGTACGAAACGGAAGCTGTGACCGCTACAATGAGATGTACAGATACCTAAACTAACCTGTCCAGCCCATCACTTTGACTGAAGTCCAGATTTCTTATTTAAAAATTGCATGATCGGACAGTACTATGTGTCTGAATTCTTCCTCTTGTTCTGTTGAATTTATATCAGAATTTTTGCAGGTTATGCATATGCATTTGGAATTTATTGCTTAACCTTTCAATCATAATTGTAATAAGTGTCGTTTCTGTATTTCTTAGACTATTTCATCTACTTTTACTATACCAAGTTTTAAAATTCCTTAAAGGGGGCCACTGACGAGTCAAGCATAGAATTCGACCTGCTCTGAGTGTTTTCCATCGTCTGTTTTAATTACTATCGCTGAGGATATGCACACAGACAAACATTGTTTTATTTTGTAAAAGGAAGTTATGAGGCACAATATAGTACACTGCTCTCCTCTAATATTTTTCTATAACGGGTCCTGATTAATTGCAGTGAAATGCTGTTGTTGGCCGCGCTGTTTTACCTTTTTAGGTGGAATGAAGTCTTCATTTTGTCCTTACAAATGTATTTACGGGATTTTTATTATTACTTAAACAAAAGTCATCTGTTGCTCTTTAGTATGCAGACGACTTACGTTTACCTTGAAGCGGGAAATGACTGATATCCGTCATTATACGATGAAATTCGCGATTCAGAAGTTAAACCTCCCACGACCTTACGCCACCCAAATCCTGGTATTATTCAGTTCTGCTGTAGTCACAGTTGTGTGTCCACGTCGCCTACATATTCTTTGTAGATAAAGGTAGTGAAGTTGCCTGTTTCATCTACTGAGCCCTGCATATTTTCTTAACAGGGTTCTAGACACTGTTTGCAACAGACGCTCGTCTAAGCGAAGCAGTGCCAGAATTAACTTTATGGTTTACACCATATTTGAAAGGCTGATATTTAATCGGCCACTCAAGAAATTGTCTACACTGAAGTCGCCAGAATATTAACGCATTCACAAACATAAGAAATTGAAATATATATACTGTCAGTTTAATCCGTAACCCATCTTCAATCACTTTTTCTCGAAGATATGTTTCGAAGGCGAAAAATTCCTCCTCATTGCCGATTAAGTTTTCCATAGAATATATGTCTGACAAAACTGACCGTAACTCGTGGTATGGAAGAACTAATTGACGAAAGATAATGATAATGGATGTATGAAAATTTGCGACTTGAGGAATTTCCGTAGGAAAAGATTTATGTCATGCCATAGTGACACTGTTTGTCCTTGTAGGTGGGTACGAACGATTCTGTTTACCCTTTACAGGACAAGGTGGCTTGAGCTGGATCGCTTCTGACCTGTGTTCTGGAGGAGACCGGTTAGAAATTCTGCCGACACATCAGCAAAGCCGAAGACGATTTTTCATACTCCGGAACAGTTTCTGGGATAGTACTTGAAGGTGGCCCAAAACTGCTTCCATTCACATTCTTTCAAATTTATTACTCACTAAGTTGAAGACATTGCATGCTATATAGCGCGAATTATTGATAGTTTTGCTAAATAAAATAGAGTTACAACTATCGATATATCAAGTCTGAGTTTCTCACAAAAGCGACTGCGGACAAAGACTGCTGTCGTGTGACGCCACGTAGTAGTGTAGAAGTTTGCCAACGCTTCGGAGGAAGTACTAAGTTTAGTAAAGAATTTGATACGTGTAGGCGATGTTGAATTACTTTGTTATATTCGGTTTATGTCTTTTTGAATCTGTTCGTTTCCGCAAGAATGGAATATGGATAACCAAACTGTATAGACTCTGTGCGGCACAGATAAACTGAATCGTGAAGTGGAAGTTTCTCTGCACTGAGAAGAGGCATAACTGTGACTTTTTTTAATTGACATGTTTAACTTCAAAGACCTCGCCATAGTTAACTGAGCTTATTTCCTCTGTCGTTGCTATTTCTGGTGTTTGGCAAGCAGGAAAGTGGTCCGGACGTCTCCGTGAGTAGAGACAGGCCTAGGCCTGCTGTGTTCATTCTGTTCAGGGGACAGCGCCTTGCATTGCGCATAGTGTTTTTCACTCTTTATGTACATTACTATCTGCTTTAACATTAAAATACTTCGTAGTCAGGTCACACAACGTCGTTACGTGTTTTGTGTGACTCTAATATTGAAATGTAGTTAATTTCCTGGACACCACTGAACATTTGATCTTTTGATGCAGAAACATTATGTTGCTCAGTGAGGTATTAACTCAATCCTTAAATGTTATTTAGATAAACTTCAGGATTTAAAGGGTTAAAATCTATCCAAATATCTTTGTTGTTTGCCATTCCTGATAGACATAGACTTTTATTTACTGCAGATGCACAAAGCTTTTATCTCCATAGAAAATGAAGTTCAGTTTTGAGCTTTATCAAAGATTGGGTTGTTAATCTGTGCAAAAAAAGTCAAATTCTCTGGACGTATATTATTTTAGGGCGCTGTTTTCCCTAAGTACTTAATGTAAAGAACGCTAAGGAGTAATGACACGAATTTTACTATTGTCTTTCATGTGAATTATTTTATTTCCCACTTAGTAGCTCTAATTATAACGCTAAATGATCCACAAGTGATGAATTTGAAGCATCTGGAAAGCAACGGCCATAGACTGATTGATATCCTTTCACGATATATCCTGGAGGGACAAAGACAGAACACAAAGAGTCTGAGTTATGTAGCTGATGATTCGTACAAGATTTGAATTAGGAATCTCCAGAATACACGAGTATTGCGGTAGAGTGCCTAAAATCTACAGGGTGGCACACATAATAATACTGCCACAGCTCAAAACAGTAGAACTTCACAGCACGGTTGCGTGAAGTTTAGAACATGTATCCAGACCCTCTATTAGCTACAAACACAGCATCTAGCCGAAGAACACCTACTGATGTGACCTTATTGCATTAAGTTAACAGCAACTTCTGTATCCAAATTGTGCAGCAAAACGTTTTGTAATCCCATTATTCAGGTGGATGACGTTTGTACAGTATTTACATACTGTCCCTCCTTGTATACGAAACTGTAAGTTCTTAAATAGTACCCATTTCTGTCGTGATTGACGCCCCTTGTCGCTTTTAAGAACCAAATTCTAACGTGTATTTGTATATGAGATATTTAGC